>Ga0182027_10009002_pt1 | contig 14428 bp, 15 predicted proteins | sample 712E1DmetaG_FD_121300 | JGI IMG/M metagenome (GOLD analysis project Ga0182027, IMG submission 121300) | Permafrost microbial communities from Stordalen Mire, Sweden - 712E1D metaG (Illumina Assembly) | ecosystem: Environmental > Terrestrial > Soil > Wetlands > Permafrost | place: Sweden...
AAATGGCGCCCCAAAGCCTCCAGAAGCGCGCCCAGCCCCTCGCCCGTATGCGTGGAGAGCGCGTAGACCCACGGGTTCTGCTGGCGCAGCCGGGCCGGCAGGAACGGGTCATGCTCCCGGTCGATCTTGTTCAGCACCACGATCGTCGGCTTGTCCCCGGCGCCCAGCTCGGCAAGCACCTGGCCGGTCACCTGGTAATGCTCGCCGATTTTGGGGTGGGTGATATCGAGCACGTGAATGAGGAAGTCGGCTTCGACCGCCTCCTCGAGGGTCGCCTTGAACGCCTCGACGAGTTGATGCGGCAGTTTGCGGATGAAACCGACCGTGTCGGTCAGCAGCAGCGGCTGGTTGTTGGGGAGCATGATGCGCCGCGTGGTCGTGTCGAGCGTGGCGAACAGCTTGTCCTCGATAAACACCTCGGCCCCGGTCAACGCCCGCAGCAGCGAGCTTTTGCCGACGTTGGTGTATCCGACGATGGCGGCGGTCGGCACCGGCCGGCCCTGACGTCCCTTGCGCTGCACGGCGCGCTGCTTGCGCACCTCGACCAGTTGGCGCTTGAAGCGCCGGATGCGTTCGGTGACCACGCGCCGGTCGACCTCGAGCTGCAACTCGCCGGGCCCGCCGCGCAGGCCGGCGCCGCCGCGCTGGCGCTCGAGGTGGGTCCACTGGCGCTTGAGCCGCGGCAGCGAGTATTCCATCCGCGCCAGCCCGACCTGCAGGCGCGCCTCCTTGGTGTGGGCGCGCGAGGCGAAGATGTCCAGGATCACTTCCTGGCGGTCGATCACGGCCAGCTTGGTCAGCTCCTCCCAGTTGCGCTGCTGGCTGGGGGTCAACTCGACGTCGCAGATCAGCACGTCGGCTTCTTCGGCCTGGGCCAGGGCGTTGATCTCGTCAACCTTGCCCCGCCCGAGATAATGGCTCGCCGTCGGCCGGCCGATCCGCACGAGCTGACTGCCGACCACCTCGGCCCCCATCGTATCGACCAGGCTGGCCAGCTCGGCCAAGTGATCTTCGGCGTCGGGCCGGCGCAACTCGGCATCCTGAATGCCGACCAGGTAGGCCCGCCGCATCTTCTGCGCTTCAAGTTTAATTTCTTCCAATTTGAATCTCTTTGTGGTCCAGGCGATCCACAGGTGGGGCTCGCTTGCCCATCAAGGCCAACCGGGCGTCTTCAGGCCCCTGTTCACTGTCCTTTCAGGATAGCAGAAATCGGGGGCCAGGGGAACGAGGAAGAGGCCAAAGGTCAAATGTCCAAGGTCCAAGGTCAAAAGTCAAAGGGAATGGAAAGCCGAAGTGGTTTGCATAACGGTTTGCCGCCAGCCGTTTATCCTGACCCCGCAGCCGTCTATCCTGACCCCGCAAGGGGTCGAATGTGAATAGCCCCGGGTTGTGAGCGTATTCGCGAAACCCGGGGTCAACGGCCAACAAGGCGGCCGACCCTGACGGGGTCGAACGATGGCAGACGGTAACGCAATAAGCTTAAGCTTTGCGGGCCTGGGCCTCCAGCCGCACCATCCGCACGTGGCAGAGCCCTTCGGCGTCCAGCGGATGGCGGGCGAGGTAACGCTCGGCCAGTTCGTCGATAAACGCCTCGCGCCGCTCCGCGTCAACCCGCTCGGTGTAAGGAAGCCAGGTCGTGCGCACCCAGCCGGCCAGCCCCTCGCGCCCAGCGAGGACCATCTCCTTGGGAACGAGTTCAAGCCGCTCCACCGTCAGGCCCGCCTCGCGCAGCCAGGCATCCCACTCTTTCGGCCCGTAAAAGAAATAGGGTTGTGGGAAATCGCGGAACGTCTCGCGCCACGGTTCGGCCGCCAGCATGGCCTCGAGGCATTCGAGGATTTCGGCCGCGTTGCCCCGCCCGCCGCACGAGACGGCCAGAGCGCCGCCGGGCCTCAGCGCATGGGCGATCCCCGCGAGCACCGCCGGCTGGTCCTCGATCCAGTGCAGCGCCGCGTTGGAGAAAGCCAGGTCGAAGCGCGCCTCCAGGTCGATGCGCCGCTCCAGAGCGATCCGCCGCGCGTCGAGGTGGAAAAATTCCAGGTTGGGATGGGTCTGGGGCGGGAACGCCGCGCGCGCATAGGCGATCATCTCGGGCGCGGCGTCGATCCCCAGCGCGTATCCGCGCGGCAGGCGCGCGGCGCATTCCGCGGTGATCTTGCCGTCGCCGCAACCGACGTCCAGCGCCGCTTCATCCCCGCGCAGGGCCAGCCGCTCGATCAGCTCGCGCGCCCAGACGAGCTGCGCTTCGGAATGTTGCGCGTAATCTTTGGGATTCCAGGTGGTCATCGCTCGCTCCTTGGCTCTGCACATCAAGACTAAGAAATCCAGTTCGTGCTCGTGCTCGTCCTCGATTCCCTTGCCGCTCCTGCCCCGTGATTGTAAAGACCCCGCGCCCGGATATGCAAAAGGTTTGTCGGGTCCATGACAGGATCGAATTTGTCCGGGCGGGCAAAGATCAAGCCCGAGCGGATGGAGCGCGAGGCCGTCAACGTAAAAAAAACAGCGATTATTGCTTCCGGGGTCTTGTCGCGAACCGATATTTTGTGTACAATCGACCGCGTGGGGGAGTTAAGGGTCCGCATGTTCTGTCCCCCCTCCATGGCGGCCCGGGAGAACCTCAAACAGAGTAAGAGCGAGAAATTTTTCCTAAAAGCAGCTTAAGGGTTTTTCGACATTGAGATATTAAGATTCAGGTGTAAAAACATGTTTTCTCAAACCAGTGAGTATGCGATCCGAGCCCTTTCGATTCTGGCTCGTTACCCCAGGGATCAGTATGTTCTGGTCGGCACCCTGGCCAGCAACGCGGACTTGCCCCATCATTATTTGAGCAAGATCCTGCAAAACCTGGTCCGGATGCAAATCCTGGAGTCGCGCAAGGGGAGCCGCGGCGGCTTCCGCCTGGCGCGCGATCCCGACGAGATCATTCTTTATGAGATCGTCAACGCCATCGAGAACCTGGGCCAGACGCGCCACTGCCTGCTCGGTCGGGCCGAGTGTTCCGACGAGCGCGCCTGCCCGCTGCACGAGTTCTGGGTCCATCAGACCTCGGAGTACCTGAACACGCTGCAGCACACCTCGCTGGGCGATCTGGTGCGCTTTGACGGCAAACTGCATTCGACGGCCAAAGCGCAGTCGGTGGTCTACGCGGCCGGCGGGCATCCGATTCTCTAGCGCAGGCTTCGTGACCGTGCGCCGATGAGGGCAGGATTGGCCGTCTTTATTCCTCCAGCAGGACGGCGCGGACCGGTGAGCCGTCGCCGCGGACGATCTTGAGCGGCAGGGCGATCAGTTGATAGCGCCCGGGCGCGACCGCCGCGAGATCGAGGCCCTCCAGGATCAGCACGTCCGCCCCGAGCAGGGTGCGGTGAACCGGAAAGGCCTCGTCGCCGTGGCGATCGACGCTTGGCGTATCGATGCCGACCAGGTTCGCGCCGGCCTGGGCGATCCGGCGCGCCGCCTCGGAGGCCAGCGAGGAATGATGTTCATCGAAATGGCGCGGGTCCGACTCGACTGACCGGCGGGTTTTGAAGAGCACGCTCCGGCCGCGCATGGCGTCCGCGCTGGGCAGGTCGGCCGGCTCGACGCGCCCGCCCGCGATTTCAACCACCAGGGCCTCATTGATGAATCGGTCCAGCGGGAACTGGTCCAAGGCTCGCCCATCCTTGAAGAAATGGCTGGGCGGATCGAGGTGGGTCAGGAAATGGGTCGTCCAGTGCAGGCGGGTGATGCTGGCCGGCGACCCCGGCCTGATCGCGCAGACTGGCTCCATGCGCAGCGGCTCGTCACCGGGATAGACCGGGGCGTTTTCGGAGATCGCGCGGGAGATGTCAAGGATTTTGGGCGCCATGTTTTCACCACGGAGACACGGAGTCACGGAGGAGAAGGAAGTCAGAAGTCAGAATTCAGAAAGCAATAGACAGCAAGAACTTCAATTGTGCTCGTTGTTTCTCTATTCCGCATTCCGCATTCCGCATTCCGCATTTCCCATGAGTCGCTGGCGCGAGGCGCGGCGACGCTCGGCCTCGAGGATCTGGCGGGCGGCGGCCACCGTCTCTTCAAGCCGATCGTTGATCAGCACGAAATCGTACTGCGGCCAGAATTCCATTTCCCGCATCGCGTTGTCCAGGCGCAGGCGGATTTGCTCCTCGGTGTCCGAGGCCCGCCCGCGCAGGCGCTGTTCGAGGACCTCCCGCGAAGGTGGAAGCAAAAAAACCAGCACCGCATCGGGCGAGCGGCGCTTGACGGCCAGCCCGCCCTGCACGTCGATGTCCAGCGCGACGTCAAGCCCGCCCGCTAGCGCCGCCTCGATCGTGTCCACGCGCGTGCCGTAGAGGTTGCCGTGGACCTCGGCCCACTCGTAAAAAGCGTTCTCTCGGATCAATTGTTCGAAACGTTCGCGCGTGACGAAGTGATAGTCGCGCCCGTCGACCTCGGCCCCGCGCGGCGCGCGCGAAGTCACCGAAACCGAGTAGACAAGCCCGGCCGAGGATTGGAGGACCTGTTGCAGCACGACCGACTTGCCGCACCCCGAAGGAGCGGAAATGACCAGGAGCAAGCCGCGACGTTGGAGGCGGATTACGTTCTCACTCAATGAAGATGACCCCTTTAAGATTGCGATTCATTTTTCTCAAAGAATTGGAAGTAGGTCTGTGGGTATTCATTCTTCAGGACTTCGGCGATCAAACCACGAATTTTGGGGGCGTTGACGGTGGCCGTGTGCCAGACGATTGCAGGGTCCACACCAAAATATTCATGCACGACAATGTTGCGAAATCCTACAATCTCGTTCCACGGAATGGCGGGGTAACGCAACTTCAACTCAGGTGATATTTTAGAAACGGCCTCGCCAATGATTTGCAGTTCGTGAATGACTGCGCTACGAATCATTCGCTCGGCGTCAAAGCGCGCCCGGGAAACGCCCTCGATATAGTTGGAGACAGCGGCCGCCGCAATCAGGATGTCGGCAAGATAAAGGTCTTCACGGCGCATAGATCACCTTTGCGCTGGCCAGGACGCTGTCGCGAATCATCCTTTTGAGTCCGCGCTTGGAAACCAGATCGACCCGGCGGTGGATCAGATCAGCGAGCCGGTTTTGCAGCTCGCAATACTCAAGAAGACCAATCGGCGCATCGGGCTCAAACTCGACCAGGAAGTCCACATCGCTATCGGGTCGGAAGTCCTCGCGCAACACGGAGCCAAACACGGCCAACTCGTGAACTTGATAGTTGCGACAGAGTTCGGCGATCTGATCGAGCGGCAGTTCGACGGACAACGTCCCGGTCCCGCCACCAGGTTGAGATGTGTCTTGAGCCATGAGGGTCGCCTCCCCGAAAAATGCCACTGACGTCATCTTAGCTCAGGCGCGGCGGAAAATGCCAAGTCGAAGTGAGGATTGGGAATCACAGACTTTTTAATTTTCCGAATTCCGGCTGACTGTCTATGCCTTTCGGTTTGCCGTCGGGCACAAGTCCTTCATGGAACACCCACTGCATTCCGGATTACTCGCCGTGCACCACTCCCCCCCGATTTCCCAACAGGACAGGTCCATTATGCCGGGGAACTCGGGATGAAGGGATCTTGCCTTGTAAATCACCTGTTCCACAGTGGGGTCTATATCACAGAGTCCGAGACGTGCGAAAACTCGGCGCACGCGCACATCCGCCGAGATGTCGATCGCATAGTAGTCAGCGAAGGGGATCTTAAAATCCCGCGCCAGAATGTTTGCCGCCATACTACTGATTTTAAGGCCAACTCCATCAAACTTAAGAAAACGGTAAACCACCTCCGCACTGGATGGCCGGCCAGTCCAAATGCGGGAAGCATCGCCATCATAGTGATTTGCGATGTGCTGGACTGCCGAGTGGAAACACTCACTCATCTTGTCGGCGAAGCGGTGCAAAGGTTGAGGCTTCGTCATCAGGCGTTTCATTTTGTTTCGCGATAACGTTCGCAAAACCTTCATCGAAAAGCCTTGGAGCTTCTCCGAAATCAGGCAGGGAATCAGCCATGCCTTTTCGGCCTTAACCTGTCGGTCCATGATGCAGGCCAAAACGAATGCATGTGGATGCCCGGTTAAATCGTTTAATAGCGCATTGGCACTTGGAACCTTTGTAAACTGAATCTCTTTCTTGGGCTCGTGGAAATGCGTATCGCCGAGTTGTACCAGTCTGTCGCGCATCCGTTTTTCGTTCATGCTTTCTGACCGTTGCCTCCATCGATTGCCTTATTCAGGTGAAGGTACCTATTGATTTGAATTCCCCCGGCTCATCTCCGCTCAGACCGAATCCCTTCTCTCTTAGCATCCTGGAAACTTCTTGGTTTTCGGCGTAATATGCGGCCTCCAATCGGGCATCTTCTTCTGGGTCGCTGGAACAAAGGCGAAGCCCTCGAATGGCCGGTAGATCTTCGCAGAAACCATCGGAATAAATACGCACATGCCGGTCATCCGTCATGCGATGCGAGGCATAGTAGTCGAGAAATTCGCCTCTTTCGTCGGACCCCCAAAGATACCAGATCACCCAACCCATTTGGACGATTTTGCCGCGCTTGCGTTGCTTGACGTCAGCAGGAGGGAGCCGTATATCCCAGTGGGAGAAGCAATCGTTAAACTTCGACTCAATGTTTGTCATGGCCTTCCCATCAAAGAGCATGCAGCCTCCCCTTTCGGAGCTGGTACACGTACTGGACGGGATCCTCCATGTCAGTTCGGTCTTTCCAAAGGCCGAAGGCGGGCGATTCCTTAATCGAGGGGGCGGGACCGGCGGCCTTCCTGGGAACAATCCGGGCGACTTTGCGGCTGTTTGAATCCCTCTTCACCCTTCACCCTTTCTTTCAATCCATATAACTGATGATCGCGTCGGCGAACCCTGACGTCGAGACGCGCGTCGCCCCTTCAATCTGGCGCTCCAGGTCGTAGGTCACCGTCTTGGCGCAGATCGAGAAGGTGATGCCCTTGACCACCAGGCGCGCGGCGTCGTGCCAGCCCAGGTGGGTCAGCATCATCACCGCCGACAGGATCAGCGAAGCCGGGTTGATCATGTCCTTGTTGGCGTATTTGGGCGCCGTGCCGTGGGTCGCCTCGAAGAGGGCCACGCCGTCGCCGATGTTGGCGCCGGGCGCCATGCCCAGCCCGCCGATCTGCGCCGCGCAGGCGTCCGAGAGGTAATCGCCGTTGAGGTTCGAGGTGGCCAGGACGCTGTACTCGGCCGGGCGCAGCAGGACTTGCTGGAACATCGAGTCGCAGATGCGATCCTTGATCACGACCTTGCCGGCGGGGGCCGGGGCGCCGCCCAACGCGGCCTCGGTGACGGTCTGGGCGGCGAATTCCTCGCGCGCGAGCTCGTAGCCCCAGTCGCGGAACGCCCCCTCGGTGAACTTGAGGATGTTGCCCTTGTGCACCAGGGTGACCGAGGGGCAGGCGTTTTCCAGGGCGTAAAGAATGGCGCGGCGCACCAGGCGTTTGCTGCCGAACTCGCTGATGTGCTTGATCCCGATCCCCGAGTCGGGGCGGATCTCCCGGCCGGAAATCTCCTTGATGACCTGGATCATTTTTTTCGCTTCAGGCGAACCCATGGGCCACTCGATGCCGGTGTAGATGTCCTCGGTGTTCTCGCGGAAGATGACCACGTCCATTTTTTCGGGCTGTTTGACCGGCGAGGGCACGCCCTCGAAATATTTGCAGGGCCGCACGCAGGCGTAGAGGTCGAAGATCTGGCGCAGGGCGACGTTGAGCGAGCGGATGCCGCCGCCGATCGGGGTGGTCAGGGGACCCTTGATCGCCACGCGGTAGGTGCGGATCGCCTCGAGCGTATCCTCGGGGAGCCAGGCGCCGAATTGGTTGAACGACGCCTCGCCGGCGGGCACGGGGAACCAGGCGATTTTTCGGCGGCCGCCAAAGCAGCGCTCGACGGCCGTGTCGATCACCCGGACCATCGCCCGGGAGATGTCGGGGCCGATGCCGTCGCCAATGATCTGGGGGATGATCGGCCGGTCGGGGACGCCGTATTTGACCCCGTCGAACTGAATCGTATCGCCGGCGGGCGGAGTCACGTATTGGTAAGTCATGAGCGTTCATCCTGTGGGGTCTGGAAGTGGGCGGCGCGGCCGTGGCCGAAGCCGGCGGGCGCGACCGGAAAACTAATATCTTTGAAATCCTTGGGGAGCGGTGTCAGCAACTATCGGTGGGAGGTAAAGATAAGTGGCCCTTGATTTGAATTCCTCCCCAAATCCGCGATGTCACGCCGGGTTCATTATCCCTCATTCGAAGCGCCAAACCAAAGCTGCAAGGTACTCTTCATCTTCAGAAAGGCCCGGTCGGAACATTCTGCAAAGTCAACCTTCTGCGCCAGCCGGCCAAAGATCGAAGAGGATTTCGGCCTGCGCGCTTCCCGTAGTGCCGCTTCCATCGCTTCTTTGGGCCGAGTCGGTTTGACCTTGCCCCGCTCCAAGAGACGCTTCGTGATAAGCCACTCTTTAAGGCTGGGCCGCCGACCGGTCCATCCCAACTCTGAAACAACGTGCTCCGAATCACTCCAGGCCCACGCTTCAAGTTCGGGATCGGGGATGATCACGCAACAACGATTCTCCCAGCCGTTTTGTGAGAGTCTCTGCTCAACCAGTGTCTCGATTTCCGCTGCCGATTTTCTGTGCTCCTTCCCTGAACCCTCACGATCGAAGATCACCATTAAGTACTCGTGAGTTTTGTGATAAATACGCATGATTTCATGAGCGCTTTGAAAGCATCCGCTGTCGTGGTTGGGATGCCTAACGATGTCATAATCTTCTCCATTCGCGAGATTCTGTATTCCAAGAGCTCTTGTCCTCTGGAGCAACGCCTCAATGGTTATTTGAATATCAAGGTCAGCCACAAGGATGGAAAGCTTCTTCATCCCAGAACCCCTCCGGCAAACAGGACCCCCAAACTGACTTCGCCTTTCCAATCCTTGAGCGCGGGATGAGCATCGCCCCGGACCATGTCAGTGGCGCTCTCAGCGTTCTTTTTGAAACAGAGGATCTTGTCCAGATCCGCCATGGACAGAATCACGGGCGAATGGGTCGCCAAGAGGATTTGAGCGTCGTAAATTGAGGATAAAGACTGAAAAACGGTTTCAACCGCACAGGGATGGATGCCGTTTTCGGGTTCTTCGATCAGGCAGATTCCTTTGAAATCCGGCAAATAGGCCAGGATGGTCATGGCCAGCAGGCGCAAGGTTCCGTCCGAGGCGGTCCAGGAGGGCACTTCCAGTCCTCCCTGGTACCTCAGAATAAGATGCCGATGTTTGGTATCGGGACTCTCGACCGTCCGTATGGTTTCCAGATCCGGCAGGGCCGTCCTGACATGATCGATCCAGCGGTTTAACAAATCTCTGTTCTCCGCCTGTTCAAGGCGATAAATGATCCAGGGAAGATTGGAACCGTCCGTTTTTAGTGCTCTACGAAGAATCGGTGGACTGGCTTGTCGCATAAGATTGCTGTTCAGGACAAACTGCTGAACACCTGTTATCAGCATTTCGCGCAACCAAGTGGACGCAGGGAAGAGGGACTCATCATCAGGCAAATTGCCCAGCGCGGATTTCTTGGGGCCAAGTCGAATTGAAGGAAACCAGCCTTTCTTGCTTCGCTCACGCATTTCCATATAAAAGTTGTCATTGCCTTTATGCGTCTTGGAGAGGACGCTTTGTCCTCCAGAAATGGCTTTTCCGTGGAGTATGCTTTGAGGCCCAGGCATTGACCTCGGAAACAGATCGAACTGCTGAATGGGATTCTTCATTCGAGATGGCAACAACCAGGCCTTTTCCGCGAGCACTTCGTTTTCATGAGTCTCCGCATCCTGACCAATCTTTAGTTCATACCGGATCGACTTGAAATCTTTCTTGAGCTTGCCTTTGCGGTCGTCGGGTATAGTCGCTTCGATGGCCAGTTCAAACGAATCCCCCCGTCCGCAAAACAGAAGATCGCGAAAATCGTCCCTGGTTCGTTCACTAATCGCGGCATCCAAGCCATCCGAAACCAGCCGCCCCAAAAAGGCAATGACATCCAGAAACGTCGTCTTGCCGCTGGCATTGGGGCCGACCAGGACGTGAAAGGGACCCAGTTCCTGCCGCACATATTTCAGGCATCGGTAATTCAATGCTTCGATCAGACTAATCACTGTTTTAGACTCCGAGGCCTTTCCTGCCAAAATACATCCGCCGCATGGAAGCATCCCATCCTTTATCACCCACGCTCAATAAACACAATAGCATATTGTCATAAACTATCACTACAGTCTCCGCCACCGACGCTCGCAGAGCCAGCCCCCCAGCCGGATGGGCCAGCGCCAACTGAAGACGATCTGCGAGATCATCCAACCGAACGCGCCGCCGACCAGGACGTCCTCGGGCCAGTGGTTGCGCTTGACCACGCGCGCGAGGGCGCAACCGCCCGCCGCGGTGAAGAAGGCCAGCCGCGCCGGCGGGTAGAGCGCGCTCAGGTAGGCCGCCATGGTGAACGCCATGTTGGCATGGCCCGAGGGGAACGAGGCGTAACCATAGGTGAAAAAAGGGCGGTGGGGTTTGAACAGCATCCACTGGTCGCGTTTTTCGGCGCGGATCGGCGCGTCGGGGTGTCTGAGGAGATAATTATGGATCCAGCGGTCGTTGCGTGGCGCCAGCTTGATCGAAAAATCGGGCCGCGCCCGGCCGGTCGTCTGTTTGATCGTCTCGTTGACCGTGGACGAGAGGCTCAGCGCGACCAGAAAAACGATAATGGTCTTGCGCCGCTTGCGGTCGAGCAGCCAGAGGGTCAGGCAGATCAGCGTGGCCGTGGGAACCGTCGCGAACTGGGTCACGGCCGCGAAGAACTTATCCAGGGGCAAAGCGCTCAACGGTTTGGTGATGAACGGGTAAGCGGAATCGGCGATCGAGATCAGCAGCAGCCCGGCAAGCGCCACGGCCAGCGGCACGATGAAGCGCCGCGGGCGCAAGGGCCGGGGGAAGTCCTCCCTCGAGCCCGCCTTGGCCGCGCCGGGCGCATCCAGGGGGTCCCGATCCGGCGGAAGTGAGAATGTCCCACCCTCATGCTTTGCGAATTCAGTTGGTTTCATATATAAAGACTACGGACTGCTTTTTCGTCGGCGGAGCCCGGCCCCTGCGCCGCGCCGCCCAAGATGATCGTCGTTCCCTTATACCTGGAAAAGCCCAGGCAGTCCAACGATTCCCTCGATTGACGGCCCCCAACCATGACCCTTTTTTCAACCCACCAGGCCCGCCTCGCCCTGCTGCTCTTCCTTTGTGCGCTGATGCTCAATCTTCTGGGCAACGCCGGCCACAGCCTCTGGGACCGCGACGAAGCGCGCTTCGCCGAGGCCAGCCGCGAGATGCTGGCGACGGGCGACTGGGTCGTGCCGCGCTTCAACGGCGCGATCCGATACGACAAACCGGTGCTGATTTATTGGCTGCAAGGGGCCGCGATGCGCCTCGTGGGGGTCCATGAATTTGCCGTGCGCCTGCCCGCCTCGCTCGCCGGCGCGGGGACGGTCGCGCTCGTCTTTCTCCTGGCGCTGATGATGGGCCTGAGCCTGAACGGGGCGCTGGTCGCGGCGCTCACGACGATGCTCGGCGCCCTGCTGCTGCTCATCGCCAAGGCGTCCACGACCGACGCCGTGCTGACCTTCACGGTGGTCGCGGCGCTGGCCGCCTGGTGGGGCCAGCGCCGCCGCGGCTTCGTCTGGTGGCGGCACGTGGCGTTTACGGTCGCCCTGGCCGCGTCGGTTCTGGTCAAGGGGCCGGTGGGGCTGATGGTCGTCGGGCTGACGATCATCGTCGAGTGGCTTTGGCGCTGGTTTGCCGCGCGGCGCGGCGCCGAGGCGGCTCCGGACGAGGCGCCTTCCTGGGCGGCTTTTTTGGCGCGGCTCCTCGCCGGCGTCGCCCTGTTCGCGCTCCTGACGGCGCCGTGGGCGTGGCTGGTTTATCAGCGAACAAGAGACGCGCCGACCGGCGAATTCTTCCATGTCGCGATCGGTCATCACGTCGTCGAGCGCTCGCTCCACCCCCTGGAGGGCCACCGCGGGCCGTTCTTCTTTTACCTGCTCGACCTGCTGGTGGCCATATTCCCGGCGACGGCGCTGCTGCTGATGGGGCTGCGCCATGGCTGGCGGCGCCGCGCCGACCCGCGCCTGCGGTTCCTTTGGAGCTGGTTTGTCCCGGGCCTGGTCGTCTTTTCGCTGGTCAGCACCAAGCTGCCGCATTACATCGCGCCGCTGTTGCCGGCCCTGGCGCTGATGATCGGGCTGTGGTGGAGCGAGGTGGTCGAGGCGGGCGAGGAAGAGTCCGTCCCGGCCTGGGCCTGGCGGGCCGGCGCGGCGCTGATGCTTCTGACCGGCCTGGCGGGGGGCCTCGGCCTGCCGTGGGCGGTGGCGCGCTACAAAATCCCGGGGCTGATCGGCCCGTGCGCGGCGATCGCGACGCTGCTGCTGCTCTTTACGTCGGTGGGCGGCGGGTGGTGGGTGCGCCGCGCGGCCCGGCCGGCGGTGATCGCCTGGTATACGGGCATGGTGCTCACGTTCATGGTCATGATGGCCTGGGGGCTGCCGGCGCTCGAGCCGATCCGCCCCGCCCGGACGCTGGTGCGTTGGATCCAGCAACACGCCCCGGCCGAGACGCAACTGCTGGCCGTCGAATACCAGGAACCGAGCTTGGTTTTCTATTGGGGCAAGCACGTGGAATTCCTGGGCAAGAGCGAAGCGGACAAGGTGCTGGCGCGGCTGGGCGACACGGCCCATCCGGCGGCGCTGATCACGACCGAGTCGCGCTGGCAAAAGATCCTGGAAAAAGCGCGGATCGTGCCCGTCTCGCCGAAAATCACCGTGCGCACGGGAGGCGAATATCAACTGTTCCAGCGGGGGAAAAAAGACCGCTTCGTGGTCGTGGGGAATTGGTAAGGAATCGTAAGAAATAAGAAGATAAACCGCCAAGCTGATTTCCTCGCTTAAAGCATTGAATCAACCCTTGGGTCCTTTGATCAATTTTAATGTCCCGATATTAAAAAAGGGCATTCGAAGAATCGTGCTTTCTCCACAATATCGGCGGCCTTGATTCATTGTTTTTCTTGGCGCTCCTTGGCGCTCATGGCGTCTTGGCGGAAAATGTTCATCTGTAAACTGTATATCTATGTTGACATCGATGGTGGACCGATTATGATGGGTCATTGATCGCGCCCGGGGCCATGCCCTTTCAGGAGAGGAACGACCCGATGATCCAGACCCGCCCACCGAAACACGCCCCGCGGGGCTTCACCCTGATCGAGCTGTTGATCGTCGTCGCCATCATCGCCATGCTGTCGGCGATCGCCGTCCCCAATTACATGGAGGCGCAGACGCGGGTCAAAGCCTCGCGCGCGCGCGCCGACCTGCGCTCGGTGGCCACCGGCCTCGAGAGCTACTTCATCGACCGCAACGCCTACCCGACGATGATCGAGCCGGGCTTCACGGGGGGCGTCGCGCCGCTCCAGGCGAGCCATCTGAAATGGTGGTACGTGCCCAACGCGCTCAGCACGCCGGTGGCCTACCTCACGTCGGCCGACCTGCGTTGTCCCTTCGGCGGCGACAGGCCCCAAAGCGCCAATTTCCCCGATGAGCTCTGGCGCCGCTACAGCTACGAGAACATTCGCGAACTGGAGGCCGCGGCCGCCGGACAGGCCCCCTTCGGCCAGCCGTTCGCGGTGCTCGGCCCCAAGTATGGTCCCCAGGCCCATCTAGACGTGCGTTGCGGCCTCTGGCGCGTCCTGTGCATCGGCCCCGATGTCACTTGGATGACGGGTTCGGCCTGGACCAACATGGTGCAGTACGACCCGACCAACGGCACGAACAGCGAAGGCAACATCATGCGCTCGCAGAACGACCCGCAGGGGTTCGGCTCGGAAATGAAGTAGGGCCTTTTAGAGGTTTTTTGAAAGTCTTATCCCAATCGTCATCGTCCTCGTCCTCGTCCTCGTCCTCGGAATGGTGAATTTCCATCGATTTCGATGACGAGTTGCTCCTGAGGCCAAGCCTCACCCCGTAAGGATGAAAATTCATGTGGAGTGCGCAGGCTTGCCTGCGCTTTTCCTCAGCGTCGATTTCCGACCTCGCGCGCTCAAGCGGCGGCAAGCCGCCGCACTCCACATAATTCCGGCATGCTTTGAGTTGTAATGAACCAGTTTCCGCGAATTTTCGTGGCAGGACGATGACGAGCACGAGCACGAAAAATCAGGATAAGCCTTTCTGGAATCGCGCTACTTCGCCGCCTCGACGATCAGGTAAGGGCCATAGGCCAGAAAATCCGAGCGCACCGGGCGAAGGGGCTTCCAGAGCCGGCCCTCCGAGACGCTGCGCCCGCGACGGCGCAGCTCGGCGGCCACCTCGGTCAGGGGCCGTAGGTCGAGCGCGCCGCGCCGCTCGACGGGCAGGGGC
>Ga0182027_10009003_pt1 | contig 14426 bp, 15 predicted proteins | sample 712E1DmetaG_FD_121300 | JGI IMG/M metagenome (GOLD analysis project Ga0182027, IMG submission 121300) | Permafrost microbial communities from Stordalen Mire, Sweden - 712E1D metaG (Illumina Assembly) | ecosystem: Environmental > Terrestrial > Soil > Wetlands > Permafrost | place: Sweden...
GCTCAGATCATGGCCCTGCGTGATGAACTGGGTCAAAAAGCTATCAAAGAACGTGTTGTTAAAACAACCAGGAAATCTTATGCCCTTAAATGATCGAATTTACAGGGAAAATAAGACTTGATCTGTTTCCTATCTATATATAGTATTAATAATATTAATAATTTTAATAATATCACTATGCTTTGTCGAAATTGTAATAAGATCATAAAAAATTTAACTTGGTATCGTCCTAAAGGCGCTGAATTTTGCACTTGCAACAGTGATTACCCTAATTTATACCAATTTTCCACAATGTCCATAGGTCAACCCCGTATCTATCCATGGACTAACCCAGATAAATGCTTTAATAGACGTGATTCTAATTCAATACGGTGCTGTCTAAGGAATTACATCAAAAAACATGGCGGTCAATTCTGGATACGTAGACATCTTGCAGGGATGCAAGTGGGCAGAGTTGCTTGACCATAAAGTTTCTAAATTGTTAGCCAGCATACCCATACCCCGCTTTTTGCTTTACCGTCTTTGTATGTGAGACTCCCATGAAATTTAGTCTATCCATCCTTGAAGCTATTTTTATCCAAATTGTAGTTTCCATTTTCCGTTACGCAAAAAATTTAGAAATTTTAAGAATATTCAGGTGTGATTTAATAAATTGCATGGGGTTTTTGTTTTATCTTGTCCATTTTTGGGGAGAAGAGTAGAATTACACGATAATCTAAGGAAAAGGGTGGGGAAGTTTGTGGAGATTTAAGAAAGGGGTAAATACGATGACAGAACAGTTGGTCGTGCTTAAATCCAAACTCAGGTCTGCCCAAAAGAAGTATCCGTCCGATGAATACAGGGAGATATTGTTAAATGTTGTGGGCTGAAATTTTTAGCTGATTCTCTTTGAGTAATCCGTCGATTTACTTATCGCTTCCTGATGCTTGGTTAAGCATATCAAGAAATTCCAAATCTTCTTTATCAGGCTTATACCCCAATGCTTCGGCTTTATGCACATCGGCCCACGACTCTGAATATTCTTTATTATGAAAATATTCTACCGCCCGAGTTTCGTAACCATCAGCAGTAAGTGCGTTATCAGAACTGGTTTCGATTGCTCTGGTGGAATCTGTAATTGCCAGATCGTAAAAACCTTGTTTATCATTAGCAATCCCACGGCTATAATATGCTTCTGCATAATTAGGGTTTATTTCAATTGCCTTGGTATAATCCGAGATGGTTTGAGACAAGTTGTTCTGCTTAAAATAGCTATTCCCCCGGCCGTAATAGGCCTGCGCAAAATCAGGATTTATTTCAATGGCCTTGGTATAATCTAACATAGCTTGATTGGAGTTGCCTTGCTCCATGTAGTAAGACCCTCGGTTACTGTATGCCTCTACAAAATTAGGGTCAATTTCAATAGCCTCATTAGTGTCAAAAATGGCTTGTGTTATATTACCTTGCCTATTGTAAACACCTCCACGATTGAGATAAGCACGAGCATATTGAGGGTTAATTTCAATAGCTTTATTATAATCAGAAATGGCTTGAGTAAAGTTACCTTGCCCATTGTAGGCATTCCCCCGATTGTTATAGGCAATTTCAATATATTTCGCATTAGGATTTATTTCAATCGCCTTGGTGCAGTCTGAGATCGCTTCTGTAAAGTTGCCTTGAGCGTTGTAAGCATCCCCTCGGTTACTATATGCGGCTACATAATTAGGGTTTATTGCAATGGCTTTGGTGTACTCTAATATAGCTTGATTATAATTGCCCTGGTCATAAGCTTGATTACCGCTGTTGTAATACTCTTTCGCGGTATTATTATAATAATCAAAGCCAAACACAAATAACAAGAACAAGGCCCCAAAAATATACCATTTAGAAATCATTTTCCACTCCAGAAGGATTACTCCTTAGCCTCCAGCATTTTTACCATAGTAAGCTAATACCCTTTTTGACACCTTAAAATACTGCCCCCAAATGAGGCTCCATCCAATTATTGGTATTCCAGCTATAAGAAATCCCGTCCTTAATTTAATCAAGAGCTGGGTATTATCAACAAGGGAAAGCCCCCACATAAGGACAACAAAAATAACATACACTGCTGCGTACCAGATTATCAACTGCACTATTTTATCTGGTACTATTGCTTCCTGTTTCTTGACAGGTGTAATCATCTGAAACATCAAGAATCCAGTAATTGCATAACGAATTAGAGTAATTATATTGACAAACATAGATGTGGAATTAGAAATTTTTGAGAATGAAAGCAACAAGCCAATGCTCATTAAGATAACGACTATAAAATTAAACCATAGAGTTATGTTAAAAAGAGTCAGCCAACCTCCGAATTCATTTTTCCCTCTGGGGTTCTGCACATCCATTAATCCCTGCTCAGGCTTCTTTAAAGAGGCCCCCGGTAAATTCTGTTTATTGTCTTCGCGTAATATAAAATTAACAAAAACACAAAAAATAACGAAAATAAGAACACATGATCCAATAAGAGTGATCTCAGACATATTTTCCTTTCTACCTTAATTTAGGTCAATGATAAAATCCATATCTGACTTCTGAGAAGCATCGCTGACAGCGCCACGCCAAAGTTTCAAATAAAGCCTAGCGGGTAAATCTACCCACTGGATTCTAAGGCTTTCCTGCCATGGGCTGAAATTATTGCACCCGCCTGGATACCCGCAGCTTCCCCCAACATGAATAAATTGAACGATAGGCAAAACTTGGTCCGTCGCCGCACTAATATTAGTTGAAAGCTTGGAATCAATGACAAAATGATTAAAACCGAAATCTCTAGCATTGTAATCAGAAAGAGCAAAGGCCTTCGGATCAGGATAGTTATAATCCAAAGCCCCTTTATAGTATTCAGTAAAATTGTAAACAACATGGGCCCACTGACCATTTTTGTCCCAAGTCAATCGGACCAGTTTAGGATAAATTTCTTCCGGCGGCAAAGTGGTCCTTCCCACGGCAATATGAGCGCCCGTTTCAGCAAGACCGATCAAAAGATAAGGATTAAGAATAAACCTGGATTCTTTGGAGCTTCCTAAAATACTGTCCTTACCAGGCCCAAAATAACTGATCCCCAACATGCCCCACCAAGCTTTATCGCTCAGGATTTGTCCAAATACTTTACTATCAGGTTCGTAATTGACCAAAGCCAAGGAAGGCACTTGTTTAATGTTCATCTTGCGCAGGCTTAAAATATTTTCCCGGCTCATGCCATTAAAATTCACAGGAGGATTGATGGTAATGGCGATATTGTTACTTTCCAAATCAATGCCATTGATAACGGTGGGCAATCGATCATTATTAGCGCTGGAAGTCAGGGCGCCTGATAATATAAAAAAAGCTCCAATAACGAAGACGATTATACGAGATAGCAACATTTTCTCTTTGTTTAACAGGATGAAATAAATGCCAATTGACCGTTCCCTAATAAATAAAGTTTATCATATGTATATCTAAAAGCTAACATAAACGAAAAATTTCCCTGGTTGTGCTTCAGAGGGGAGAATTTTAGTATCCGTCAAATGAATACAGGAACCTCTTGGTCATGGAGTATGAATTCTCTCTGCAGATTGACCAGCCGTCGTTTGAAGTTCTTGCCACCAGTCAGGAAGAAGTTCCTCAAGCCGTGAGATAGGGTGAGATTGGATTCGTTGTAGAACGTCTTTCAAATAAGCCCAGGTATTGATCTTATTCTTACGACATGTGGCGGTAAAACTCATAAGAATTGCGGCGGTATGTCCGCCGTTCTCGCTACCTACAAAAAGCCAATTCTTGCGGCCTAATGCGATTGGACGGATAGCATTTTCAGCTAAATTATTGTCAATGGGCAATCGGCCATCTTGAAGATAAACATTGAGCTCTTTCCAAAGGCCTAACGTATAATTGATCGCTTGGCGCATGGGTGATTGCGGCAGATGCCCAGGAAAGTGCTCTTCAAGCTTCTTTTTAATCCTTTCTAATAACACCGTCGATTCTTTTTGACGAACAGCAAATTTATCTTCCGGGCTTAAATGTTTAGTTTCAGCCTCAACACCATATAGTTTGGCGATTAGAACTAATACTTCACCAGCCGCACGCGGCGCTATTTTTTGCGCGTCTACAAAATACCTGCGGGCATGCGCCCAACAGGCCAAATGGGTCACGATGTGAGCTGTGACCTCTTCTGCCGTAGGGGGTTTACCAAGTCCGCCATAACCCGCGTAAGCATCGGACATAAAATAGCCCTGGTAATTCTTAAAGAATTCCAAAGGCCCTTCTTTGCAACGATTTGTTGTAAAGTTATACAGCGTATACTTGAATTTTTCGCCACCAACCGTGGCCCACATCCTCGCTGTTTGTATCCCTTTATTGGGGCCATCACGCATGTCCACCGGCGTATCGTCGTTGCCCACAATATCATATTCAAGAATCTTCTCCCGCATAAGCTCATATAAAGGCGTTAACGCCATGGCGGATCCGGCCAACCAATCTGCCATGGTTTGGCGGCTGATTTGAATACCTTGACTCTCAAAACGGGATTCCTGCCGATAAAGAGGGGCGTGATATTCAAATTTTTCATCAATCACATACGCCAATAGGCCCGCATCCGCTTCACAACGCTCAATCGGCCCTTCCGGAGTGGGGTGCTGCTTGACCCCGCAGCCATCACATTGACAATCCCCGCAGGCGTACTTGGGCCGGACATAGCTATTAACAAACAGCGATGATGGCTGATAATCGAGACGCTCGGTTATATCATCACCAATATGGACAAGCCCTTTACCACAATTACAGATCTTTTCTTTGTCATGGATATCTAAAATGTGCTCCACACGTTTAAGATGTTCTGGAAGTATCTGGCGGCCATGATGACGCCGGACATGCGTCGCAACAACCGTCTCACTTATCACAGACAGGGGGTCTTCTGTCTTTTGTATAGTATTCTTGTCTGCTTCTAAAATAAGCTCCTGCATTAGAAGTTGATTTGGGTCAATCTTTTCACTGCTACGCCCATAGAGACGTTTTAACAGGCCTTCCATTTGATGCTGTTGATTACGGATTGTTGTTTGAAGATTTTCAACAAGGGCTTCAAACTCCTGGATTTGCTCTTTGAGGTGGTTGATTTCTTCGGCAGGGGTAAAGAATGCAAGCGTCGTCGATCCCATTGAATTTATAATACCACTTATCGTCGGCAAATCAAGATTTTTATTAGATATTTTACGCCATTTTAACAATATCACGTCGGTATCGCGGTTGACGTTTGATTACATTTACCTCAATTCCTTCTAACAAGTTCGTCCATGATGCACGGTCAAGGCGGCTGCCGTCATCAGATGGCATCACAAATCGTCCTGTTTCAAGTCGTTTGTACCACAACGCATACCCATCATTGTCCCAATAGAGAACTTTTAGCTTGGTTTTATTGACATTTAGAAAAACAAACCAGTCGCCCTTTAAAGGATCCTCATGCAATTCTTCTGTAACCATCAGTGCCAGGCGGTCAAAACTCCTGCGCAAATCACAACTGCCGCGATATAAAAATATCCTGACATTAGCAAAACTTATTCCAGGGATCATATGGCGTTGATTACCCCCAAAACTTTTTGTAAAGTTAATTCGTTAAACCCATTAATTTCAATTTTGTAGCCATTGGGGGTTTCAATGTTTATGCCTCTAAGGGGCAGGGTGGTTTGATTTAGACGAATAAATCCTGTTTTTGGATTTACGGCTAAACCTAATCGTTTTCGCCAGGCGTAGAAATTGGTTAAGCAGATATTCTGATTCTTGCAATATTGCGCTATTGATAAACCACTGCCTGGGCGTGCTAAAACTATTGCCCGCCATTGTTCCTTCGTACGAAAGATTTTCTTCATCGACGTTCCTCCTATGAATTGTTATAATAATGCAATATTTTATCGCACTATCGAAACGATTCATAGATGGATTGGTCGGACGGATACGGAATTATTGAAGGATGGAGAAGTTGGGTTAGTAGATGGGGCTTATGAGTTAGCCAGAGATGAGGCAATAAAGAGAAAATTGGTTATTCCTGATACTAAGATACCAGAGGCGAACGCGAACTTAAAGCCAGAACAAAAGAAATCTTTCAAATGGTGGAACAGGTTTTTTGAGATTTGTATATCTGCTTTTCTTTTTGTATGTTTTCAGCAATATATTCAACATCGTGATTTGGTAAATAATCCGAATGAAGTGGTGGATACACGAGGGATGACAAAGGCTACTATTAATGAAATGACTCCTGATGAAAAGGCTAGGCTCACTGAGGTGCTAAAAATGGTAATCAATGAGATGACAGACGATGAAAGAGTTAAATATATTTCTGTGATTAAGAAGTCGAATGAAGGCACAGCGACAAGACAAGAAATGATAGATAATGGGAAATTATTGCTGGCTGTTGCAGGGAGAATGCCTATCGACAAGAAAGCAATTTGGAAAAAGTTTTTCGGTGAATTCAAGCATACTGACTATGGTAATAAATTTGTAGATGCTTTGAATCCATGAGATAAATCCATGGCAAAAGCCATAAGTTTAATTCGTCTTTATAAAGTTGTACTCAAAAAATAAGCATGAGGAGATTTATGAAAAAACTATTATCAGTATTGTTATGTTTGGGATTGGTCGGTTGTGCAACAACAAATCCCTACCAGGATTTTTACCACACAAAAGGAGTTGACCCATTTAAGGCAGGAGAGGCAATTATGCCACCAGTTGACGCAATCCCCGAAATTATTGAAGGGAACCTTACAAAAGAGGACATAAAAGCAGATGGTATAAGAATGAGGGAAAATAATTATAAGCTTTTAGGTTATTCCTCTTTTTCTGCGAGGGAAATTTCAAGAGATAACGCAATAGCCTTTGGTAAAGGAATTCACGCAGAAAAAATTATTTTGTATGTCAAATATACAAATACCGTATCAGGCTCTATGCCAATGACACTCCCCGATATTCATACATCAAATACTCAGGGATTTATAGGTAATACGCCTGTTTCCGCTCAAACCACTACCTATGGCTCTCAAACAATGGATATTCCTTATAGCGTTAATCGTTATGATTATTTTGCATCTTATTGGGTTAAAGGAACTCCGCCTATTTCTGGATTCTTATGGGACGATTTAACCGACGATTTAAAAAAGCAAATTGGTAGCAATAAAGGCGTTATTGTTATTGGGGTAAGGAAAGATTCACCCGCTTTCAATGCAGATTTTTTTAAGGGAGATATTATTAAGAAAGTAGATAATACCGAAGTCGTAGATAAAAATATGTTCAAGGATTTATTAGATCAAGTTAGTGGCAAAAAAGTTACCATTGTCTTTTTAAGGGACGGTAAAGAGTTAACTAAAACAATTCAAATGAATCCAAAGCCAAATGTCCCATAAAGGGGAATGCTTGGTGTTGAATAAAGGGTGTTAAAATCCTCGCAAGAAATCCTCCTGTTTTGTTCTGTTGAATAAAGGAACGTTTAATCAACACCTATATTTTAATAAGTTGCTAGCATTTTTTTATTTTGATACAATTATTGATAAATGACAAAGCCAAGTGTATTCAAAACCGATTTTGGTGCTGTATCGCACGTAACCGATCCTGAAACATTATTTCGTGACATACGAGGACGTTCAGCTGATATTAAGCATTTATGGTCTCATCAAGCAGATATACTTCGTTCCTACAATCAGCAATATTTGAAAACAAAAGATGTCGCAATCGAATTACCAACAGGTGCGGGTAAGACGCTGGTCGGTCTTCTAATTGCAGAATTTCGTCGGCAAGCTTTTAATGAACGTGTTGCGTATCTTTGTCCTACCCGTCAACTCGCACGTCAGGTGGTTACTCAAGCAACTAAGTATGGAATCAGAGCTTATGTGTTTGTGGGTAAGCAGGCCAATTATCCACCGGCTGAATATAGTGAGTTCCAGTCAAGCAAAGCAATAGCCGTTACCACATATAGTGCCATTTTTAATTCCAATCCTCGTATCTCTGACGCGCAAGTACTTGTTCTTGATGATGCGCATGCAAGCGAAAATTACATAGCAAACATGTGGACGATAGAAATTAATAGAAATGATTATGCAAATTTTTATAATGAGATAGTGGATTTGCTTCGGAATGGATTACCGCCCGCTTTTTATTCTGACATAAAAAGAAATGACCGCTATACAGATATTATTGAATTAGTCCCAGGTAAGCATGTAAGAGAGCGGTTACCTGGTCTCAGGGATTTGTTAGATAGCAACTTAGACGGAACTCCTTCTTGGTTTGCATGGAATTTAATTAAAGAACATATTCATGCTTGTAGTATTTTTATCTCTGGGAGATCAATCCTTATTCGTCCGTTTATTCCTCCTACATTAACTCATTCTGCTTTCACATGTGCAAATCAACGAGTTTATATGTCGGCAACGCTTGGGGCTGGTGGGGAAATTGAACGAATAACGGGGGTAAAATCTATTGCAAGAATTCCAATTCCTCCTGGATGGGATAAACGTGGTAGTGGCCGTAGACTTTTTCTTATACCTCAAGTTGCCATGCAAGATGATGAGGCGAAGGAAGTTGTGGGTAATGCTATTAAGGACTTTGATAGAAGTCTTATCTTAGTTCCTAATCAGCAAGAAATTACATTATTTAGGGACATGGTTTCTCAAATGGGAACCACAATTCTTGAATCTAGTGACATAGAAGATTCATTAAAGCCATTTTCGGCCCAAAAGGATGTATCTTTAATTCTTTCACGCTATGATGGTCTAGATCTTCCTGATGATATGTGTCGTTTATTGATTTTTGGTGGCTTACCGAGTGGCACAAATCTCCAAGAAAAGTTTTTGTGGTCTAGAATTGCCGCTTCATCTTTATTGAGAGACAGAGTACTTACACGGTTTACGCAGGGTGTTGGACGATGTACACGCTCTGACAATGATTTTGCCGTTGTTCTTTTATGGGGACGATCCCTTGTAGATTTTATTCTAAAACAGGAGAACCGGAGTATTTTGAATCCGGAACTTCAAGCTGAGATTCAATTTGGTATCGAAAATTCTCGTGAGAAGAAAGCTGAAGATTTTTTAGCTTTATGGCAAACATTCATTAAACAAGATAAAGATTGGGAAGATGCTGACGCGGCAATAGTTAATCTTCGTGAGCGTAGCAGTCGTGCAATTGATCATATTTCAGAGCGGCTTTCTTCCACAGTTTCCAATGAAGTTTCCTATCTTTATTCCCTTTGGAAGGGGGACTTAGAGAGCGCCTTAGAGCAAGCGCGAGAGGTTGCTGATGCCTTGAGTGGAGATGAAACAAAGGGTTACCGCGGTTGGTGGTACTACTTAGCAGCGGATACGGCAATGGCACTGTACGAATCAAAAAAAGATGGAAATTTCTTGGGAGTTGCTAAGGATTATCTAACTCGAGCAGGTAAATGTTGTCCGGCAATTAGCTGGTTTGCTCGTTTATCTAGGATTATCAATCCTTCTTCAGATACTGTTTTACCAAACGAGGGGACAGCTACAGCTATTGAAAACATACGTAACATCCTTACGGAATGGGGAGGGGTAGGTGGGCGCTTTGAGAAGGAAGTAAAGCAGGCGAAAAATGATCTTAAAGCCACGGAATACAAGCAATTCCATCGAGGGTTAAAGGCATTAGGTTTAATGCTTGGTTTCCATGCGGAAATTCCAGAAGGAGAGGGTGATCCTGACTGTGTATGGACAATTGGTAGCGCTATGCATATAGCACATGAGGCGAAGTCAGACCACACACCTAAAGATCCAATAGGAATTAATGATGTACGTCAAGCACAAAGCCATGAGGAATGGGTACGTAAAAACCGGTCATGTGATAAGACAGTCATTGTTTTGCCTCTTATTATTAGTCCTCGCGAGTGCGTGTCTGATAAAGCAAAAGTTTATTCCAAATCACTTTGTCATGCCACCCCAGAAAGAATGTTAAGCGTATGCGAACGAATCACAGACGTTTTACGACGAGTTAGATCAAGTATGGCGGATATAAGCGATGAGAAAATGCTCGAAAGATTACACCATGAGATCACCGCGGCAAAATTGACACCACATGATATTTTTAAGGAAATCTCTAGTCAGTCGGTGACGAAGATGCCGGTATGTTAAGACAAGAGATTTTTTTCAGAGCTCAAAAATTCTAAATAATTTATATTTAATCGTCTCTCAAAAAGGGTGAGTTTCTGGCAGATTTAACATAACATAATCTTATATTGAGACTTGAAGAATATAAGAAATATGGTATACTTAACACAGAATGTTAAATTTGGCCATGTTATAATCCTTTAATTAATGCCAAGGAGATTAAAGTGAGCGAAAATTTTAAATTAAAATTAGGACAAAAATTAAAATTGGTTAGAGAAAAACTTGGTCTAACTCTCGAAAAAGTTGCCGCTAAGTTAGAGTTTGAGAATTATCAAACATTATCTGCAATTGAGAATGGCTTAAGAAATATTAAAGCTGAAGAATTGGCACGCCTTTCAAAAATTTATTTTAGGGATATTACATTCTTTCTAAACTTAGATGAAGAAGAGGAAACTAATGATCTTGTATTTTGGCGAGAATGTAAGAATATGGGGCAAGCAAAAGAGAAAGAGCAGGAGTTTCGGAAGTATTGCTATAACTATTATGAATTAGAAAAGAAATTAGGATTACCATATCAGTGTAAATTGAATCCTTTAGATCTAAAAGCAGATGATTTTGATTATGGGAAAATCGAAGAAATTGCTGAACAAAATCTTAATTTAATGCAATTAGGATCTCGGCCCGCTTGCTCTTTACGAAAGATTCTGGAAGAGAAATACAATTTAAAGATTTTATATTATGATTTAGGGAATTGTGGTTCTGCCGCTTCCTCTGTAGGAAATTTTGGTGCTGCAGTTTTAATTAATTCATCTGAACCCCTATGGAGGAGAAATTTTGATTTAGCACATGAATTATTTCATATTCTAACTTGGAAAATATTTAGACATGATGATGTTCATACAAAAGATAACGAGAAATCGTTAGTAGAAAAATGGGCAGATGCCTTTGCTGCAAGTCTATTAATGCCTGCAACAGAAATACCTAAAGAGTTTAAAGCAAGATTGGATCAAGAAGGGAAGATTTCATTGGTGGATGTTATTAGTATTGCGAAAGAGTTTGAGGTGTCCACAGTAGCCTTAATGTGGAGATTAGTAACTCTGAGCTTGTTAAGTAGAAATACTGTTGAAAAGGTTCTCGCGTTACATGAATTTGTTGAAATTGATAGAGTAGAACGAATAAATCACAACAAAACAGCTCCAGATTTCTCAGAAAAGTATGTGAGTTTGGCCTTTCAAGCACACGCTAAAGATTTAATATCAAAAGGAAAGTTGGCAGAATTTCTTAATATTACAATTGGAGATGTCAGTAAAAAGTTAGCAGGCTATGGGTATTGTTTGGAGGAAATTTCCGATGCAAAGCTTACTCCTGCCTGACGCTGATGTCATTATTGGTTTACATGAGCTTGGATATTGGGATCAAGTTGTTAAATTAGCCAAAATCCATGTTGCTAGTTCAGTAATCGGTGAAGTGAAGCATTATTGGAAGCTTGAAAAGCAAATTCCTATCGATTTATCTAAAATGGTTGCAGATGGTAAAATAATTAAGCTTGAAGGCCCGCCAGAGAAACAATCAGAATTATTGCAGCAGTTAAGGAAGTATAATTTACATACTTGTCTAAATGCCGGAGAATTAGAATCAATTACGATCATATACTGCGAGGTTGTACCAGAGTTAAAATTTTGTGTCAGGGAAAGGCCAGCGATGAAGGTTATGGCATGTTTGGATATGCGAGAGCAGGCGGTATCAGTGGAACAGGTGTTAAGAGATTGTGGTATTTTAAAAAGAAAAGAGAACATTCCTGGAATCTATTCTCAAATACGCTTTGAGAGAATATTTCTGGAAGGCACATTTATTCAAGTTGAGTCTGATTAGATAATAAAAAGAATTTGTCTTAATTATTTGAATGCTTCTTGGGGTTGGCTAAAAAATACGGCAAGTCTTCGTGTTCCATTTCAACATCCTCAACATCCTTCAAGGTTTTCCACAGCGATGATGTTATATTGTCAGTTAATGAAGTTGATTCAATAATAATATTCTCAAACTTATCAACCAGGCTTCCTAATTTACCAATAATCTTTGGGTCATGGTTTCCTGTGATCCCAACAAAATAATCAACAATCTGATTTTTTGATTTTCCTTCCATTAACATGCGAGAAATTGCTTCGTGTAAGGATTTTTCATAGAGACCGCTGGATAAACTTATTGTTTCATTAGGGTACTTGAGTAACATGTACACCCTCCTGAGTTCATCACTCTTTAAGATGTCACATATTTTTTCTGCTACATCATACGAAGGAAGGCAATTCTTATTCTCGATTTTCGATATGTAAGTTCTATCAATTTTTGCATCCTTCGCAAGCCCCTCAGCAGTAAGTCCGCGTTTTTCCCGCAACTTTCGCAGAAGCGTAGCGAAATCGGATTTAGTTAATTTATTCACCATATTTAAATGTTATCACTTTAGTGAAAATAATTCAACATGAAAATCATTCACATATTATTCTTGACATTTGGGGTTGGTTAAGTAGAATAGTGAATAGAATTCACGTTGAACGTAATTCACATATAAAAGGAGGCAAAGAATGGAACAATTAATGACGGTTCAGGAGATTGCGGCAAAACTCAGGAAAGCGACAAAAACAGTTTATCATTATGTTGAAACAGAGGTAATTCCCGCAACATTAGTTATTCGTTTAGGAAATTCAATACGTATGCGTCCTGTAGATTTTGAAAAATGGATTGATGGTAACAAAGGAAAGTAAATTGGCGTATTTGCGTAAAAGACAGAATGGTATTTATTATGCCTGTTGGAAGGAAAAAAGATCCAATGGAATGTGGTATACCATGGCCACGACGTTAAAAACTAAGAATAGGACGCTCGCTCAAAAACGCTTTAATAATTCATTTCCTGACGGGTTTGGTGATGTGAGGGAATGTTACGTTAATGAGTGGATAGTCCAATACAAAGCAAATTTAGCTGTTCAACCATTAGATCCCAAGACGTTAAATAAATACATCATTCAGGCGGAAACGTTTATCAATTTTTTTAACGGTAGAGTTAGGAAGATTAGTGAATTAAGGCATGAGCATATCATTGAATTTCAGAATTATTTGATCCAAAAAGGCTACTCACCAAGCACAATTGCGGGCTATGACAGAGGTTTAAAGAAAATGTTTACCGTTGCTACAGTTTTAGAATACGTACGGAAGAGTCCCATGGCGAAGATTAAGGTAGGAAAGATGGCACAAAGGCAGATATTTTTTAAGCCACCGGAGATAATAAAAATACTTGATGCGGCAAAAAAAGATAATTATTCCTTAGCTTTGGTTTTATTCTTTCTGCAAACGGGGTTTAGGATTCAAGAGGTGGTGGATTCGCGTTGGGAAAATTTAAATCATACTACCAGAACAATTACAGTTGTGGGCAAGGGGAAGAAGTTAAGAAGGCAGAAGATACCGGCTTTAGCCTATGAAGCCATAATGAAGCTCCAGGGCAAATGGCCAACGATTTTTGGAAAGAGTCAGAAACAGATATTTAGGTACATAAAAGGTATATTAAATGAAGCAGGTGTCCACGGCTCACCACATACCTTTAGAGACACCTATGCCACGTATTCAATAAAGGTCATGCCGCCAAGTACATTAAGGGACAGGATGGGGCATGCCAGCTTAATACAGACCGATAAATACACTCATGCTATGAATGGTGACGTACCAGCAGAGGTTATGAAATACTTCGAGGATTGGAAAACGGATAATTGAATATGGGTTACAAATGGGTTACAATCATAGTGGAATTCGTGTTTAAATGGCTCTTACGTCTGCTTCTCAGGCAGAAAACACCGGTTCAAATCCGGTTGGGGCTACCAAATAAAAAGGGACAGTGTTGTTCACTGTCCCTTTTTATTTGGTCAGTCCCGCCGATTGAACTGCAACCCCAAAAGCCAAACCTCAAGCAACCAATAAACCCCTCAAGCCATGTATGATCCTAAACGTTTCGCCAAGCCCCGGTTCACTGATAAACTTCGAAGAAGTTTATCAGCCGTGAGCCAGCGGATTAATTGGCGGCGAACGCAATCCGGTTGGGGCTCTGACAACTGCTGCCCCCCTCTGCAATTAAATAAATTGCAGTAGTTTTTTGTTTGGAATAAAATAAGCCGTAGTTAAGTATTGTGTCCCTTTAATTTTCCCTTTACATTTTTTTAAAGAATAGGGCTTCACAAAATTCGTTCTTTTAAAGATTTGGGATAAAGGATTTAACAAAGCGCGCCTTATCTTTATGGCCGGTTTTTACAGCCAGCAGGGCGATGGATAAGACAGTAATGTGGGCGA
>Ga0182027_10009006_pt1 | contig 14425 bp, 15 predicted proteins | sample 712E1DmetaG_FD_121300 | JGI IMG/M metagenome (GOLD analysis project Ga0182027, IMG submission 121300) | Permafrost microbial communities from Stordalen Mire, Sweden - 712E1D metaG (Illumina Assembly) | ecosystem: Environmental > Terrestrial > Soil > Wetlands > Permafrost | place: Sweden...
CGCGAACATCATCGACCACATTTACTCGGTGTATCGCTGGCAGGGCAAGGTGGAGAAGGGCGCCGAAGCGCTCCTGACCGCAAAGACGAAACAGTCGCTGGTAAACAAGGTAATTGCCCGGGTGAAGAAACTTCACAGTTACGAATGCCCGTGCATAGTATCATTCCCTATTGACAAGGGCAATCCGGACTTTCTCGCATGGATCTCCCATGAGACGCGCTAACCGTTTGCACACGCTCCGATTCCTGGGCGCCGTTATTCCCCTTCTGCTGGCATGCTGCGCCGGAAGCTACAAGATGATCCTCTTGAGCGATCTGGACTACAAGAAATGCTGGCTATCCAAGCCGGACGCGGGCGTTTCCGTGTTCGCGTCAAAGCAGCCGCTGTACGAGACAAGGAATACGATAGCCTTTCGGGCTTCCCAGAAAAAGAACCTCGGCGTGTTTGCCGTAAGGATAGAAAACACCGGCGCGCAGCCGCTCAGTATCGACAGCGCCCACGTGCTGGTGCTTGACGAAGCGGGAAACCCGGCGGCGATTGAGAAAGACGCTCTGGCGGCCGCGAAACTGCTTGGCGCCGGACAACCGCTGCGGGACGATCTTGCCTCGAACCCTCTCTGGGGGAACACCCTTGACCCGGGAAAGTCGTACTGCGCGCTCATCGCCGTTGCCACGGCGAAGGATCCTTACTTTGCCACCTACTACCTGAGATTTGTCGGCCCCCACGGCGCGCCATTGACGGAGGCGAGGTTCTGAAAAAAGTCCATAAAGTCGAAAGGTCTATGACGTCTAAAAGGTCAACGCAGAAATTTGTTTTCAAGACAGTACAGACCGTCAACCTTTAAGACTTTTAGACAATTTTTTCCGCACAGACTTCCGCGCTCTATCCCTTCACCACTCCAAGCGGCTTTAGCTTCACCAGCACCTCAACCAGATCCTTCTGCGCGTCGATGACGCGGTCGATATTTTTATAGGCCTGGGGCGCCTCGCTCAGGTCGATTTTGTACCGCGCACATGCCGCAGCCGATGTCCACGCCGACGGCGTTGGGCACGATTGCGTCCTTGCAGGCAATTACCCCACCAATAGGCATGCCAAAGCCCTCGTGGCAATCGGCCATGAGTGCGACATGACCGTAGACAAAAGGGAGTTTCGTCAGGTTGATTGCCTGTTTCATGGCGCCGGGCTCGATGTCCCTGCACCACGATTTTATGGGAATTCGGTTGCCGGATATAATTGAGAGCATGGCTGGAAAATAGATTCGGACGAGAAACTAGATCTTTGCCTTGAGAAGTTGGTGGGGAAACCACTGCGCGGTTTCCCCTGGCCCCCGGGTTGCACCTCACATCCTGTTCGGTGGCCTTTCGGCCCCTGCTTCGCAGGTCGCCTCTCGGCCGTCCAGGCCTTCGGCTCCGGCGCTATGCGCCGGTGATCCCGGGGGGGCACACCCCTTCCAGCGGGAACGCTCACGATGCGCATTGCTTGCGCAATGCGCGTGTCGCGTTCCCGCAACGCCCTCCTGTAGGAGTGTGCATCAACGGAAGATTTCACCCTGTTTCTCCGTGGCATTTGCAGAAGTATGCTGATGAGTTCGCATACAGATGAACCTATCGCAAAGCGGACGATTGCGACAGGACGACGGCGGCACTTGCTCAGAGGGAGGGAAAGCGGCTGATGTACAGAGCCCCAATACGCAAAGTTGGGTAAAAATGTTTTGCACTAGCAAAATTTGACAATAGAAAGAAAATGTCGTATATTAAGAAATGCGCGTGCCGGGATTCGAACCCGGATTTAGTGTTACCCAAAAACGATTCCAGGTCGTTCACGTCTACCAGTTTCGTCACACGCGCATCAAGAGATCAGGAGGCGATTTGAATCACCCCCTGATTTGTTCTTCTTGGTCCAATAAGGGGCTAACTAGCCCGCAAGGCAACTTCCCCAAGAAGTTGCCTTTCTTATTGTTGTTTCCAGTGGCACAGATCGAGAGACCACCCTGCACCACTTGCTGTTAGTAGATGCATATCCACTCCCTTCTATAACGCTTCCCAAAGCATCCTTATGCCATCCGCGTCTGCTTCGCTCTTTACCAAATTTTCCTTCCTGAATCGTGCAAGATTTGTTCGAATATTGTTTGCAAGGCTCTTTTCCTCTTCTGGAGTCCGAACCTTTTTTATGTGTTTTATCCTCTCCAGGATATCGCTAGTGTAGCTTTTGCCGTTTTCCTTGAGGTCGCTAATCAGAACATCTCTCCACGATCCATCGTTATCTTCGTCTCCGCTCAGCACAACCAATTGGGGTAATTCAACAGGATCCTTTTCGGGCTTTCGACCAATCAATTTACAAAGGAAAAGGCTGACCTTCTCAGTTCTTTGCGCAATCTCAGCAGCATCCTGTTGAAGTTTTGCGCACTTCTTTTGTATGGCTACAATCTCTTCTACAGCGGAGGGGAAATCCATTTGGTTCATATTGGTCCTTTCTGTTACGCTCCTAATATAACATATTTTAGGATAAGTGCAAAACAATTTCGCAAAATATTTTGCCATCATGTTTCGCCAGTGCGTAACAAGCATACAAGCAAGCTTCCTCGCTTTTCAAAAAAGCTCTCACAAATATTACGTTTTTATGTTATCTTTTTTCTAAGAATAACAAATGATATTTGGTAAAGCAAAATCAAGGGGGTTATTGTATGGGCAAAAAGAAGGATCAACGAAAGATTTCTCTTGCGCCATTGTCAATGGATCAAGCTCTTGCCGGGGCTATAAAGGTTAAAATACCGAAGAAGAAAATATCAAGGGAAAGGAAGAAATGAACCTATTGGGTTTTCTGGCGAGTGTTTGTGCTATCTCTCTGCTGAATAGTTGGCGGAATTGATCTCTTAATTTGTTCTTGAGAGGCAGTGAAACACAATGTTGTTATTGCTCCACTTACGATTGCAGATATTATAATCCAAATTATCTTTGAAATAAACTCCTTGCGCTTTCTTCTTTTTTCCTCAAGCACCTTCCCTTTCTTGCATTCTTCCAACAAGGGCATTGATTTTAGAAAAAAATCTCTATGGTTTTTCAGTTCATCCAATATTGCCACATAGCTATCAATTATTCCAATGCTCTCGTCGCAGGCAACGTCTTTTTTGGTTCTCAAATCAGCAATGGTAGAATTGACCTGCTCTAACCTTAATCGTTTGTCCCAATATCCAGAGACGACTTCTGTCAGTATTTCTTGTTTATAAGCGCCACACCAATCGACAATTTGTTTTCGGATTGAAATAGAAGCGCCATCTAGCGCGTCAAAAGCCGCTCTATAAACGTGTCCATGCGATTTATCTAGATTCTCATGATAGTATTTTGGGTTTTGAGTTCTCTTGCTACCATCACGGATTATGTCTCCAAAAACCCTCATAAAATGATCGAGGGCGTCGCGCAATTCCTTCCAAATCTGGGGGTTTATTTTTGAATTAGGGTCTATTTCTTCACTAAAAGCGATTAATGCCTTGGCCCTGAAATACAGTTCCAGGGTTTTTCCAAAAAGTTCATTTTCGTCTGTGGACAGAGAATTGATTGGTGGCATTATTGGGATAGCCACCAATCTAAGGGAGAGTAAAGTGGTTGGACTTATCTTCTGCCATTCTTAATTCATCTGAGGTGTAAAAAGAGCGCATAACAAATCTTGCTGAACCCCTATTAAAAGAACCAAAGCCTTCGGCAATTAATTTTTCTTTTTCATCTCTAGGGACACGGTCGTTATAGTCCCTGTCAACTATGTCGTCCAGCGATGAAATGTTGAGGGTGTCTCTGATTATTTTCTGAGACTTTTCATCCAAAGCAATACTATTCATTATCCTTCTCCTGTTACTTATTATCAATTAATGACAACAAGCACCCGGATAAAATACACGATCGCCTGTCAAAAGAAATTGCGCCGAAGATGAGATGAACAAGGTCAATAACTCCCAGAATATAATTGACCTTACCTGGCGGATATTATTTAGTAATATAATTAATCTCCGGGCAATAGTTGTCAAGAGATTTCTTGAAAAATCGCTATTTTAATTCGCCCATATAATACATACCGCAATTCCCCTGCCAATGCTTTAGCCCAATCTGCCCAAATTCCCTCTATTTCCGTGGTTTGCGAAAGGGATAATCTCCGCGGAGCGGCATTCCTTGAAGGTTGCGTTGCGAAGGGGCGACGCCGCGCGAGCGCAAGTCGAGCGCATTTGGCGCGCCCCTTTGCTGGAAAGGGTGTGGGTGCAGATCGCCTCCCGCCGATTTCGGCGGGAGGAAGCTGCACCCCAGGGGAAACCAAGCAGTGGTTTCCCCACCACGAGAGGATCAAAAAATCTGCTGAATTTGCTATAGGAATTACTTTACCGCAAATTCCAATTTGTCATCTGCAACCGAAACCCTAATTGTCTGGCCGTCCTTGAGTTCGCCCGAAACAAGCAGTCTGGAAATCGGGGTTTCCAGCTCCTTCTGAATCGCCCGCTTGAGCGGCCGAGCTCCATACACGGGGTCGAATCCGGTCTGGGCAAGCAGCAGCTTGGCGCGTTTGTCCGCGGAAAAGGAAATGTGCCGGTTCTCCAGCAATTGAGAGAATCGCTTGAGCTGTATGTCGACGATGGCGAGGATATCCTCCTGCGACAGGCCGTGAAACACCACGATCTCGTCGACCCGGTTGATGAATTCCGGTTTGAAATGATTCTTGAGTTCGCCGAGAACGGTTTTCTTGATGGACTCGTAGTCCTGGCTTGTCGCCTCAACAATGTGCTGCGAGCCGATGTTGGATGTCATGATGATGATGGTGTTCTTGAAATTGACGACATGCCCCTGCGAATCGGTAACCCGGCCGTCGTCGAGGATTTGCAACAGCACGTTGAAAACGTCCGGGTGCGCCTTTTCGATTTCGTCGAACAGGATGACGCTGTAGGGCTTCCTGCGAACAGCCTCCGTGAGCTGGCCGCCTTCCTCGTAGCCGACGTAGCCCGGCGGCGCTCCGATAAGCCTCGACACGGTATGCTTTTCCATATATTCCGACATGTCAATGCGGATCATCGCGTGCCCGTCGTCGAACAGATTGAACGCAAGGCTCCGGGCGAGCTCTGTTTTTCCCACGCCCGTGGGGCCAAGGAAGATAAAGCTGCCGATGGGGCGTTGCGGGTCCTTGAGTCCGGCGCGTCCGCGAAGCACGGCGTCGGCAACGGCGTCCACCGCCTCGTTCTGGCCGATCACCCGCTCATGCAGGTGGGCGGCGAGCGACAGGACCTTCTCCTTTTCGCCTTCAACGAGCTTGCTCACCGGAATGTTGGTCCAGCGCGAAACGATGGCCGCAATATCGTCCTCGTCGACTTCTTCCTTGAGAAGGCGGTTGCCGTTGCCGGCCTTGAGCTCCTTTTCCGCTTCGGAAAGCTGGCGCTCGAGCTGGGGGATGGTGCCGTGCTGAATCTGGGCCGCGGTATTGAGGTCGTAGGCGCGCCGCGCCTTTTCGAGTTCAAATTTCGCTTCTTCGAGCTTTTGCCGAAGCTGCTGAAGGCCGGCAATCTGTTTCTTCTCGGCGTCCCAGCGAAGCTTGAGTTTCGACGTCTTTTCCTTCGTCTCGGCAAGTTCCTTGTTTAATTTGTCAAGGCGATCCCGGGAGGCGGGGTCCTTTTCCTTCTTGAGGCCGGTGATTTCGATCTCCAGCTGCATCTGGCGATGCGCTGCTTCGTCAAGCTCGCGCGGGCTGCTGTCGATTTCGGTGCGCAGCCCCGCAGCGGCCTCGTCGACCAGGTCGATGGCCTTATCGGGCAGGAACCGGTCCGCTATGTAGCGATCGGACAGCACGGCCGCCGCGACCAGGGCCGCGTCGCGTATCTTGACGCCATGGTGCACTTCGTACCGCTCGCGCAACCCGCGCAGGATCGATATGGTATCCTCGACGGATGGCTGGTCGACCAGCACGGTCTGGAATCTGCGTTCCAGTGCCTTGTCTTTTTCGATGTGTTTTCTGTATTCGTCAAGCGTCGTGGCGCCGATGCAGTGCAGTTCACCCCGGGCAAGCATGGGCTTGAGCAGGTTGCCGGCGTCCATGGCGCCTTCGGCGGCTCCTGCACCCACAACCGTGTGCAGCTCGTCGATGAAGAGAATAACCCTTCCCTGCGCTTCGGTAACTTCTTTGAGCACCGCCTTGAGACGCTCCTCGAATTCTCCGCGAAACTTGGCGCCCGCGATGAGTGACCCCATGTCAAGCGACACCAACGTGCGGTTCTTGAGACCTTCCGGCACATCTCCGCGCACAATGCGAATCGCGAGTCCTTCCACAATAGCGGTTTTTCCCACGCCCGGATCGCCGATGAGCACGGGATTGTTCTTGGTGCGTCGGGAGAGTATTTGAATGACCCGGCGGATTTCCTCGTCGCGGCCGATCACCGGATCGAGTTTCCCCTTTTGAGCCATGTCGGTGAGGTTGCGCGAATATTTTTCCAGCGCGTTGAAGGTAGCCTCCGGCTCGGGCGACGTCACGCGCTGGTTGCCGCGCACACTCTTGAGCGTTTCCATCACCTTCGCGTGCGTAACCCTGAACTGCTCGCCGGTGTCGCGGCAGGCATTGTCCTTTTCGAGCAGAGCAAGCAGCAGGTGTTCCACGCTCACATACTCGTCTTTCATGCGCGCGGCGATTTTTTCCGCTTCGGTAATTACCTGCGTCAGGCTGCGCGACATATAGGTTTGCGTGGCGCCGCTTCCCGTGACCGCCGGGATCGCGCGAAGCTTCTCCATGAGCGCCTCTGTTATGTCCTTGACATCAACATCGAGCTTTTGAAGAATGGTCTGTACGAGACCACCCTGCTCCATAGCGAGAGCAAGCATCAGGTGCAGCGGAACAAGTTCCTGATGGTTCATTTCGACGGCGATTTTGTTTGCGCCGCTCAATGCTTCCTGCGATTTGCCGGTGAATTTTTCGGCGTTCATGAAATGCTCCTCTTGGAAAATCTTTTATCATGGATAAGCGCAAAGCAAGTGCCAGATCAATAAATACTGGAAGCAGTGATCTTGTATTTTAATTAATATCAAGAAGTTACTTCAAATATTTTGACTGAACATCCACAAGTCCTAAACGCAAGAGATGTTTCAAATTGGAACGCATAAACATCACAAACTGCAAAATTCTGATGCGGAACCTACAATTTAAATGGCAATTCATAGGGATTAAGATAGGTCACGCGGCTCAGCCATCCAGAGGCATTGGAATTTCGTGTTACTCAATTCAGCCGCAAATATATTTTCTATTGTCATTTTTCATGGGTTGCACCGGCGTTACCAAACCTGCGGACATAAATCCGGGTCAGGAGGAATTCTGTGAAAGAAAAGGACGCACGTGTTGATTTTGATCAGCATCAGGTGCTTCTGTACGTGGAGAAACCCGACGGATCTTTTGGCCCGCTGCAGACAGGCGCATACCTGGTGAAGAACTATTCCGACGATTTTTTCCAAAAACGCCAGAACATCGAAACCGAGTGCACGGACAAACTCAGGAAAGGCGAAATAAGCCCGGTTGTCTACTACAAGCTCCTTTACGACATGACCGATGCCGACATTGCAGTGCGGGTGGGCATTTCCAAAGGCAAGGTGCTCAAGCATCAGACGCCGGCCGGCTTCGGAAAAGCGTCGGTCGAAATTGTGAAGCGCTACGCGGACGTGTTCGGCGTTTCGTTGGCGACCATGTTCCAGCTTATTGTTCCTAAGGAAAAAGACCTGGCCGTTGCCAGCAGGAAGACAAACAATCCGTACCTCTCTGTTCTCGAAATCGGCAAGGGGAATGCATGAGCCAGATTCAGTTCCAGCACAAGATGGCGGCGCATTGCGAATCGGGAATGCTGTCCGCGCTGCTCGCCCACAACGGGCTCACCATGAGCGAGCCCATGGTTTTCGGCGCGAGCGGCGCTATTTTCTTTGTGTTCATCAAGACTCCTCACATGGTTTTTCCTGTTTTCGACATGCGGAACCGGCCCGGCGACATTCGCAAAAATCTCGGAAAGCGGCTCGGGATTAAATTTTCCACGCAGAAATTCCGTGACCCGGACACGGCACGCGCTTCGCTCGAAGCGCTCATCGACAAAGGCATTCCAACGACGGTACAGGTTGACATGTTCTATATGGACTATATCCCTTCGTACATGCGGGTGCATTTCAACGCGCATTTCATCGTGGTGGTGGGCAAGGAAGGCCCGGATTTTCTCGTGAGCGATTGTTACTATCCGTCCATTTCAAGGCTTTCCAGCGATTCGCTTGACAAGGCGCGCTTCGCCAAGAGCGATTTTGCGCCCAAGGGCTTCCAGTTCCACGTGGAGTCGGTTCCCGGGGGCGGGATCAACGAAGACGTGCTCAAGAAAGCCGTTCTGCAGGGGATCAAACAGGCGGCGTCCAACATGGTAAAACTGCCGGTGCCGTTTATCGGCATCAAAGGCATGCGTCGCTTTGCCGACAATATTCCTGCGTGGCCCCAAATCGCCCGCAACACGGACGCGCTATCACACGCGATCATGTCGATCCACATCACGCTTGAAGAACGCGGCACGGGCGGCGGCGGGTTCCGGTTTATGTATGCGTCTTTCCTGCAGGAGGCGGCCAAGCTGCTTAACAGGCCGGAACTTGCCGATATGTCGAAAAAGATCATGGCCATCGGCGACCGGTGGCGCGAGCTGTCGCTGTTCGTGGCGCGGATCGGCAAAGACCGCGACCTCGGCGACAACAGGATGCAGGAAATACGACAGATGGTCCGTGCCCGCGCCGATGAAGAAGAAACATTTTTCAAACAACTTCTTGTAATGGTAAAATAGGACAGGTCTGAATGCAACCCCCTCCGACTCTCTGAGGGACCGGTTTTTGGAGATCCGGTGCCCCCTTAGGGGTTAGGGGGCCCGGACAAACCGAGCAGAAGAAGAAACCGCCCACACGGGCATAACCCTGACAGCGAGCTAAGCCATGGCAGACACAACGACCCCGGTTCCATCTCCGGAACTCAAACTGGAGATAAAGAAGCTTATTCTCGAAACGCTTAAAATATCCGATGTAAAGCCCGAGGACATCGACAACGGCATTTCCCTGTTCGAGAACAACCCCGTGGTACAACTCGACAGCGTGGATGCACTCGAAATCGTCATGGCGCTGCAGCGCACCTACGGCGTACACATCGACGATCAGAACATCGGAAGGTTCATCATCAAGTCGGTGGACACCATGGCGGAGTTTATCGCGAAGGAAAAAGCGAAGGCAGGTAGCTCGTAGGGGGAATTTTGTCGGGGGAGGGGTACAGCCTGCTTCAAATCTTGACACTAGGTTTGGGCGTTTCCCTCGCCTGCGTTGAAACGCAGTCTCAGGTCGGCCCTCCCTCCATGCTCGGCCAGTCGGCCTCGGTACCGGACCGCCCTTGTCGCCTTCGGCGCGGGTCGGCCGGCACCGCGTTTTGGCGCGCACTGCGGTCCGTCCTAACGCGTGCGTGCGAGCGACATGCGCAAGATCGCGAGCTAGTGCCCGCCGCAGAAATGACGCGGAAACACCAACTCTAGTTTTGCAATGGAGCAAGTTAGCGGTACTTCTTCATCAATGTCTTCGCGACGTCCTTAATCTCGCTAATGAGCTCCTTCGGTTCGATAACCACAGCGTCGGGCCACGATAGTACCCAGCTGATTAAGTCCTTGCCGGTTGGAGACAGTTGAAACAATGGCTTCCTTCAAGTGCATGTGATCTTCTGAGACGAGAACGGCATCTAGGAAACGTTATCGAGCGTATTCTCCGATGCGTGTTCCAACCTGGAATCGATGATTTGTAGCCTCATCAAATGGGGCGGCGAGTGTCGGTTTCCAAACGGAGAGCCACATTGCTTTCGAGCATTGGAGGCCAATAGTGAATATCAATTGAGATACTCAAATCTTCAATCATTAGTCATCCTTGCCTGGACAGGGATCATTACTGATAGACAATTGCTTTGGGCGGGTGCGATCAATACCAAATCTTCAACGTCGCAGTAGAGCGTTCATCGGGCTTGATGAAATATACTCCTGGGGCTTGTCTCGACGCGCCAAGGCGGTTCGGAGACACCTGAGCCCCTCGAATATCGTAAACACGCCCATTTCCAGACATCTTCCCGATATTCTCAAGTGGAACTGGTTTCTGATGAAAGACCACGGCGGCCGATTGCGAGACTGTGAACTTGCCGATCAGCGCTTGCGCCACCACAAATGAATCGTGCAAACAGGCTTGACCAAAACAGGATCGACATTCCTCGTGCACGAAATATTCTCTTGCCGGCAAAGGCCCTCTTTTGTACGTTGCAACAACAGATACCGGCACAAGGTTGGAGTCAAGGCTAATGGGACATGGACAAACACCCAGCTGGGAGGTCGTAAAGCTTAGCGTGATTGTGGAATCGTTGAGAAGTGTAACAGCGGTTGGATCGCTAGAAAATTGGGTGCAGCAGATTGATCCTCTCTCAAGTATGCTTAAGGATACTGAGTCCATTATCGTCGGATTCGGCGGACTGACGGTAAGCGAATCCGCTGCGATTGACGAACGCACGACTACCAAAGCTAGTGCGAAGAAAAACAGAAACTTAATGAATGGAGACATAAAGATCCCCCCTTCGTCCATCCCCAACAATAATAGTCGCTGAAGAAGAAAATAGGTTCACGCCTGGCGGTCGAAACAGAAGCAACAAGGGAAGAAACCAATCAATTCCAGCGCAATTGTGTCCTCCAGAATCCAAGGCTGTGCATCTATCAACAAATGTGCAGCCCGCAAGTAAAGCGTCCCGACTGCCGTTCGGCTGATATTTTTAGCCGACATGTTGTCTTTTTGGGTCAAAGGCGACCCCGTCTTCCAAACAATAGGCCTTCGCCGCTTCCACCCTGCCTGACACGGAAAGGAGATAGTAGCCGGAATTGTAGTTGATCAACCCGCCCGCTATTGCTTCGCGGAGAGCCGAACAGATGGATTTCTTCAAATCACGTTTTGAACCTACCCATGTGTTATGGGCCATTTCGGTTTTTGCAATTATTTCCGGGAAAGAGTGCGGTTCGTGCCAAAGGCAGGCCGTAATAATGACACGAAGAGTCTCGGACATGTGCGATGGAACGGCACTCTCTAAGGTGAAAATGTTTCCTGTTTCGACCGACATTGCACAGCCCCACATTATTTGACTATCGCGCACCGACAAGCCCTGGTTACTTCTGATACCTGAGCAAGTCCTCTTTGCACGTGATGGTTTGATTCTTGATAATTGCATCACTGAGATGGATATCCGATATATCAACATCCTTGAAATCAATGTTGAAGAATGTGCAATTGATGAATTCGCAGTTTTTGATTTTTGAGTTGATCAATCTCATTTTTGCGGCATGATGGAATTTGAATCCAGCCGCCTTCTTCTTAAATGTGACGCCGGTCAGTTCGCAGTTTTCAATATGAAGGCGGAGTACCGCCATACCGCTTATGACAAGTTCTTTAAGAACAGAATCGACGCAGTGAACGGAATAAACTTTGCTCGCACCCAAGCGAACATCGGATACGGCGGTTTTCGTGAAAGACATATCCGAAACGTTGGAAGCCTGCACGGAGAACCCCGTAATGTTCGACGATTTGAGGTTGATATCTCTCACATTCGAACCGCAGATTTCCAGATTCCCCACTTGTGAGCTCTCGGCAAGGGCAAGGGACCTGCAGTTTGATGACTTGATGGAACATTTCTCTATTCTTGATTCGTCTGCCAGCCTGACGTCTGAGACATTCGAACCTTCAATTGTCGCAGCAGTTATTGTGCTCCGCCCTTGGATTCGTAGATCGTGTACTTTTGAGCCGGCAAACGCACATTCATTGATGATTCCATTCTCGATAGACAAGTCAAACACCGATGCTGCGCTAATCTTGTTGCCTGAAAAGGCACCAACCGCAACTTTCAAATCACCCACAGAAGACCCCGTTATTTTATTTCCCTTCATAGAGGCTTCATTCAAAGTCACGTCCGTCAACTTTCCCATCATGATTTCATTATCTGAGAAGATGTACCGATTGCCGTCGGGTTGATCGACCTTGGACATGACTATCTTGTTGCCGCCCTGGCTTGAACCCTGAATATGTCCTAAAGCTGAGTTGATTTCAGAAAACACCATGTTCATGGCTGAAGAAGCCATATCCGTAGCGCCTCTAGTGAGGTTTTCGACGAATGAACCGTATGGCGGTTTGCCTTGTTCTCCACCTGTGGAGCTAGTCGAGGAACCTTGGGTTCGGTCTTGCTTGGCAATATCGGGATCGTCCTGACCGTTTATCATTCCTGCATTTACTTCCTTGTCATCACGTTCCTCAAGGGCTTCAGTGATTTCATCCGCTTGTTCCGCAGTGAGAATACCTTTATCGAGAAGCTCTTTGACTTTGTTCTGTTCAAGCTGGGTAATCATTTTCCTGTTTCCTTCTTCTTGGCACGTAGAATTTGAACTGCTTTCTTGAAATCTATTTCCCCACTTTCAAGTTGTGACAATATCAGCAAGGCTTCATCGTCAGCTGGTGTCTCAGGTTTGGGTTCGGCACTGCTTTCCAAGGCGATCTTTCCTTCAACAGAGGCTTGTCCGGCAAGGTTAAGTTTCTTCTTCAGATCTGCCAGATGTGCCTTAACGGTAGGATAGCTGACGCCGAGGGCGGCTTCCATGTCGCTAATCCTTCCTTCGCAACGGATGAACACCCGAAGAAGATGAAGTTCATCAGGTGCTAGAGAATTGAACTCATTCTTGATGAATTCTCCCTCGATTTTTATCCCGCAAGAGTGACACAACAGAACACTCGGCTGAAGTTCACCAAGGCAGGAAGGACACCGAATATTGAGGCTGATTTTATTGCTCATGCCTTAAAGATAATATTAAAAATATTAATATGCAATAAGAATTCTTAATATTCTACAAAAAATACACAACATTTAGATATCTTTGCTTAAAATAGACAATACTACTCAGATAGAATTGCAGTAGAGACCAGCAAGGATTCCAGGCTGCTCACTAGGGCGTACATCCGGTTGTAGTCGCGGTGCGGGCTGTTCACTGGCTCCAGGACATCTACATCAAGTCGGTGGATACCATGGCGGAGTTTATCGCGAAGGAAAAGGCGAAGGCTCAGTAGTTGTGCGGACGGGTACGCTATTGTGTCATGCAAGTTCCCAGACGCCGTTCTTCTTAACTTCCTCGTACATTGCATCCGGGGCAAGATCAATCTCGCCGGGCCACTCAACAAAGCCGTGTGTGCAATTGACATTAGCAAAAACGGTAGGGTTTCTCAAAGCCTCAAATACGCCATGCAAATGGCTTGCCATAAAGATCACCTCACCGGCAAGGCCGTCCCTGAAAGTCACCTTGAGACGCAGATGCTCCACGGGCTTAACTTCCACGACATCGTAATCCATACAATATTACTCCAGGGGAACTATCTTCTTGGGCTGTTGCTTGTTCCGGCTGAGCTCCCAATCTTGCCGTAATTCTATTCTGTGGAGCACAGCCCATTCAAGGACTAGGCCAAGGGCGCGGTTCGGTAATCTCCCATCGAGGATTTCCAATGTTTCAATGGATATTTTTGCTTCATATTCGCCATATTCAGCATGAAAATGCGAGGGCACATGATCATCGAAAAACATGCGAATAATGATTCCAAAAAACGCAGAAATGGTTGGCATCTTTGATCCTTCCTACTACAAAACCAAAATACATCCCGCATTGTGCCGTCAAGGATCTTGTACGGCCCTGCGCCCATTGCACGGCAATGGCAGCAGCAGTACTCGAATTTTCATTTCTCGTCACACGGAGCCCCCGCCTCTGATCCGATTTTTGTATATTTCCATCATGTCCATAATAAAACGCCGCTCCATCGCCCTGCAGTTCTTCTTTTTCACCCTCCTATTTTTCTCCTGCCAGCAAAAGCCCCCTCGCCTCGGCATGCCCAAGCACTTTTCCGGAACTATTCCCGACACCATCACGATAGCGTCCTACAATGTGGAAAATCTGTTCGACATGGTCGACAACGGCGACGAGTATCCGGAGTACAAGCCCAACAAGTGCAACTGGACAAACAACACTTTTCAGATCAAATGTTCCAACATCGCTTCGGTCCTTGCGCAAATCAACGCCGATATCGCCGTGCTTGTGGAGGTGGAAAACGAGAACGCGCTTTCCGGGCTTCGCGCCGCGCTTGCGGAAAAGAACTGTCCGTATCCCTTCTACGCCCTTGGCGGTGCAGCGAACAAGGGCAGCGTGATGCCCGTTGTGCTGTCGAAATTTCCCATCCTGGGGGAGAAAACCTTTGAGGTCTCGGAGGCCGGCTCGACGCACGACAGAAACATGCTCGAAGCCGCCGTCTACCTTGGCCGGGACACCCTTACCGTGTTTGCATGCCACTGGCCCTCCAAGACGCACAAGGAGTCC
>Ga0182027_10009007_pt1 | contig 14424 bp, 14 predicted proteins | sample 712E1DmetaG_FD_121300 | JGI IMG/M metagenome (GOLD analysis project Ga0182027, IMG submission 121300) | Permafrost microbial communities from Stordalen Mire, Sweden - 712E1D metaG (Illumina Assembly) | ecosystem: Environmental > Terrestrial > Soil > Wetlands > Permafrost | place: Sweden...
ATTTTATCTGCCAATAAAACTCCCACATCTACACCACGTGCCTGAATCCATAAATTTTTTGTTGACTCTCCCATTCTTCTGCCGAAATTCACTACGGAATTAAGTCTGTTGCTTATAGAAGAGTTGATTGCATTTATTGAACCCACCAATGTGCTTACAAGCATTTTACCCCTATTTTCGTTTTCAGTCAAGCCCGACTTTTTTTCTTCAAAAACATCAGCATTAATAATGTTTCCCTTAAAACTCACACCAAAAGGATTTGTGTGATTAGAACGGTTTTCAGATTTGTTTAAAGCTGTTCTAAAAAAATTTGCCGAAATACTTGAAATACTCTTAATTTCCATACTTGCCTCTCTTTTTATTTAGTAAGTTGTAACTATAAATTTACCCAACATATACAAATTAACACGATGAAAAAAGAAGAGAATCATCTTTTTGTAGGATAAATGGATATAAAAAGTCCAACTTTAGTTGGGAATTTTATGGAGGAAATAGGAAATAGAAAGAAAAAAAGGAAGAAAGAGCAAATATAGTATTAAACAATTTAAAGTGTAGATTTGTAAAACAAATCCCGCACTTCTATTACCTATTCCCTATTCCCTATTTCCTATTTATACGCTTTGACGTATTTCGGATTAACCGCAAGCCATTTGAAAGACTGTGAGGCTGTTTCAGGGATGTCAATAACAAAGGTTCCGCCCCAACGTCCTCTCGCAAATCTCAAATAACCTTCGTTTGCAAGATTGTTCAAAGCTTTTCTGATTGTATTCGGGCTCAAATCCAATTCCTTTGATAAATCCATAATTGACGGTAATTTTGAACCTATTTCATAATTTTTCGCAATTAACGATTTTATGTGATTTTGGGTTTTTTCATAATTATAAAACGCAGTTTCTTGTGCGTGAGCAAAAATAGAGGTTTCCTTTTTGCCTGAAAGCATGGTATCTCCGGGCATTTTAATTACCGTTGTACCGTATCTGCCTCTGCGGGTGAGTAAAATACCTTTTTTCACAAGCGATTTTAGTGCATCGTGGATTGTTTTTATACTTACTTTTAATTCTTCAGATAATTTTTCATGCGCAGGCAGCCTGTCGCCTGCTTTTAATTTTTTGCTGATGTAATCTTCAAGCTCTTTTTGCACTTTTTCAACCAGAGTAACGTTTTCCATGCTTGTTAAATCGACTTTTGGCATGGAAAAATCATTTGTTTTTACAAACCAGTTGGTTTCGTTTGAATTGCTGAATTTGCGTTCAAGAATTCCGAAAGAACATAAGTTTTCAAGCGCCAATCTTGTTGTATTTGGCGAAGCTTTAATTAAACCGGCAAGAATCCTTGATGAAGGAAGTTTTTGCCCCACTTTAATTTTCTTTTCAAGAATATATTTTTTAATTAAATCCGTGCAAACATCGCGCTTTGAGGTTAATTTTCTTACGTTTAAGGAAGGTTTTTTCCAATCGCGAACCATGGTTCCGATACATTGTTTTGACTCAACGTAGCCCTTGTCTTCAATGTGCCTGAAAGCGTTTTGCATTGTCCCTATGCTTACGCCAAGATGATACGCCAAATCGGCTTTTTGAGGAAGCAGGTCGGTTTCTTTAATTTCCCCTGCCTTAAAATCGGTTTTAATCCAATCCACAAGCCAATTAGCTATTACAACAGCTTTTGATTCAAAAATATTTTTCAAATCCGGCAAAGCAATCGAAATGTCCTTCACACTGAGTTTTCTAAGTTCTGATTTATCTAACAACAAAAATTTATTTGCACCTTTCATATTTATTTAACCTTCACACTAAACTAATTATACAGTTACTATAAAAAAACAAGCAACTTTTTTTTGCCTGTTTTTTGTCAAATGTAACGAAAGATTTACAATTGGGTTATAGGGTTATAAGGTGATAAGTTGTGATGTTAAAGCAAATAGTTCTTGCGTCATTACGAGCCGTCAGGTTTGTAGATGGAAGTTGAATGCGGGTGTAGTTTTATCGGAAGTTTGATAAACGGGGAACTAGGGCTAAAAGATACAGTGTGTCTATAATAGAGGCTAATAATCGAGATTGACAAAAACTGCCGTTTTTTGCATTTTCTCTGTCACTTTTTACCTTCAAATTTCATTAATAAATTTTCTATTAACCTTGAAACCTTTATTATATAAGAGTTTTAGCCGAATACAAAAACATGCACATTCATGCAGGAAAAGTCAACGGGGAACCATTAGGGGGAACAAAGTTCCCCCTGTCTTTGAAAAATTCAGATAAAAAAATCTCCGACAAGTCAATAATTAGGATTTTTAAAATCTTTTTTCGGGCTTTGAGTCTGATTTGAGAGAAAAATATCTGCAAAAATGCCCGATTTATCTCCCAAAATGGGCAAAAGTCAATTTCGTAAATTATTTTTGAACAGTTAGCGGATAATATGTTAATAAAACTCTTGTTTCAAAATCGCTTTTCGGACTTAAATTATTATTTGTGTCTTCAATATCTGCAAAAGAAATTTTCTCATTTATTAAATCTTGATTAAAAAGAATATTTGCAGTTGCAAATTTATTATCTTCTGAAGCATCAGGATATTTTTTTTGTATGATTTTAAAAGTCTTTTTTAAATACATATTATAAACCTTTAAAACTTTGTTTAAATTATTCAAATTATCAATATCTTGCACAAAGGTCGCATTTATTTTTTCATCTTTCAATAACATTTTTTTGCCGTCACCAAAATACCATTCATAAGAAATACCGAAAGATTCACATAACAAAGTCACCTTTTCTTTGCTTAGTTCGGTATATCCGTTTTCTACCCGGCTAAAATATTGTTTGCTTACACCGATTTTATCCGCTAACTGTTGTTGCGTAAGCTTAAAGTACTTCCGTATTTCTTTAATTTTCTCATTTTCTTTATTCATTTGTAACCTTATATATTGACAAATAAATTTATTAGGTGTATGATGTAATTAAAATATAGCATGGGAATTCTAAAAAATCAATAGATGAGTTTACAAAAAGTCAATTTTTACCCGAGAAATTTCCATGACACATACTAACACATATTCGCAAAATTACTCGCAACATCGGCATCTTAGAGCTAATGTTGGGTGTAGTTTAAGGCGTTAATTTTTATACCCTTAAAAGGAGAAAAGTGAACAAATGAACGATTGGATTACAGTTAAAGAATTAGCACAAATACAAGGAATTACCCCAAGAGCAATCAGAAAATCCATTGCACAAGAAAAATATGTTACAAGAGCGGTTGAAGCTCAAAACGGCACTAAATATGAAATATTTGTCCCGTCTTTAAATCCTACATTGCAAAATTTAATCGACTTTGAGAAATATAGAAAGAAGAATGATAAAAATGCGGAACCTAAAATGATAAAAACTGAGATTTATCCTCCGCATGCTAAAAAGATTGCTCTTGCTCGATATGACTTAGTAAAGCTATGGGTTGACTATAAAAATAATAGTAACTCAAAAACTGAAGCCGGAAATGATTTTTTACTTTTATATAATAAAGGTAAAATGTACCCTGAAATATTTAAATTGCTTAAAACCGTTTCTATCGGAACAATTTACAGATGGGCAAAAGCTGTTAAAGCAAATGATGATTATACTTCGCTGATTCCTGATTATAACTACAGCGATGGCGAGTACAATGTAAATTTAACAAGGGAGGAAGAACTTGTTTTTATCAATCTGCTTTTATCTCACAATAAGCCGAACATCGGCAAAGCTACTAAATTAACAAAATATACTTTAAAGAAAAGAGGTTTTGAGTCTCCAAGTTCCGAGAGAAATTTTAGAAGATTTGCACAAAATTATCAGAGAAAACATTATGATGTTTGGATTTTTTCACGTGAAGGTCAAAAAGCCTTACGAGATAAAGTCGAACCATATATTACAAGAGACGCTTCAAAACTTGAAGTCGGCGATGTGCTTATTGCGGACGGACACCGTTTGGCGATACAAGTTATTAATCCATATACCGGCAAGCCTGTAAGACCTTCTATTGTTGCATATCAGGATTGGAAATCAACAGCTTTGGTCGGTTACGAAATTATGCTTGAGGAAAATACGCAGTGCGTTGCATCTGCATTAAGAAATGCAATAATAAATCTTGGCAGAATTCCGAAAATAAATTATCAGGATAACGGAAAAGCTTTTAAGAACAAGCTTTTTAACGGGAATTTGGAAGAAGGCGGACTAAACGGATTGTTTGCATCATTAGGTATAGTTCCTGTTTTTGCAAATCCTTATAACGCAAGAGCAAAAACTATCGAGAGATTTTTTAGAGAATTTCAAGACAGTTTTGAAAGATTATTGCCGTCTTTTGTTGGTTCTTCAATTGCCGATAAACCTGCGTATATGATGCGGAACGAAAAATTTCACAAGGAAATTCACAACGAATTTATTCCGACAATCGAGCAATTAAACCAAATGATAATGTACTGGATGGATTTTCATTACTCGCAGCCTTGCCCGAATGTGAAAGGCAAAACAATCGGCGAAGTTTTAAATGAAAGTAAAGGCGAAGGTGTTGATATTGCTACGCTTGATGATTTAATGTTAGCTCAGGAAATTAAAAATATACATAGAAACGGAATCAGATTTTTAAAAGCGGATTATTACAACGAAAATTTATACGGTTTGCGTGAAAAAGTTTTGATTAAATACAGTTTGTTTGATTTATCCGCAATAAAAGTTTTTGACCTGAAAGGGAAATTTTTATGCGAAGCAACTAGGGAAATGCCTGTACATCCTATGGCAAATTATTTGGGCGAAGTTAAAGATGTCGAAGAAGTTAAGCAAAAAATTAAACAGCAGAAAAAGCTTGAAAAACAGACAATAAAAGAAGTTACCCGATATCTTTCAGGCGAAAACTTGAGACTTACAGAGTGGCAGAATCCGCCAGAATTGGTTGAAATCAAGGCTGAAACACAGAAATTAATATCGACGGCTAAATATGTTCCGCCTGATACAGATAGCCATGAGACTTTTGAGCATAAGTACCAAAGATACGAGTGGCTTTTGAGGCAAAAGGATTTATCCGAAGAGGATAAAATTTGGATAAAAAATTATGAAAAAACAAACGAATATGAGGAGATTTACACATGAAGAAAAAATTTGTTCTCACTATTTGGAGATGGAAATGAAACTCAAAAATAATAGTAATATCGTGAGGCCATTTTTCACGAAAACAAGTTTTCGGAAAAAGAAGGCAAAACAAAGGAAGGTAAGTTATGAATAAACGATTTGTGAAAACTAGAAATGTCAAAAATTTCATCTCTTTGATGAATAATTTACAAAACCGACCAATTGGAGTTCCCGGAATGGCATTGGTTTATGGAGAACCCGGCTTGGGAAAAACGAATTCAATACTTTGGTGGGTAGCAAGAAATGATTGTGTTCTATTGTCGGCAAAGCACTCTATGACAACACATTGGCTGTTGGAAGAACTTGTTAATGAACTCGGCGAAACGCCTATGTATAAAAGCTCCGACTTGTTTAATCAGGCAGTAAGACAGCTTGTTGAAAATCCGCGCATGATTATTGTTGATGAAATTGACTATCTTGCAGGCGATAAGCGTACAATCGAAACCCTCAGAGATATTCACGACAAAACAGGAATTCCCGTAATAATGGTCGGAATGGGAATGGCAGACAAGAAATTAATCCGCTATAAACATTTATTTGACCGAATTTCAGAAATTTTAAAATTTACCACATTTGACCTTGAAGATGTAAAAATGATTATCGAACAGCTGTCAGAAGTTCCCATAACCGCTGAAGCAGTCGAATTTATTCATCAAAAAGCAAACAGATTCCGCCAAATTGTTAAATTAATTTCGAAAGCGGAACAAATTGCAGAGGCAAATAACTTGAAAGAAATCGGTATTGCAGAATTGGGAGGAAAAATCAATGCTTACATCAAAGATTGAAAAGATAGCGAAGAAGCTTTCCGTTTTTACAGCTGATGATATTTCCATAATTTTAGAAGAACCTGACGAAAATATAAAAGCCGGTTTCGCCGAATTGGAAAGCAAAAAACTCCTAAAATTTAATGGGAATACTTATTTCTATATTGAACCGATAAGACCAAAACCTGTGAGGATAAGAGAAAGAACTCGCAGCAGAAAAGTTTGCGACATAAATTACCAAAATTATGAATCTAATTTTATTCAACAAATTATCGAGTATTTTTGTGCGGATGTTGAAACCGCAAAAGCTTCTTTATTGCTTAATTCCAGTCAAAACACCATTATCGGAATTTACGGTGATTTCAGAAAAAAACTCTACGAAAGACAACAAAGCGAGCTTAGCGAGAAATATTTTTTTGCACCTAAATTGCCTTCAGCAAGGGAGTATTTGGGAACAACAGTTTATCTTTATTGCTATGCAAAACAAATTTTTGTTGTTACTGCGCACTTAAAGACGGAAAATATTGCCAAAATCCATACCAGAAAAGAAACTTCTGAGATAAAAAAGATAAACTGCATGCTCAGAAGAAGGTTTGAAAACAGTTGTAATTTACACTATGTCGAACATCGTGCATCGGAATACATTTGGAGAAAAGATAAACAGTATTCCGAATTGGTTCAGGATTTAACAAAATTGGTAGAAAAAGTCATTTAAAAATAAGGAGAAATTATGATTGAAAGAGATTATGAAAGTTTTGACGATTTTATATTTTACAACGCCGCTGAAAAAAATAAAAAGCAGGCAATAAAGTATATTTTGATGCTATCTCTGACTCAAGGTTTAAAAGGAAAGGCTCTTAAATCTTATTTGGAAAATAGGACAGTTATTGCAAAAGAACCAAAAATTAACTATACAAACCTTCTGAAAGCAAGAAAAATTTTTGCAAAAGAAGGAAAACTTGGTTTATTACAGCCTTTTTATGGAGAAAGAGGGGTGAAAATATGTTTTTAGCAAAAAGAAAAATGAATATTAAAGGTGCCATGAGAGCAAAAAGGTTAACACAAAAGAAACTGGCAAAAAGGTTAAAACTTTCAGAATCTTACATTACAAGATTATTAAACGGCACCCGGTACAACAGGCAATTTGAAGAATATATCGCCTATGACCTTGGAATTGATTACAAAAGATTAATGTAGAAAGGAGATTTATGAACCCCAAGCCGAATATTCCACCGCAGGTTCATCGGAGCCTGCTGAACAAAGTTACGATTATGCAAGCCGAAATGGAAATTATGCGACTGCAACGATTAATCGAAATCCAAGAACTTGAGCAAAAACTTAAGGGATTATCACAAAGAATTGCGTACTTATAGAAAGGAGAAAAATTATGTCAGAAAAAGAAGAATTTGAAAAGGCATTTCAAACTCACGAAAAAAATGAGGGAATTTTAAGTAACCTACATGATAGGCAGTATAAAGCGGAGAAGGCTATTGAACAGCTAGAAGGAAAATTAATAAGTCTAAAAGAACAACGACAAAAAATGCTTGCCGATGAAATTGATATCACCAATTTAAATAAAGAAATGAAAGAAATTGAAGAAGAAATTTCCATAAAAAATGATGAAATTATCGGTGTCAAGGCTAAATATACAGAATTAGACAAAAACAGGCAAGTTTTGAAAAGAGAAGTTAATAGTGCTTATGAAAAATTTGTAGCATCAAAGCTTGCTCCCGTTGCTAAAAAATACAATAAAATTGCAGAGCAATTTGCTGAAGTTGTTAAAGATTATGCGACTTTGCAAAACTTAAGCCATTGCTCATATCGCCGTGGTTGTTATTATTCTATACTCGAAAGATTAAATTTCATTCCTCAAATAGGAAGTGAAAATGAACCGTTTTTAAAAACAGATGTTTTTGCGGTTGTAAAAGAAAATAAAGACAGAGTTATCGAAAAATATGAACTGCCGGATTTTCATTATCTTAACGAAAGAGATTAATCAAACAAAATCTAAAATATTTCAGCCCGCACAAATCGATTTGTGCGGGTTTTTTATTTTCAGAAGTAAAATCCCATATGCCATAACCAAAAATTAAAATTAAAAGAAGTTAAAAGGTTTTTAAATGGGGTGAGAATACAACTTCTCCGACGATAATTTCTGTATCTGCATTGCAAATTTTTTGAAGCCAATTTAGGGATTCAAGATAAGTTTTGCTTGTTTTGGACAAGAAAAATACAATTATATCAACATCAAAAGCCCCTGCAAGGACGATTAATTCGCCTAAACTTTCAGGAAAATCGTTTTTTGATGCAAAAAATAAAATATTTCGCTCGGTAATTTTTTCTTTACCGGTAATACAAAATGGTATGTCCTTCAACGGTTTTTGGATTTGAATTCCAATTGATTTCCCAATAAATTCAACATTTTTCAACAAATATCTGTACAAATCCTCTGTTCCGCTAAATTTTTGTTCAATCTTAAATGTCTTAACCTCAGTCATAACAATATTCTCCTTGTTTTTTATACACAAGGACAATAAATCAAAAGACACACGATAAGACTAAAACCCAACGAAGCTGAAACAAACCAACATAATTATTTATTATTTTTTAATTTTACCAAAAATCCATTTAAATGGGATATGAATATCAGTAACTATTTTCTCTGTATCTTTAACTGTATCCAAGCTTGATGCATCAACTTTATTAAAATGCTTATTTGTTAAATATTCCCCTAAGTAATCAAGGGCAAAAACGGCAGTTGCCAAAATAGCACCTGTAATTACCCCTTTATTATATATTTTTCTAACTTGTTTTTTAACAGCTTCTCTTTTTTCATTATCAATATCATTTTTAAAAGCAGTTTTATCATAGTTAGATTCATTATTATTTGAAGTAAATTTAATTTGTTGATTATTTTTTAGACTAAGAGCCGATACACTAGTTAGAGCCATGTTTTTTCTCCACATTAAACTTCACAATTATTATAAAACACTAAATAAAAAAAATTGCTAGCAAATAGGTTAATCTTAACAATTCTTATTGACTATTTAAATTTATCTTTTCAGGTAATCCTATAGATTTGAGTATATCTATAAAATCTTTACTATAATGATGAGACTTACTTTTTTGTATAGCAAATGCCACTAATTCATTAGGGCTTGTAAGAGCATATATGGCTTCTTCGGAACAATCTGAAAATTGTCTTAATGTTATTAAGCTTATTTTTTCAAGTTTTTGTATAATTTGATTAAATTTATTGATTACTTTATTATCAACAATATCTTCTATTTCTAAATCTTGCTTATGTTCAATAATATTTTGCAAATCTGGAAGAGTTTTACTTAAATTTTCATTAGTTTCTTCAATATTTAAATCGGTTATAAAACAAACTTTTTCTCTAAGTTTACTTTTTAAGCTAGATAAAAAATCTATATCATCACTTGATAAAAATCCATCAATATTATTCATTTTTTTACTGTGAAAAGCCTCATCCCCTATTTCTAAGTTATGCCAAAAATGTCCAAATTCATGTCTTAAGTCTTCCGAAATAGTTTTATAATCTTCTCCTGTTTGTCTTGAAAGTAGAAATATAGGATTAAAGGTTATTTGCTTTTTGTTAAATGTTTCTGCTAAAGAAGGATATTTTGCAATTATTTCTTCATAATTTTTGGGCTTCGTTCCACTAATATAATTTGCAGATAATGCAGGATTATGTTTAGTTAAAAAATCAAAATCATTAAATGAAACTTCCTCAGGCAGTGCGTGACCTAATTTTTTATAATTTCCAAGTTCTGTATAAATATATTTAGCCAAATCTAAAGAATCAGGAATATCTAATTTTACACCCAAATCATTTTGAGCCTTTAAAGCAACTTCTTTTACCTCCTTTGATAATCCCAAAAGCCTTATGGCTGTGTCAAGTTTATCCAAAACCATTTGAATATTAACTGAATGACTTTGAAAATCTTTTAAGTTTTTAAAGAATCTTAAAGCTTCAGTGCAATTATTAATTAATATTTTACGCGAGACTGCTAAAGTAAACCGTTTTAATAATTCTTTTTGTTCTTTGGCTGAGGGTGTGATTTCTTGTTCTTTGATTAAGTTTTCGATTTTGCTAAAATTATTATCAACAGGTTCAGATATAAAATTAGTGCCTGTTTTTTTCTGAACATAACTAATTAAATTTCTGCATTTTTCACTGAGAATATCACTAAGAGGTTTTTTATTTATATCTAATTTTTCAGCTATTCCTTCAAATTCCTGTAAAACTCTTTTAAGTTGGAATTCCACATACTTAGTATTTATAAAATTTGTAATTTTTTGAAAATTTCCTGTAAATGTCGGGTTCTGTGTACGTAAATTATATGGTTTTTGCATGGGAAAATTTTGAGCATAGTTTGGCTTTATGCTTAAATTCCCTTGTTGATACTGTTGATAAGTATTTATTTTGTTAACTGCCAACATGTTTTTCTCGACGTTTCGTACATATAAAATAAAAACAAACATAACAAAAATTGCCATTAAAAATGCTTTTGTAAAAACTTCTTAACAGAATATATACTTTACGGTTGAACTTGGAAATTTTAGAGTTATAGTAAGAAAAATTCGACTTAATTTTGAAGGTTTATAAAATAGCACAACTGACTAAGGTAAAAAATATTTTTACGGTATTTATATTAATGAATGCACTAGACTAAATAGGAGTATGAAATGATGATTCAAGCGGTACAAAATTTTACGACAAATAATTCAAAATTAAGAGCAGTTAATTCAAAAAATAACTATATGAGCAGGATAAACAATTATAGTCAACCTGCTGATACTTTTACTAAGTCACAAAATAAATCAGAAATATCATTTGGGAACCTTCACGGTGCTGGTTGGTACGGAACACAAGATGATAGAAATGCGTTAAGTTATAAAGTTCAATTAACTCCCGGACAAATTCAAGAAAATATAAGGAACTCTAGAACTCGCCAAGCAGGAATATCAACAAGTTATTCCCAACTTAGCGAAGAAGCACAACATGTGGGGCAAGCTTTTAAAAGTATGATTTCAATAAAAAATGAATTTGGAAGAGTTGCAAGTAGTCAATTTAAAGAAATGGCAAAGATTTCACCGCAAGGTTCAAAAATTCCTGTTTTAGGTTTTATTCCTCAGGTATTAAGTGGAATAACTGGTAGTTTTGGGGAACGTTTATTGGAATATTATACCGATTTAAGAGGTGACATGGACGGAATTATTGGACGATACTGGAATGATGGAGTACATCAAATATGTTCAGATTATTGGGATGCAAGTAATTCTATGCTCGAGAATTTATATGGAATTGATTCCAATTTAAGCTCTAAGCTTGATGCTTCAATTAGAAAAGGTCATGACCAAATTGCCGACAACCATAAAAATATTGTTACAGCGATTATAAAACAATCTGAAAGTTTACATCCAATAGCCCAAAAGATTGCTGAAAAACAAGGTAACAAACAAGCGATAAGAACTGCAATTAAAGGAGTTACGTTAGGCTTGGGTGGATTTGGGGTAGAAGAATTATTAACGGGTTCCTTACTTGAGTCTGTTATGAATATAGGAACTGATAGCCTAGCAGAACTTGCATTAAATCCTGGGCTAGAAACTTTAACAAGTTATGGTCTAGATTCTATAGGTAATACAGCTAAAGAAGTATCACACGGAAAATCTTCTAAGGTTCTACAATTATCAGAAAAATCTTTAGTTAATGTTTTACGTAAGATTAGATAACACAAATCAAAAAATATGTTAATATGAAAATAACATTTTAATAAGGAGTATAAAATCATGATTTTAGCAGTATCAAATTTTAATGAAAATAGTTCAAAAATTGGCTCAACAAAAGGTTCGAACCATAATTTTACTAATATGCTTAACGATTCAAGTCAACTTACGGATAGATTTACTAGTTCAAAACAAGCAACACCAATTGCTTTCACAGGAAATTTTACAAGAGTAAGTAAATTTCTTTTGGGAGATGAAGGTGCAAAATTTGGCGGAAAAGTTAGACGATTTGCAGAAGAGGCAACGCAATCTATCGGAAGTACTCTTAGAAAATTAACTGGCGGAAATGAATTACCTATTACTAAAAAACCTGTTGTTGCTGCTGGTTATGCCGAAAATACAGCAAATTTCTTAAGCCAATTATCTAGTCTTGGAATTGACCCGGGGACAATCTCAATAGATAAAGTAGGTGGAATATCAGCAAGCTATAAACCAGGCATAGAAAGTGCCATAAAAGCTGCTGCTAAGGCGGGAGATATAACTCAAACTAAAGCTGACAGTTTAACAAGCTACATGTGGCATTTTACAGGAAATCCACAAAATTCACTAGAACATGCATCAAATTTTGATATAAGCGATATTGGTATAGATGACTTAAGCAGTAAAGTAGGAGATTTTGGAGAACATGCTATAGGTGCAATTAAAAATGGAGTAGGTGATTTCATTGACCTTGCCCAAGACGGAGCAGAACATTTAATAACTGGGGCAAAAACCTTAGGTGAACATGTATGCGATAATATTGCCGATGCTCTTGATTTTTTAAAAGACTTTTTGCTATAATTCCAAACAAAAATCTAAATCATATTTCCAATGCTCGTAAGATAGTTTCTATTTTTAGATAGCACGTCTTCATTTGCATTTATAACAAATAATGAAGGTTTTTCAAGATATTTCTTGGCGGTATCTTGAATATCATTGGCACTTATCTCATCAATTTCTCTAAATATTTTTTTGAAATCTTCAATACTCATTGAAGAAACAATATCATTTCTTGCTCCAGAATATTCTAAATCTTTTATTAATTTTGCTTTTAAAGAGTTTTTAGCTTGATTAAGCTCTTCCTCAAAAATAGGCACATCAACCAATTCTTCAATTGTTTTTTTATAAGAATTTAATATTTGCTGTAATTTTTCATTATCTTTAGAACCAATAGGAGTTTCTGTAGTTAAACTGAAATAACCAATTCTTCCATCTGTTTCATAAGCAGTTCCTACATTGTATGCTAATCCTTTATTCTCTCTAATTTCTTTGAATAATTTTGAATTTCTATCTCCGCCTAAAATTATTCCTAATAATTTTAATTTCATTGATTCTTTAGTGTCAAAACTTGTATCTTCAATAACTTGAAAGTTTTGAGTAATTATAGCTGTATTATCCTTAAGTCCATATGTAATAATTTTTGTTTTATCAAGTGGTTGGATATTTAATTTTGATGTTAAATCTACATCTTGTTTTTTCTGTAAAATTGGGATGTCTTTATTTATAGTAGTATAAATATTATCTTTATTTTTATTAAAAGTTTCTTTAGGTAGTGTTAATATAGCTTTTCCTTGTGATAATGACATTATTTGGTTGTATAAATCAATTACATCTGTAAGTTGAATATTATCTATATTTTTTAGCATTTCGGAATTTGAATACTTAAATAGATAATTTTTATATGCTACATTTGTCAATTTTACATCAAAATCAGAAGAAATAATTTCTAGAAATTTTTTCCTATCTTGTTTAACTTTTTCAAACAGTTCTTTATTAAAATCAGGATGCAAAATAGTATCTTTTGTTGCATTAATAGCCTGTAAAGTAATTTCAGGAGATGCATTAGCAGTAGCTTTAATATGTCCTAAATCAGAATTTATTATAATTCCAAGTGCATTATCTCTTGAAAAATCATTATTTTTAGCATTACATTTTAGCATTATATTTAAAATTTCGGCAACACCTGGCTTAGCTTTTGGAATGTCCGTTGCTTGAAAATCTAAACTAAAAGTTGTTCTTGTTATACTAGGTGAAGTATCAACAATAATTTGCAAATTATTAGGATATAGATATTCTTTGATATTATCAGTATTTATGCCTTCCGCATTACCTTTAAAACTTGGTGCTTTAGTATCATTAGTTTTTGATGGGCTATGGATTATCATAACCAACTCTTTATTAAAATCAATATATTTTTTAGCAAAGTTCTGTAAATCATTCGCCGTTAGGCTGTCAATAAGTTTGTATTTATTTAAAAGCCCAGTTTTATTCCCTTCTGCTAAATCACTTCCAATTATTGATGAAATTCCACCTGAACTTTCACAAATAGTAGAATACATGTCCTTTAATCTTATTTTGAGAGTATTAATATCATCTTCTGAAATAGGTCTTTCGGTCAATTCTAGCAAAAACTTATTAACTTCATTCAATTTTTCTTCTTCTGTCCCTCTATTTGCAACCGTCCTAAACTGTAATCCTGAATTTTGGTTAGGCTCTTTATTATTTTCTAAAGTATTCATTTCAACTTCTATTTTAGAATTCTTTTGAGATAAGTCATTTATATATATTTTTAAAGCCATTGCAAGAAAATTATCTTTTAAATCACTATTTTTAGGACCGATAAAGCCAACATTAATATTGTTGTAATCGGGGTTATCTGAACTAATATCAATTCTTTTAGACTCTTCTAGCGGTGTTTTTTCAATAAATTGCTCAGGTAATCCTAC
>Ga0182027_10009008_pt1 | contig 14423 bp, 13 predicted proteins | sample 712E1DmetaG_FD_121300 | JGI IMG/M metagenome (GOLD analysis project Ga0182027, IMG submission 121300) | Permafrost microbial communities from Stordalen Mire, Sweden - 712E1D metaG (Illumina Assembly) | ecosystem: Environmental > Terrestrial > Soil > Wetlands > Permafrost | place: Sweden...
CTTCACAAAATGGGGTACTGTATTGAACCCATTCATTTTTAGGAATCAGGATGGCCTGACCTTCAGTTAATATAAATTCTTCAGCTTTTGTTTTTACTTTCAGGTTTCCGCTGAGAAGAATGGTATACTCATCAAATTCAGGACATTGGCCCGGTTCTTCCCAACCATAGGGGCTGGTCATACGGGCAATACTGATATCAGAATTTTGGGAATTAACCTTTCCGAAAAACTCCCGGATCAGCTTTTCAACTGTTCCGACTGCTTTGATAATTGTTGGGGATTTGATTAGTTGTGGCATATTTTCTTCAATAAATTCTTTTCTAATCGAAATTACTTTAATCAAACTGCTTTTTCATAAACAGTAACTCCGACTCTTTTAATATGATCTAGTATATCTGAATCTTTAATCGTTTCATGGTTTATCAGATCAATATGGTAGGGGAGATTGAGTTCCTCAAGTTGACTCATTAAAGTGAGAAATTCATCAAATGATACATTGGAACCCATCATTACCAGATCAATATCAGAACCGGGTTTGTAATTCCCTTTTGCCCTTGAGCCAAAAAGAATTACTTTTTCCACAGCTGAATGTAATGCAAAAACATCCAGAATAAGATTAATGTCTGTTTCTGATAAACCGTAAATCATAATTCAAACAAAGTTGATTGTTTACCATAAATTTCCTCATTAAATTTTTCTTTCAACTCGTTAAATAAATCAGAGTATTCATAAACAATTTTTGCTACTACTTTTTCAGCAGTATCCTCATTATAAGTGTGTACAGTTAATTGCCGACTATCTATCATCTCTATCCATACTTTGCCATTACTGATTAAACCCCTGTTAAAAGCAATTTTGATAGCATCTTTGCTACCTTGAATATTTGTTTCACCCTGATATTCATAGTAATCTTTTATGGTAAGCCAGGCAAGTTCATGGGTGTATTCAAATCGTTGAATCATACCTTCTTTTTCCAAATCACTTAATTCCCCAACTTCGAATTCTTCAATTGCTTCAGATAATTTTTGCAGGGCCTTTTTGTAATTATTAAATCGTTGTTCCCAACGTATGTCTTTATTTTCCATCTGATCTTTAAATTTTGCTACTTAACAATACCATACAAATGTAAACTAAAGATTTTCATTGTTTGCGTTATCTCAATTATCTTAACCAGGTGTTAATTATTAATTTCCTTTCAATTTATCTTTCCTGATACTATCCCTTTGCCTTTCGGTAAAAATACCATCTCCATAAATTTGTTTTTCCCATCCGCCATACATAGGGTTGGGCATCACAATGAACTTTTTGCCAAATAATAACTTATACTTACTTATACTGTCACATAAACGGCCTTCATTTCGGTCGTCAAAAGCTGCTGAAAAGTCGCCCAGATTATCTCCGCAAAGTAAAACGATATCGAAGTCTTTGGCAATGGTCTTTCGTCGTGATTCTTTACTGCTGCCTTTTTCTGTTCTAAATAACATGTGTTGTTCATCGGCAAACGGGAAATTGAATTTCTGTAAATTCTTTAAAGAAGAAGCAACATCTGCAGTCCACTTGTTAGATACATAAAATACCTCAACACCCCTGTTTTTAGCATACTTCAGAAAATCAAGTGCACCGGGTAAAGTATCAGCATCAGCTTTGTTGGTCCACTGCTTCCAATTGTATATTGATTGCTGGCTGTCGCTTAAAATGAGCCAAGTTTCGTATTTCACGTTATTTAAAATGGTTTCGTCAATGTCTACAATAACAGCCTTCTTTATTTTGGATTTTGAATCCTTAAGGTACACATCCACCATGAGTTTGGCTGTATTATATGCCTGATAATACAAAGCTTTCATTTCACCGGAATGCTGATACCATAAAACCGATTGCGTAAGATAACCATTCCTGTCAGAAGATTGGCTCTTTTTATCTGTTTTATTGCAGGAAATTGAAATGATGATCACAAAAAAAATGAATGATACATATTGCCTTTTCATTAGCGTGCCAATTACATTGTAAACAAAAGTTTTACAGTCAGTTATATTTGTTTATAGCGGTATCAAGTTGAAAAATATTAACAATTTGTAACAGGATTCAATCGTTTCACACCATGATCCTGAACTTTTTTTATATTTGGACTCAGACCAGCCATTATCTTTTCTTGGACCAGAAATTAAAGATATTAAGAGATAACCAACTCTCTCCTTTATGGAATATCCCTTCTTTCACAACTTTTACATCTTCCACGGAATAAAATGCATTGGGATTGTAGCTATTAATGATGCTGATCATGCGGTCAATATCCGTACGCTGAATAACAGAAAAAATAACCTTTACTTTTCCCATGCTCCCTTCGCCATCAACTACAGTTAAGCCAAAATTTTGTGATTTAAGAAAACTGATCAGGTCAGATGCATCATCCCTTGGTATGATCCTCATTATTACAGTACCAATTGACAGTTTTTCCTCCAGCATGATACCGAAATAATTGCCTGTGGCAAAACCGGTTCCATATGCAAGAAAGCATGCAAGATTATCCATGTGTTTCATAATCTGTCCGATAGCCAGTATCCAGATTGATACTTCAAAAAATCCAAGAACCGATGCAAGTACTTTTAATCCCTTTGACACATATACAATGCGCACAGTGCCAATACTTACATCACAAATCCTTGCTACAAAAATAAGAACCGGTAATAATACCCATGTAAAAATTTCAGAATTACTATTGAATAAAGCTTCCATAACGTAATGATTTTGATTGAACGAAAATAAGCAGAAAGTATAATTAAGGCAAGAAGGTGAGTTTGACCTTCAGATCAGGTATTTGAACCCTTTCGTCGAGCATTCTCCGGTCGCGGGGATTTGCCCTCACAGGAATGATTTTCCAACCTTTATTGTAGGTTAAGTTTAAAGCCGAAGCAATCTCATAAAAAGTCCACTTTGTATTAGAATTGATCATGTAGATTCCAGGTTGGTATTGTGCTGCTTCTATAATGATATCGGCTGTATCATCAACGAAAGAACAGGATGGAAGCCATGAAGCAGAAGTCGACATGACCTCTACCTGACTGGCCGTATGCTCAAGCCAGGTCAGGATTGAATTCGTGCCCTTATCAGCTATCTGCCAACCTAGACGTAAAATAACCGCATCCGGATTTTGATGAAATATCTGAACCTCAGCCATACGTTTTTCGTATCCGTAACCATAATCTTCTTCCGGAATCGTATTGATATCGTATGGCCCCTGTTGCTTTTCAGAAAAGACCATGCCTGTACTGGTAAAAATAAATTTAACGGATTGTAATTTACAAATCCAGGCCAGTTCGCTGGTCCATTCATAATTAACCTTCCATGAATCCTTTCGTAATTCAGGATCGAAAGATGTGATGGCAGCAAGGTGAAAAAGATATGCAGGCTTAACTTTTTTTATATATTCCTCCATGAGGGCGAAATTATCGGGCGGAACCTCCAACCTGTTCCATTTTTCAACAATAAAGCCTTTTTGGGATAGTTTTTCAGTCAACACCCTGCCGATCGTTCCGTTTGAGCCGGTAATGAGTACTTTTTTATTCAATCTGAGATTTATTTATTTTTAAGATAAACATTATAAAACCTGATAAATTCTGTTATGATCCGTTCCCTTGTTTCTCTGTAAACAGTTAAAATTTCTTCATTTGTACCTGTCGCTGATGCCGGATCATCAAATCCAAGATGTAACCGGTGTTTTACATCCCCTGTAAAAATAGGACAAACTTCCTTCGCTTGATCACATACCGTGATAACAAAATCGAATGATTCATTTATAAAATTTTTCACAGGTTTTGGAGCATGAGAACTGATATCAATCCCGATTTCAAGCATCACTTTTATAGCAAAAGGACTTATACCGTGCAGTTAACAAGAAGCTCAAAATAAATGTAGAACTGATCTTCTAAACCTATTAACCTGACGGCATAAACCAAACTAAGCTAACAATCTTCTTTCAGCATCTTGTCAGCAGTTTGGTACTACTTCTTTTTCTGGTTTAATGCCGGCCGATATGATGGTTAAAGTTGGATCAACCGACCTGAGAAATCCTTCTGCCATCTGACTTCTGCAGGAATTTCCCGTACAAATGATGAGTATTTTCATTAAATTTAAAAACTGAAATTTTCAGGATCATAGAATTTATGAAAACGCTTATTACCAATATGCTATGAGAAACAGAATAAATAAACTACTTAATAAGCAGGCGGCTATGTGATACCCCTTTTTCATTGCCGACCTCAATCAAATATATACCTGCTTTGTAACCATTGAGATCGATTTTAACAGTATTTTCATTTTTATTAAAAACCCTGTTTAAAATTAATCGTCCATTTATGTCGTATAAATTAATAGTTGTATTTGAATTATCATTCCCCTTATCCTCAATAAAAATACAATCAGAAGCTGGGTTTGGGTAAATCTTAATGATGCTAGAGGAAGTCAACTCCTTAATAGAGGTTACCGGTGGAATTTTAAACTCAGAAAAAATGTGTTTTTCCTGTAGTTCGAGCGTATCAGTAGTTGTGCTATATACACTTAGCGTTTCTGAAAGCATTATCTCATTAGCGTTATAGGTGTGTGTAATAAAAGTTCCGACATCCTGCCGCCAGTTTCCAGCATACCATTCATCAGATCGGTAGCCACAATAATTCCCTAAACTGTCAATATAATATAAATCCCTAAAAGCATTTCCCCATGTGCTATCATTATATTGCTCGGTAATAATTATATAACCTCCATTTGGATCAAAAATTTTTGTATAACGTTCCAGGCTATCCCAGCCTGTACCAGAACCGTTGATTTTTTCGAATAATCCAACGAAATTTTTGCCTGTAAAGACAGATGTATATTTTTCATAATCCTTCCATTCTCCACCAACATAAAATGTTTTCCTAATATAGCTTGCAAGCTGATCGCCATTCCAGGTACATAAGCTGTCTTTATGGTTTGGAATCCAGTTATTAAATGACCAGTCGTAAACAGTATTCTTAATGTATTTACCGTTCACATTGAGGATATAATCTTCTTTTGATACATTTTGCCATCCATTACTCCAGTTCTGATATATTGATTGAGTAATATGATTTGATGCATCATACTGGTATAAGTAACGGGTGCTAAAAGCAGGATAACTAATGTCTAAGGTATCCCATTTAGTGGTCGTTTTATTCCATAATTCATAAATAGTACCGGTTGAATTGTTATAATTATCGTAATTATAAAATGCCTGAAAAAGCTTTAATGACTTTGTGGTATCAACAAGTAATGTATGAGTTGGCATTCCGTCGGCGTTATAACTATATCTTGCATTTCCTGAATAGTCCCACGAATAGCCATTCCATACATAATCAATCGATTTGGTATGAACCAGATTAGTAGAACGTGTAAAGTAAGAAGTTGATTTGTCAGGTATGTTGGTAGGGTTTAATATGGCATTTTTTATAAGCGTTGACCTGAATGGTTGTGAATTTACAGTCATAGCAATATTTACCAAAATAACAGCGATGTAAAAAGTTTTGATTTTCATATAATTCAATTTTAAAAGTTCTTTTGCATAAGGCTATTCAAACCTGAATATTATCCCCAAATTTAGCGAAAATATTTCGAAAATAACCGTTTACAGTACAAATTAAAAGTAGGATGAGAACAATATTCTCAGCTATATGATACAATAAAAGTCGAAAAGGTTGCATCATTTTAAAATATTTTTTTGCTATTAAAAGATTTGAATAAATTCATCTGTTATTTTTTTAACAATTAGAGTTAAGGTATTTTTTAATGTCAAAATATTATGTACGTTTGCTTTCGGAATCAATACAATTAAAGAAAATTTAAAGCTCAATTAAACATTTAAAAGTAAAAGCATATGTACGGTAAAATAAAAGAACACCTTGCTAAGGGGTTACAAGAGATCACCGAAGCCAAGTTACTTAAAACAGAAAGGATAATTACCAGTCCCCAAGGGGCTGAAATTATTGTAAAAGGTAAAACATGCCTTAATTTCTGTGCCAATAACTATTTAGGCCTGTCATCACATCCTGAAGTTATTAAAGCTGCCCATGCAGGAATTGACCATAGGGGATATGGAATGTCGTCGGTAAGGTTTATTTGCGGAACCCAGGATATTCATAAAGAACTCGAGAAAAAAGTATCTGAATTCCTCGGAATGGAAGATACAATTCTCTTTTCATCATGTTTTGATGCAAATGGTGCAGTTTTCGAACCATTACTTACTGAAGATGATGCCATTATTACCGATGCACTTAATCATGCTTCAATTATCGATGGTATCCGTCTTTGTAAAGCACAGAGATGGATATATAACCATGGCGATATGAGAAATGTTGATGAAACCGATGCTGCCGGCAAATCAATTAAAGGCCTTGAAAAATGTTTGCAGGAAGCAAAGAATTGCAGGTTTAAATTAATTGCAACTGATGGAGTTTTCAGTATGGATGGCGACATTGCCAAATTGGGTGAAATATGCGATCTGGCTGAAAAATATGATGCAATGGTGATGGTTGATGACAGTCACTCTTCAGGATTTATGGGCAAAAAAGGCCGGGGTACACATGAATATCGGGGTGTAATGGGAAGAGTAGACATTATTACCACTACTTTCGGAAAGGCTCTTGGAGGCGCATCAGGCGGATGTATTTCAGGTCCCAAGGAAGTGATTGACTGGATGAGAAACAAAGCCCGTCCATATCTCTTTTCAAATACGGTATCTCCTTCAGTAGTAGCTGCTACAATTAAGGTACTTGACCTGTTATCAGCCACCACTGAACTAAGAGACAAACTGGAAAGAAATACAAAATATTTCAGGGCAGAGATGACCAAAGCCGGTTTTGACATAGTTCCTGGCGATCATCCTATTGTCCCTATCATGTTTGGCAAATACCCCGATTGTTCTAAACTGGCAGTCGACTTTGCAAATAAAATGCTGGAGGAAGGTATTTATGTTATTGCTTTCTCATTCCCGGTAGTACAGAAAGGTAAAGACAGGATCAGGGTTCAGATATCAGCCGGACATGATCAACACCATCTTGAGAAAGCTGTAAAAGCTTTTGTAAAGGTTGGTAAAGAATTGGGCATGATTAAATAATTGATTAGAATTACTCAATAATATAACGAGGCTGTCTCAAAAGGGCAGCCTTTTTTGTATTTTATCATAGCCCACGGATTAATCCGTGGGCTATGATAAAAATGCTAATTAATAAAAAAGAGGCAATCTCAAATTCAGACTGCCTCTAATAAATTAAATTATGAATTGCCTGTATTAATTACAAATTACAGATCTGCTAAACATTTGTCCGGTTTCGGATGTTACCCTGATTAAAAGTAATCCTTTGTAACCGGTTGGAACTGAAACCTGGAGTGCACTATTGCTCCTGAAGTCAATGTTTGATTCCGTAATTAATTTCCCGGTGATATCGTAAATTTTATAGTTGTATTTCCCTGAATTATTATCAGTGGCTGATATTGTAAATTTATCTGAAACCGGATTAGGATATATGGAGAAGTGTTTATCAAACTCTTCATCCTTAATTGAAACCCCAATACCTACACAAGCAATAAGAATGTCGTAATTGCCTGTATTTAAAAGGGGATATTTACCGAATGTAATTTGGGGATTTGCTTTAAAAGTGCCGGTAATAAATGCATTGCTGCCATAAGCTGCAATACCCCTGGAGTCATCATCACCACTCGATTTTGCTGACAATGCAGTTATTAAACCTCCGGTAGAATTGTATTTAGCAACGTATATTTCACGTGGCCCATTGGTTACTGTATTGTTAAGGGTAGTATTTCCGAATTTCATGGTAGGGCTGGCAAAGCTCCCGGTAACATAACAATTACCGGTATTATCAACTGCTATACCTTTAGCGTAATCGAAAGCAGTACCTCCTGCAGAACTTACCCATTGGGCTATACCTGATGAATTATATTTTACAACAAAAATATCAGACGACCGATCTCCAATATTTGCATTAGTAAGCGGAAAAGCTCCAATATTAATATTATCACTACTGAATTCTCCAGCTACATAAATATTCCCCGATGCATCAGTTGTAATTGCATTGCCATTTTCGTCCTTATCACCTGATACAATTTTTGCCCATGTTACATCACCGCTGGAATTGTATTTGACAAGAAACATGTCAGGAAAGTTATTATCATTAGACAGAGTGTTAGTTCCAAAAGTAATATTAGAACTCATGAAATATCCTGTGATAATTGCGTTCCCATTATTATCAATAGCAACAGCTGATGCCTCGTCATCCTCCGTACTTCCGGCATTTCTAACCCATTGAAAAACTCCGCTACTATTATATTTCGCAATAAAAAGGTCATATGTAAACCCAAGGGGTGTTATTATCTGAACCAACGGGCTTTTATTAAAGATAACAGTATCACTGGCATAATATCCGGTGATATAAACATTACCTGAAACATCAATAGCAACCCCGTTTGAATAGTCGTTGTCCTTCCCACCGGCACTTTTTGCCCATATTACACCTCCGCTGGAATTTAATTTAGCAACAAAGAGATCAGTCCAGACACTTGAATTATAGAGCACATTCCCATTTCCAAGGTCAAGTGTATCGCTTTCGAATGTTCCCGTCATATAAATATTGCCTGAAGCATCTACTTTTATATCAGACACTTGCTCAATACCTTTGCTGCCATAACTTTTTACCCAGGTCAAATCACCGGCTGCCGTATATTTGGCCAGAAAAATATCGGGTGAAGTTGGAACTTTATTTACAAGTGTAGTCGTACCGAATTTCAAAGAACCACTGAAGAAATTTCCGGCTACGTATATATTCCCGCTGTTATCAGTAGCTATGGCAGTTCCTCCTTCATCACCTGAACCCGAAGCGCCTTTACACCAGTTCCATTTAATCTGGGCATAAGATGTGTAATTAAATACCAATATCGTGGCAAACACAAATACGAATGATCTTAAAATTTTCATAGTAAGAAATTAAATGTTGTTGATTTAAAAAAAGATTACGATTTTGCTTTATTTACTGCCGGTTTACCCTTAGCAGCTACTATCTTTGGCTTAGAAGCTTTTGGGGCAGTGGCTACTGCCTCTTTTTCAATAATTACCTTCTTTATGGCTGCAGCTTCCTTTTCAGGAATAGTTTTCTTCTCAGGAATAGCTTTCTTCTCAGGAATAGCTTTCTTTTCAGGAATAGCTTTCTTCTCAGGAATAACTTTCTTTTCGGGAATAGTTTTCTTTTCAGGAATAGCTTTCGATCCAGGAGTGGTTTTCTTTCCTGAAATAGCTTTCTTCTCGGTGACAACTTTTTTAGGAGCAACAGCTTTTTCAGGGATAGTTGCTTTTTTCACAGCAGCAACTTTTTTCTCTGGCTTTTCAGCTTTAACTTCAGCTAATACTTCCGGACTTAATTCTTCAATTTTTAACACTTTGACCTTTTTTTCCGGAACGGCTTTCTTCACAATCTTTACAGTTATAGCTTTCTTTTCCTTTACTACTGTAACTTCAGGTTTCCCAATAACAGCTTTTTCAATTATTTCTTCACTTAATGAAGGCTTTGGAACATATGCTACTTTATTTTTTTTAGCCGGACGATGTTTCCCATATGACTGTTTAAAGATTTTACCTCTTTTTGTTCTTCGATCTCCTTTACCCATAAATTCGAATTTATTTTAATATTTAATGCTTTTATTGAGTTGCAAACCTACATTAAATTAGGAAATTACACAAATGCTGTATTAATATTTATTTTGTGATACAATTAATTGGGGTTAGTTTTAATTTTAAGTGCTGGATTAATAAATTCGCCACCAATACACTAAAACACCAAAATCCACCAAATATTACATATAATGACCAATTCAGGTTGTATGGGATCATATTTCCTTTGGTGATATTTCGTGTTTTGGAGATTTGGTGGCATATTCTTTTTGTAGTATAATAAAGGAATATTTATAGCACCTCAAAATAATACTAACCTATTAATTTCCATTGATAAATGGTATTAAAAGGGATCTACATCTATTATTACCCGTGTATTTTTATTCGAAGGATCAATTGTAAATTTTGAAATTTCATCAACCAATATTCTTTTAGACCGGGCAATTAACGTAAAATCGCGCTCAAATTTAATTAAGATTTTTATGATGAACTCATTCCTGATCCTTGAAATATAATGAAATTCAGGACCCAGGACCCGGTGCCCAAAATGCAGGGTAAGTTTACGTGCAAGGAGATTGGTTTGGGTTGTGAGTTTATCGAGTTCTTTGTTTTTAATGGTTAATATAATAAGCTTTGTAAATGGGGGATAATTGAACTCTTTCCTTTCTGCGATTTCTTTTTTATAAAATCCCTCGAAATCATTACCTATCAGAAAATCAAAAACGGGATGTTTTGGAGTGAAAGTCTGGATAAATACCTTTCCGCGCTCATCCCTGCGGCCTGCACGGCCTCCCACCTGCGACATCAGCTGGAAACTACGTTCAGTGGCACGAAAATCAGGGTAGTTCAACATTTGGTCGGCATTCAGTATCCCAACAATATGTACCTTCTCAAAATCCAGCCCTTTTGTTACCATTTGAGTTCCAACCAGAATATCTGCTTCACCCTGTTCAAAGCTACCTATCATTTTGTCGAATGCTTTTTTTGACCGGGTTGTATCGTGATCCATCCTGATGATGGCTTTCTCCGGAAATATCAATTGTACATCATCTTCAACCTTTTCGGTGCCAAAGCCCTTGGTTTTAATCAGGGTGCTTCCACAATCGTTGCATACAACCGGCATTTGATATTTTGATCCGCAATAATGGCATCTTAAATTGTTGGAATGCTTATGATAGGTAACACTGATGTCGCAATTTTTGCATTTCGGCACCCATCCACAGGTCTGGCATTCAATATATGGGGCAAATCCCCTGCGGTTTTTAAAAAGTATGATCTGTTTTTGACCTTCGAATGCAGAAACCATCGCATCGTATAATTCTGAACTCAGAATTCCCCTGTTTTTCCTTTTAACATATTCTGTTGCCATATCATTAATAACGATCTCGGGTGGATGGACTTCACTATATCGTTGTGTTACCCTAACTATACCATATTTGTTCGATTTGGTATTGTAATAAGTTTCGAATGAGGGTGTGGCAGTTCCAAGCAACACTTTTGCCTTAAATGCCTGCGACAAATAAATTGCAGTATCACGGGCATGAATCCGGGGAGCAGGATCCTGTTGTTTATATGTTTGCTCATGTTCTTCATCAATAACAATCAATCCCAGATCTTTAAAAGGGAGGAAAATTGCCGATCTTACACCCAGAATAACCGAATATTCCTTATTCAGAACTTTATGCCAGATCTCATATTTTTCCTGTGAATTGTACTTGGAATGATAGATACCGATATGATCGCCGAAGTAACTGCGCAGTTTTTTAATAAGTTGTGTGGTGAGTGATATTTCAGGAACCAGATACAGAACCTGCAGCCCTTTTGAAATATATTCATCGATTAGCTTAATGTATATATGGGTTTTTCCACTGTTGGGAACCCCAAAAAGAAGGGTGGTATTCTTTTCCGAAAATTGCGACTTGATTTGATTTAAAGCATTGGACTGAAAATCTTTCAGATCGAAATTCTGCTTTGGTAAATTTTCGAACCCAATTCTATCGACGTTGATTTCGGTTGCAAAAAACACTTCTTTTTTTAGGAGACTATCAACTGCTGCGATAGAACAGGCGGGATTTTTTAAAAGGTCTTTTTTCAAAACTCCTGTATTATCCCTGTTAAGTATGTTAAATGCCAGCAGAACATCCAGTTGGCGGGGCGCTTTCTCCAGTAAACCAAATAATCCTTTTAGTGAAGCAGGTTGCTTATATATCTCATTCAGGAATAAAAGTGATTCCTTCCGTACCTTGTAGGTATTTATCAGGTCTTCCTTAGGCAGGATGGCACCTTTGAGGTATAACGATTTAATGAGGTCGAATACATATTTTTTATTCAGTATTTCCTGGATGACCCGGATGGTTAGTTCATTTTGAATCTCAAGGGCTTCGACTATGAGAAATTCATTGTCTGTGAGTTCGGTAGCTTTATCGAATTCAGGGTTCAACGATATTTTTGATTCACTCTCCAGTTTAAGTGTCGAAGGCAATGCAGCAGCCATTACTTCGCCGATGCTACAGCAATAATATTCAGCTATCCAATACCACAAATCAATCTGGTTTTGAGTTACAACCGGCTGTTCGTCGAGTATTGCAATAATGTTTTTTGCCTTATATGATTCCGATTTATTATGATGAATTTTCACAATAACCGAACTGTAAACCTTGCTTTTTCCGAACTGAACAACTGCCCTTTTTCCGATTTCCGGAATTCCTTTCAGCGCTTCGGGTAAACGATAAGTAAAAGCCTTATTCAATAATAACGGCAGAACCACATCAATAAAAGTACCTCCCTGATCAGGATTATCTAATTCGTCTGTTTTTGCAAATTCCAGTGGCATTGTTTTATTTTAGCGGTATAATAAAGGTTTGATTAGGTGAGATTGCCACGAATATCAGGCTGTGGGATATTTAATTGAATTATTATTGGCTTTAACCAAAATTGTTTCAAAATATTAAGCATTTATGAAATCTTTAAATTCTTCTGCAAAAAGTTTTCTATTTATGATGTTCTTTCAGAATTATACCTAATAATCAACCTTATACAGCTCACATGGCCCAAACTTCCGGTCAGAAAATCCTACCAATAAAGTCAGTCCCACATAATTACCGGGTTTTTCTAATAGATCCTTGAACTGATTTCTTGATTGATATTCCCATTCGCCGAAATACATGTATTTTATTTTGCTTGCTTTCAGGATTGAGATCAGAGAATCATACGATTGAACATAAGGGAATTCGTGATATTTCAATCCCAGGTAATAAGCTACATGAGGCTTTCGGGCAATTATCGTTTGACCCTTACGTTCAGCATCAGGAACATTTTTCTTAAACCATTTTGCTACCTTGGCTATATTTTTATCGCCTGAACTAATATTATCGGCATTGAATTTTACCGAAACTGCTAAGGTCCAGATTATAAGTATTGCCCAGATAGCATAAAACCCGGTGGGCTGTTTATTAAACATTCTGCCAAGCGAGGAATTGTCAGTTAAAAAGAAATTCGCAGCCAAAACTGCATAAAAAGGGATCAGAAAGAGCGAGAACCGGTCGGTATAAAAAACAAGCAGTAATATACCGAAGAAGAACACATTCAACAAAATATACGACAGCTTCCGCTCATCCGGGAATTTAAGGAACATGGCAATTAATCCCAAAATCGAGAATATCCCGACCTGCCATCCCATCAGGCCTCCCAGATCTTCTTTCAGGTGACCGAAAATATTGGAAAAAAACTTACTGAAAAAAGTGGTAGGTTCTTTTAGAATGATGTCTTTCAGAGAGGTATAATCGCTTTTCTTGTCGTACCAGAATTGATCCCAGCCTATGTTGTTATCCTTTGCAATGTATTCGTAGGCAATATTCTGGTAATTTTCATTAAAGAAAGCTTTTCCTGTCTTCTCTTTTGTATAGACACCCCATGGTGCAATAAGAATCAAAAAGACAATTATAAATAAACCAAATGCAATAAGTCTTTTAACAAAGGTTGTTTTGTACAGGTTAAAAAATAAAATGATTACAAAGGCAGAAATCACAATAAATACTCCATTATATCTCGTAAGATAGGCCAAAGCAGTAAAAACAGCAGAAATGACAAGGTATTTCTTATTTCCTTCCTTATACGCAAACAAATAATAAAATGCACTCAAAGCAATGACATTGAAAAACATATCGGTGCCGGCGCTGTAAGTATATTGAATAAAAACTTTGTTTACAGCCAATAACAGGGTTGCGGCAACTGCAATTTTGCTATTAAAAATTTGCTTCACCAATTTGAATGTCAGAAATAATACCAGGGAAGCTGATAGTAATGCAATAAAAACACCTGCATTAAAGTAATTGTTGCCAAAAACAATTGAAAATAAAGCCAGAATTATTGGATATAAGGGACCGCGGTATTTGTCAATTACTATATCGCCGTGAAAGAAAGATTGTCCCTGGGGAACATACGACCAAAAGAAATCGGTTTCAACATTATAATCGCCAACTTTATGATAGCCGTAACTAATAACCAGCATAATAATGAAAAAGCCGGCAGCAATAATAAGCGGCAACCGTTTATCTTCAAGCCATGAACCAATAGTAATCTTCGGTTCTTTAATAATCGGCTTTTTTTCAGACTGAACTGCAGGAATTACTTTTTTAGCTTTTGACATACTGTATCTTTTTTTATCAGGATGATTTAATTATCCGAATCAAGGGTTGAAAAAACATAGCCACACAGACACCAAACCACTAAGTTA
>Ga0182027_10009009_pt1 | contig 14423 bp, 12 predicted proteins | sample 712E1DmetaG_FD_121300 | JGI IMG/M metagenome (GOLD analysis project Ga0182027, IMG submission 121300) | Permafrost microbial communities from Stordalen Mire, Sweden - 712E1D metaG (Illumina Assembly) | ecosystem: Environmental > Terrestrial > Soil > Wetlands > Permafrost | place: Sweden...
GCAATAGGCGGCCCCGTGGTCATCCCCAAGGTGTATAACGGCCGGAACAAAACTTTCTTCTATGCCAACCTGGAACTGTACAGAAATTACAGCGGTACGGATACGTACGTAACCATGCCCACGGCGCAGATGAAAGCCGGGGATTTCAGCCAGGCGTTCACGGCGCGGGCGGCGCTGGGCACCAACCCGGCGGGGGGATCCATCAGTGAGAATATGATCTTCGATCCGCTCACGGAACAAACCGTGAATGGCCAGTTGACCCGCACGCCGTTCCCGAATAACGTCATCCCCACTGCGCGCCTCGACCCGATTGCGCTGAAGATCCAGGCCTGGCTTCCCGATCCCACCAGGGCCGGAATAGCCAACAACTGGCGGCAACAGTTTGTGTCTCCCGAAAAGCGGCACATCCCCAGCATCAAGATCGATCAGTATTTCGGCAGCAAGTCGAAGCTCAGCTTTTATGCGTCGAACTATCTGTACTTCTCGTACGCCCGCATGGATGGCCTGCCGACGCCCATCACCTCGGAGCGCAACCGCAAGATTTTCGCCGACACTTATGAGCTTCACTACGACTACACGGCCACTCCCACGCTGGTTTTGCACGCCGGGTTGGGCTTCGTGCGCGGCGTCCACGACGACAACTATATGCCGGATTCCCTCGCCTTTCAGCCATCCAGCATCGGCCTGAACGGCAGCTATACACCGGGCTTTCCGACCATAAGCAGCATCGGGAATACCACCCAGGGAGGCTTCAGCACGAGTTATGGCATGGGCGTGGGCGCACCCGTCGTTAACTATGCCGACAAGCCCACGGTGGTCCTGAACGCCACCAACGTCCGCGGCGACCATACCTTCAAGGCCGGTGTCCAGTGGAGAAAGGACCCGGCGATCAATAAGAATTCCGTCGCCGCTCCCACTTACTCTTTCAGCGGCAACGAAACGGCTCTTCCCTACCTCCAGACCACGAATATCGGCGGCGCCAATATCGGACTCCCCTACGCCAGTTTCCTGCTGGGCTTGGTGGATAGCGCCAGCATCCCCCCCACGCAGGATCCCGACTACACCAAGACCTCCATGGCGTTGTACATCCAGGACACCTGGAAGATCACCCGCAAACTGACCCTCGACTACGGTGTCCGGTGGGACTACCAGCAGGCGCCGGAGGAAGTGTTCGCCCGCAGCAGCATGTTCGGGCCGACCATCGCCAACCCGACGGCCGGAGGTTTGCTGGGCGGGACGATTTTTGAAGGCAACGGGACGGGACGGTGTAACTGCCGATTCACGACTACCTATCCGTTTGCGATGGGCCCGCGAATCGGCCTCGCGTACCAGTTCGCTTCCAAGATGGTGGTGCGGCTCGGTTGGGGCATCTCGTACGGCAACACGCCGGATGGCGCCGGGCCTGGGGCGGTCGGCGTGGGCTGGAACAGCCTCAGCTTCACCACGACATCCTTCGCGGAGCCCGCTACCACGCTCGGCAAAGGCCTGGTGTACAACCTGGCGGACGTTTTCGCCGTGAACTACAGCCCGGGAATCCGGCCGCAGACGGGCCAGATCAACAACCCTCCGCAGTATATGGATCGGAACGCCGGCCGGCCGCCGCGGATTAACCAGTGGAACGTCGCGGTGCAACGCCAGGTCACCGAGAACATCTCCGTCGAGGGCGCCTACGTGGGCAACCACGGCGTTTGGCTCCAGTCGAGCAGTTACTGGGACCTGAACGCGCTGACTCCGCAGCGCATCGCCTCGTTCGGCCTGGATATCACCAACGCGACCGACCGGTCGTTGCTAACGTCCACGGTGAGTTCGGCGGCCGCCACTGCGCGGGGATTCAACAAACTGCCGTACACGGGATTCCCGACGGGGCTGACCGTGGCGCAGAGCCTGCGGCCGTATCCGCAGTTCGGCAGCCTGGTGGAGGACTGGGCGCCATTGGGCGACACCTGGTACGACGCTTTGCAACTGAAAGTCACCAAGCGTACCTCGCATGGTCTCTCCATCACCGGGGCATATACGAGGTCCAAGACGCTCGACGTGGAAGCGGAAAACTACAATGGCGGCGGGGTTATCAACGATCAATTCAACCGCCCGAACCTGAAGGCTCTTTCGGCCTCCGACCTGCCGAATGTTTTCGTGCTTTCGTATAACTACGTGTTCCCCAAGCTGGGATCGAACCGCATCGTGCGCGCGCTGGTGGGCGGCTGGACCCTCTCCGGAGTGATGCAGTACCAGAACGGCGGCCTGATTGCGGTTCCCGGGGCGCAGAATAACCTCAGCACCTTGCTGTTCCGCAGCACCTTGTCCAACCGCGTTCCGGGTGTGCCGCTGTTCCTGACGGACCCCAACGGCCACGTCGATCCCAACAAGCAGTTCTTACTGAACCCGGCGGCATGGTCCGATCCGGCCGCTGGGCAGTGGGGCTATTCGGCCCCCTACTACAGCGATTACCGCGGCCGGCGCAGCCCCAATGAAACCGCCGGCCTGGGCCGGATTTTCCACATCTGGGAAAAGATGAATCTCGAGATCCGCGGGGAGTGGTTCAACATATTCAACCGCATTGGGGTCCCCGGCCCGTCGGCGAGCAACGCCTTGGCCACGCAGGCGGTGAATGCCGCGGGCGTTCCCACGTCCGGCTTCGGGTACATGAACTCGGCTTCGCCTGGCGGGTCGCGAAACGGCCAGGTGGTGGCTCGGTTCCAGTTCTGACGCCGCCCCGCCCCATCCGGCGGTCGAAGATCTCCGCGAGATTCGGTGCCGGCGCGAAACCGCCGGCGGCTTCGTACGGAGCCGCGGCGGTGAGAAGCTGTGAAGGAATCGGTTGGCAGGCGGAAGCGCCTGCCCCACCTCGCTGCAAGTCCTTCGAGTGCAATGTGGGACAGACGCTTTCGTCTGTCAACCCGGCCGTCCGGCCGATTTCTTCACGGCTTCTAGGAGAGTGGTTCCCCGCCAAGGCGCCAAATCACACGGTCGAAGACCTAGAGGGACGCGGTTCGCGTCTTCAGGCTCGCGGAAGGGTTCACCAGAAGCCAGGCGGCCGCTCCGGCAAGGCACATGGTGGTGGTCGCCAGGAACGAAGCCGGCCACCCGAAATGCCCGGCAATCAGCGGCGTCAGCACGGCGGTTACCGCGCCGCCAATCTGCGCTCCCATGTTCATCACGCCTGAAACCGACCCTGCCGAGCTACCCGCCAGGTCGGCCGATACCGACCAGAAGGCGCTCTGCGCCAGGTACAGCGTTCCGGCGCCGCCCGCCAGAACGACCGCGGCGAGCTGCGGGCTCCGCGCCAGCATAGCCAGCCCGATGAAGCACCCGGAAAGGGCCATGGCCGCCGCCCCGAACAGGCAGCGTCCCACGCGCTTGCCGAGGCGTTTCGAGAGGCTGTCGCTGATCCAGCCGCCAACCGTGGACCCCAAAGCCATCGCCAGAAACGGGAGCATTCCATAGTAGGCGGTGTGCTTCAGGTCCATGCCGCGGACCTCGTTCAAGTATTTGAAGAACCATGTGAAATAAATGTAGGCCGCGTACCCGTACGCGAAATAACTGGCGGTGATCGCCCACACATCGCGGCTGCCGAGAATGCTCCGCCACGGAGCCGCGGGGGCGGCCGCCGCCGTCTCCCGTGGCAGGCCCGAACGGATGTGCTCGGCCTCCGCCGGTTCCACCCAGGGATGCTCCTGCGGCCGGTTGCGGGCGATCAGGAACCAAACCGCGGCGGTCGCCAGTCCCAGCAGCGAGCACACGCGGAAGGCCCATCGCCAGTCGTAGTGAAGCAGCAACCAGGTGCTCAGTGGCGGCGCGAAGCCCGATCCCGCTCCAATGCCCGCGAAAATCCACCCGTTCGCCCGGCCTCGCTCCTGGGAGGGAATCCAGAACGCCACCACCCGGTTGAAAGCCGGAAGAATCACCGCCTCACCCAGCCCCAGCAGAAACCGCACGCCTATCAGCACCGCCAACATGCCCGCGATGCCCGAGGGAACGAACGAAGTGAGGGCCGTGAACGCCGCCCACCAGAGGGTCCCCACGGCAATCACCCGGCGCGGCCCGAAGCGGTCCGACATGCGGCCGCCGGGCGCCTGAAAGACCGCGTATCCCAACAGGAACGCGCTGAACACCCAGCCCAGTTGCACGGGGGTCAGATGGAAATCGCGCTCTATGTGGCCGCCGGCGACCGAAATATTCACCCGGTCCAGATAGGCAACCGCGCAGATGACGAACATCCACGCCACCAACACCCAACGGATTCTTCCGCGAAACAGGTTCTTGATCATGGAGACGCGCCGGAGAACTTCGATTCAATCGCCGCGCAGATCGGCCGCAATCTGGTCGGCGGTGGCCCGCAGCGCCGCCAGAATCGCCTTCCGGTGTTCGGCATCCCGCTCCCGCGACTTGGGTAAGGAAAGGCTGACGGCCGCTCCCACGTCGCCCTCGGAGCCGAAGATGGGAACGGCGAAGCAGTGGCCGTCGTACACGGATTCTTCCAGGTCAACCGCGAAGCTCTGCTCCCGCACGCGCGCGAATTCCCGGTCCAGCTCCGTGCGATCCGTGATGGTGTGCTCGGTGAACCGGTACATCCCGTAGCTTCGCAACAGCTTCTCGCGCCGCTCGTCGGTTTGATGCGCCGTAATCGCCTTGCCGAGCGAACTGGCGTGCGGCGGCAGAATGTGGCCCACGATGTTGCTCATGCGGAGCGGTTGCGGGCTCTCCACTACCGCGATCACTTCGATCCGGTTGTCGAACAGCGCCGCCAGGCTGGTGGTTTCCCGCAACTGCCGGCTCAGATGCCGCAGCCGGGGGACGGCCGCGCGCAGCAACCGCGCCACGGTTTGCGTGGAAACCACCGAGTGAACCCCCGGCGCCAGGGCATACCGGCCCCGCTCGCTCGCCGCCAGGCAGCCGGACGCTTCCAGGGTCCGCAGCAGCCGGAAGGTGGAGGTCTTCGATAATTGAATCCGCTGCGCCACCTCGTTCAGCGCCATCGGTCCATTGCCGGTCTGAAGGACTTCGAGCGTCTCCAGCGCCTTGGCTACGGCGCGCGAGAAGTATTGATCCTTGCCGCGACTCTTCTTATCCTTATCCGGCTCCGCCGCCGCGGTCCGCGGCGCACGCACGCCCCGAACCGATTCCCCGCGCTTCATGGCCACATTTCATAATATCGAAATCAGTTCGGTAGTGCTAGGATATAACCGTAATTTCGAAACGGGGCTCGACGGCGGGCGGCGGGTGACCGGCGGCGCCCGCGCGCTCCGGAGGAGTTCGGGTCCTGGGGGGCCGAATCGATAAACTGGAAGCTGGCGGCTGGTTTCGCCAAATGCCGGGGATGGCCGGGGCGAACCGGCCGGGGCTGACTGGCCGGGGCGAACCGGCCGGGGCTGACTGGCCGGGGCGAACCGGCCGGGGCTGACTGGCCGGGGCGAACTGGCCGGGGCGAACTGGCCGGGGCGGACTGGCCGGGGCGGACTGGCCGGGGCGAACTGGCCGGGGCGGGCTGGCCGGGGCGGACCGGCCGGGGCGAACTGGCCGGGCGGACTGGCCGGGGCGGACTGGCCGGGGCTGACTGGCCGGGGCGGACTGGCCGAGGCGGGCTGGCCGGGCAGCGGATAGCCGTTCCGTCCGCGGCCGAAGCCGCTGCCGCCGAAGAGAAGGGTGGAGAGAATGACGCGATATCTTTGGCTGGCCGCCGTTCTGCTGGCGGGCGCGGCCGCCCTCGGGGCGCAGAACGCCGGCGGCAGGCCGTTGCACAACGAGGCGGAGCGATTGGCCCGCTGGAAGCCCGTCGAGATGCCCTTCCATGCCGAAGGGCTTTCCGCGCGCGAGCGCCGCATGATCGAAAAACTCGTCGAGGCCTGTCAACTGCTGGATAGCGTGTACTGGCGGCAGAGCGATTACGGCGGACTCCAGGTTTACAAAACCACCCGCGACGCCACCTTGAAGAGCTTGCTGGGCGTGATGGGGGGCCGCTGGGACCTGATCGACGGCAACCATTTTTTCCTCGGTGAAATGCCGATGCCGCCGGGGCGCGAGTGGTATCCGCACGATCTCACACGGGCCAAACTGGACGAATACCTCCGGCTTCACCCCGAGGACAAGGCCGCAATTTACGATCCCTACTCGGTCGTGAAGCGGCAGGGCGACCGGCTGGTGGCCGTGAAATACCACGACGCCTACCGCCAGTTCCTGCAGCCCATGGCGCAGGCCCTGCGCGACGCGGCGGCGCTCAGCGATGACGCGGCCTTTGCCGGTTTTCTGCGCCTCCGCGCCGATGCGCTCCTCACCGACGACTACTACAAGAGCGACCTGGCCTGGCTCGACCTCAAGCAGCCGAAGTTCGACGCGATCTTCGCGCCCTATGAAACCTATGACGACGGGCTGCTGGGCGTGAAGACCTCGTTCGGCGCGTCCATCCTGATCCGCAACGACGAGGAATCCCGCAAGCTCGCGGTGTTCGAGAAGTACGTGCCCGACATTCAGGATGCGCTGCCGGTGGATGCGGTGGACCGCCCGTCCAAGCGCGGCCATCTCACGCCCATGGAGGTGATGGACGCGCCCTTCCGCGCGGGCGACCTGCTGCACGGTTACCAGGCCGTGGCCGACAATCTGCCCAACGATCCGCGCCTGCACCAGGAGAAGGGATCGAAGAAGATCTTCTTCAAGAACTTTGGCGACGCGCGCGTGGACTACGTGATCCTGCCCGTGGCGCGGAAGTTGATGGCGCCAGAGCAGGCGGCCAAGGTTTCCGGCGATGGCTACCTCACCGGCTCGCTAATGCACGAAATCGCCCACGATCTGGGGCCGGCATTCGCCCACCGGGACGGCCGGCAAATCGAAATCAACGAGGCCATCGGGCCGGCCTACTCGGGGCTCGAGGAGGCCAAGGCGGATACCGTCGGCATGTTTGGATTCGCGTGGCTGGTGGCGCACAAGGCCATGCCCCGGGAACGGTTGGAAGAGGTCTACGCATCCTACGTCGGCGGGCTGCTGCGGACCTTGCGTTTCGGCGCCGGCGAAGCGCACGGCCGCGCCGAAATGATGGAGTTCAACTACCTGGTGGAGAACGGCGCGCTCTCGCTCGACGCCGGGCGCTACCGCATCGACTACGCCCGCATGCCCGGCGCCATCGCAGCGCTCGCCCGGGAACTCCTGCGGATGGAGGCCGCCGGCGACCGCCCAGGCGCCGAAGCCTGGTTCCAGAAGTACGACATCATGCCCGCCGAGCTGAAAAGCGCGCTCGCGGCGGCGGCGGATATTCCGGTGGATATCCGCCCGGTTTTTTCGTTTCCGGAGGGTGTGCAATGAAACGGCTGCTTCCCCTAATGCTTGCGGCCGTGGCCACGGCGCAATCGCCCGCTCAGCCATCGCCCGCGCATCAGCCGCCGGGTACGATTGTGGTGGACGCCTCGGAGTTCTACCACCAGATCCCCGCCGGCGATACCATGGGCGGCGGCTTCGGCGCAAGTGACGCCGCGTGGCTGTTCAACAACAGCATTCTGAACCTCGGATCGAAGGAAGAAGCCGTGGCGAAGATCGCCGTGCCCTCGCCCGGCGCGTACCGGCTGTTCGTGCGCGCCCAGGGGTCGGGCGCGAGCGGCTTCCGCGTTTCGGTGGACGGCAAGCTCGCCGAGGGAACCTTCGGCGGCGGCCCCATGGCGTGGAGCCCCAGCAACACCTTCGACCTCAGGAAAGGCACGGTCGAGATCCGGCTTACTAACATCAACCCGCGCCCCACTCTCAATACCATCGTCCTCTCGCGGAATCCGGATTTCTCCGAAGCCGATCTGCGCCCGCTGGAGCTTCCCGAAGAGGTGGAACTGCTCGAGGATTACAAGATCCCGGCGGCCAGCATCGTCAAGTTCGGCGACGTGGATGGCGACGGCAAGCCGGACTTCCTGGTGCTTACCCCGAACTACTCCGCCTACATGTACGACAACGCGGGCCGGGAACTGTGGCACTGGGACGCGCCCGAAGAGGGCGCCCGCCTGCGCGGCCAGTTCGAGGCCCCAGGCTCGATTTGGGATTTCGACGGGGACGGCCACGCCGAAGTGATCCACTGGCGCATGGTGGACGGCAAGGAATGGCTGGTGATGGCCGACGGCCGCACCGGCGCGGTCAAGCGCCAGGTTCCGTGGCCCACGCCGCCGATGCCGCACGTCTACAATAATTTTCGTACGGCCATCGCGAGACTGCATCCCGGCCGCGCCAGCGACCTGGTGGTGTTCACCGATTCCGGCGGCGTCATCAGCGTGACGGCGTACGACCGCGAGTTGCGGCAACTCTGGCAGCACACCGAGCGCCGCGCGAAGGACTTCTTCGGCCACTACGTCTACCCCATCGACCTCAACGGCGATGGCCTCGACGAAGTGGTGGTGAGCCACCTCTGCCTGGACTCCAAGGGCCAGGAGATCTGGAACAACTACGCCATGTTCGACGATAACCACGATCACATGGACGCGATGGAGTTCTTCGACCTCTACGGAGACGGCAAGCTGGAGTTAGTCACGGGGCAAAGCGACGTGGGCGCGCTGGCCTACCGCGCGCTGACCGGCGAGATGCTCTGGCAGAACATGGCCGACCACACCCAGCAGATAACCGCCGGATACATACTGAAGGACAGTAAGACGCCGCAGGTGGTGGCCAATGGGCGCACTTACGGAAGCGGCCGCGGTATGGGCCTGGCCGCGCAGCTCTACTGGTTCGATAACCGGGGCAACCTGCTGTTCCAGTGGCCCCGCAATCCGCTGAGCGGCAATCCCAATTTCGTGCGCGGCGACTGGTATGGCGACGGAACGAAGCAGTTCTTCTGGCACCGGTTCAAGCTGGGCGATGACGGCAAAGGCACGCTGTTTTTCAAGGAGCCCGTTTACCACATGTTCGATTTCCTGGGGAACGGAGCCGAGCAGGTAATCACGTGGGACCGCAACGTGCTGCGCGTGTACGGCTATCGCCACGTGACGCCGAAGACCGTGAAGCGCGATTCCGAATACCTGCGTAACTCGGTGGCCAACCACACCCACTACTGAGCCGGCGCGAATGTTTCTTGACGCGGCCACCCGTTCTTCGACAAGTAGTCCGGCGTCAGCGCGGCAGAATCGCGCTGTCCACCATCCACTCCTCGAACCGCTGGGGCCAGCTCGCAATGGGGAGCGGCCCCGGACGGATACCGAAACCGTGGCCCCCGCGGTTGTAGATGTGGATCTCCGCCGGCACGCCCGCCGTCTTCAGCGCCTGGGCCAGGATGGGAATCGCGCCCGAAGGCCCCGCATCGTTGTTGGCGCACAGCATGAATGCCGGCGGCGTGTCCTTGGTCACCACGATGTTGCCCGCCTGCACGCCGGGGTAGATCAACACCTGGAAATCCGGGCGGGAGCTTTGACGGTCGATCGCGTCGGAGGCATCCGGGTTGCCGCGATCGAACTTCGTGGCGGCCAGTACGGCGACTTCACCGCCCGCGGAGAATCCCAGAATTCCCACCTTGGCCGGATTGACGCGCCACTCCTCCGCGCGGCCGCGGATCACGCGAATGGCCCGGGACGCGTCCCGAACGGCGTCCTCCACGGTGTACGGCGAATTCTCCGCCCGCGCCAGCCGGTACTTCAGAACGAAACCCGCCACGCCGATACTGGCCAGCCACTTGCCCACGTCGTACCCTTCGTGATCGATGGAGAGGAAGCGATGGCCTCCACCCGGTGCGATCACGACGGCAACACCGGTAGCCTTGTCGCCGGGCGGCAGATATGCCGTGATGGTGGGATTGTGAACATTGGCGACGGTATGCTCGTGGGCGGCGTTCTCCGTGACCACTTCCGGCTGCGATGCGGCATCGGCGGAAAGCGCGCCGGCCGGCCAGATGGGAATCACCTGCGGCGTCTGCGCAGCCGCCAACATCGTAAATGCCACCGGGGCGAAGAGTAACTTGTATCGCATAAGCGGGCTCCAGTCGAATTCTATCCAAAACCGGCGGCAACCGGTGTGGGGCAGGTTGTCAACCTGCGGCGGGTTGTCAACCCGCCTCCTGGGGCTTGCACACAGCCTCCCATCGGCGCTGGGCTTGCCGCCCGCCTTCACCGCGCCTGGTACTTGCCGAGCAACCGCCCGAAGTGCCCGCGCAGGGCCTCGCACACCGCGGCGTCCTCGCCCAGCGCCTCCAGCGCTTCGGCCACCGATTCGATGGTGGACAGGCATTCGCGGCGCGGCTCCTTGCGCAGCTTCCCGTACAGCGAGGGCCGCGACGGGTGAAGCACCAGCCGCTTCAACTTCAACAGCCAGGCGTTTCGCCACCACATGGTCTTGGCCTGCGCCCAGGTTCCGTCCAGCGCCACGATGCCTTCCAGGCCGGCTCCCGAAACGTCCACCGCCTTGCCCGCCTTCGCCGTAATGGCGAGCCGCTCCAACTCCGCCTGTCCACGCCCGGGCTTCTCCGGCTGGCCGCCCAGGTACAACACGCCCCAGTTGCCATGGATCGCGGGCCGTCCCAGCGCCTTCGACAGGTTGGGCCACGACAGGCCGATCCGCATGGTGGAATTCGCGAGCGCCAGGTGGGCGATGCGCGCCGTCCCCAGCTCCTTGTCGGGCTCCTGCGGATGCTGCAGGATCAGCACGTGCCGCCGCGTGGAGAGCCGTACTATGCCATCGCAGATACACAGCAGATCCTCCTTCAGACACTTCGGACAGACCGTCTCCGGCATCGTCATCGGCTGCAATCCCCCTTAGCGCGGCGCATCTTCACAATTCAAGCATAGACCGGCGCGGCCCACGGCTTCAGCCTGGAGACTTGATGGGCCGTGAGGGTCACTGAGTCCAAGGGGAGGCCGGCGGCGGAGGATCTGTTGGGCAACGCGGCCGGGCACCCTACAAATCTCCGGGCTGCAAGCCCGTATGTTTCGCGACACGGCTCAGGATCTTGCGGCCCAACTCGTCATTCTCGTGAAAGGCGAATTCGTAGTCCGGCCAGTCTTCACGAGCTAAGAGCTTGTGGGAACCACTTTGCCGCTTGACGCGCCATCCGATGCGCTCCAAGGCGGCCAGCACGCCGCGCGCCTTAGTCGCCGGCCAGTCGCTCGCTCAGCACCTGAAACGAGACGTTGAGGGCCGACGGCGGCAGTTCGGCGTGCTTGATCCGATCGGCGATCACCTCGATGGCCAGCCGCTCGGTGTTGCCGATGGCTTCCTCGCGCGTCTGCCCGTAGGTCATGACGCCGGGCAGTTCCAGTGCCTCGGCAATCCAGCGACCGTCATCTTCCCTGTCGAGCTCAATGGAGAGGTGCACCCCTTCATTGTACGCCCCTCCACCAGCGCGCCGGCGGAGGGTGCGAACAAGCCTGTATGCGTTTGAGGAATCTGGTGGGCCCTGAAGGATTTGAACCTACGACCAACGGATTATGAGTGCCAACGCTCGGCGTACATGGCGTCTACTGATACTACGTTTCAAACACTTACGGGCGGCGGGTGTCCACTGATTCCACGGAATCGCGCCGGAATCTATCCCCATTGCCACCAGTTTTGCCACCAGGGGTCCGCGAACCGCGAAGGGGTGTGCGACTTGACCGGGCCAATCATTGTTCCGCGCGGCGCGTATCTCCAATATTGGGAACAAGTCAGGCGCGCGTAACAAGATTGGCCCGGTCAAGCCGCGCACCCACCGCGAAGCGGCGGGGCGCATCCGGTTGGCCATCCTGGTATCCTTGAATTGCGAGCGCGAACATTATGACCATCGCCGCCAAATACGAGGATGGGGTCTTCAAGCCACTGGAAGACGTGAAGCTCACGGAAGGCACCAGGGTCGAAGTGCACGTCGCCGAGCAGCCCGCGACAAAGCCGCGCAAGTCGGTCCGCGACCTGCCGATCTTCGGCATGTGGGCCGACCGTGACGACATCCCCGACGGCGTGACGTACGTCAACCGCCTGCGAGAGCCTCGCTTCTGATCCGCACAGCGATCCTCGATGCCCTACCTCGTTGACAGTGACGTCCTGGTTGACCTCACGCGGGGAAGCACCGGAGCGGCGGACTATCTCGATGGCCTCAGCGAGGCGTGGTCCATCTCAATGATCACCTGCCTCGAACTCCTTGCCGGCGCCCGAACGCAGCGCGAAACAGCCGGCCTCGATCTGGTGTTGAGCGGATACCAAACGATCCCGCCGGACGCGGAGGTCGCACGCCGGGCGTACGCTCTCATGGTGGCCTTCGCGCGCTCTCACGGCTTGCAAGCGCTCGATGCGCTGATCGCCGCCACCGCCATCGAGAACAGCTTCACCCTCGTGTCGAAGAATCGAAAGCACTTCCAGATGATCGGTGAGCTGCAGCTCGAAGTGCCGAGTTACTGAGTTCGATTCCACGCGCTGCTGGTCAGGCTCGTGCCGGCCAGTTTCAGCGAATACCGGCGTGGGATGTCATGGCGGGGCGCGCCGTCTCGCACCCAGAACCGCGATCCGTATGACATGATTAGATGGAAACCGTATGCGATTGATGAACTTTGGGGCCGTGGCATGTGCAGTCATGTCCGTGGCGCTTGCGCAAGATGCGCGCGAGTTCTCAGATGCTTACCAGCAGGGACGGAAGCTGAGCGCAAAGGAAGCCTCCAAGATCGAGGTGAAACTGGAGGCCAAGCCGGGCAATGTATTGGACCGAGTTCGGCTGGTGGCGTTCTATACGGTCGCACCGGATGCCCCTGCGCCCGAAGAAGCGATCAAGGCTCGTCGGCGACATTTATCCTGGATGGCCGAGCATGAGCCAGATTCCTAGCTCTGGAGTCAGCGCTCGTACGGATCGGCGGTGTATCTCAGGGGAGATCGTCTTGCCGATCCAGACGGCTTCAACGCAATCCGTGACGTCTGGTTGAAGCACCTCTCGCGCCAGCCAGATAACGAAAAGATTCGTGCTAATGCCGCCAGCTTTCTCGAACTCGGAGATCGGGAAACAGCGCTGCGATTGATCCGTGACATGAAGAATCCACGATACCTTGGGACGCAGTACGCCATGTTCCTTCTCGGCGTAACCGCTCGCAACTACGATACCGGCATGCCACTGGCGTGCGATGCGTCCTGGCACGAAACTCCTCTGGCTGAGAAGGCGCTGGCCGAATTGAAGAGTTCGTCTGACCCACAGTTGGTCGGCGGCGCGGGATTCTTGTTGGCGCGGGACGGCGCAACCCTTTGGAGCGAGGGAAAGCTCACTTGGGACTACTCCTCTTTGGCGAAGGACCTTCTGGCGCGGGCGCAATCGCTGGAACCGAATCGCTTGGACTGGTTCGTTGCTAATCCTGACCTCCCGCAGTCGGGTGAGCGGAGGGCAGCAGGGCCGCTCCGTATCGGTGGCGCGGTGATGGAATTAAAACGTGTGCACACTGTCCTCCCGGAAGTTCCAGCGTCTCTTAGCGGCATCCGGGGAAGCGTGATGCTGAACGTCGCTGTCGGCGGCGATGGCAAGGTGATTCGGGCAGTTGCTGAAAGCGGCCCTCCGGAGCTATACGCTATTTCCATCGAAGCAGTGGAGCAGTGGACTTATCAAACGACGAAGCTGAACGGGAGTCCTGTGACCGTCATCACGCGTGTGGAAATCAACTATAGGTAGTCCGCAACGAGGCCCAGGTGAACGCGGCCCTCCATCACCGTGCCAAACGAGAACCAATTCCATCTTGTAATTCCGACCGGGACGAAAGTGCTGACGCGGCCGCGCGGCCGTGTCGGTGTCATCACGCACAGCCCCTCTACTCCGGAGCACTGCTACCGAGTCCGCTTCCCGGAGGGTCCCGAAGAGACGTTTGGCCGATCCGAACTCACGATCTTCAAACACGTCCAAGCGGAAGTGCCTGGCGGACCGGAGTCTGCCGACCTTTACCGGTTCGTGGTCTATCGATGTATTGTCGGCTCCACCGCGTATGGGCTGAGTCAGGAAGGATGGGATGTTGACCGCCGGGGATTCTACCTACCGCCCGCCGATCTGGAATGGTCGCTGGCCGGCGTCCCCGAACAATTGGAAAACCGGCCAGTCGCTTACTCAGCACCTGAAACGAGACGTTGAGGGCCGACGGCGGCAGTTCCTCGCGATTGATCCGGCCGGCGACCGCCTCGATGGCCAATCTTTCGGTGTTGCCGATGGCTTCCTCGCGCGTCTGCCCGTAGGTCCTGACGCCGGGCAGTTCCAGTGCCTCGGCAATCCAGCGGCCGTCATCTTCCCTGTAGAGCTCAATGGAAAGGTGCACCCCTTCATTGCACGCCCTTCCGCCAGCGCGCCGGAGGAGGGTGTGAACAAGCCTGTATGCGTTTGAGGGATTTGGTGGGCCCTGAAGGATTTGAACCTTCGACCAACGGATTATGAGTCCGCTGCTCTAACCGCTGAGCTAAGGGCCCGGACCCTTCTATTCTATGGCATTACGGCGGTTTTTCCGAACGCCAATTTGGGTTGCTGCGCCGGGCAGGCCAAGCCGGGTCAA
>Ga0182027_10009010_pt1 | contig 14422 bp, 11 predicted proteins | sample 712E1DmetaG_FD_121300 | JGI IMG/M metagenome (GOLD analysis project Ga0182027, IMG submission 121300) | Permafrost microbial communities from Stordalen Mire, Sweden - 712E1D metaG (Illumina Assembly) | ecosystem: Environmental > Terrestrial > Soil > Wetlands > Permafrost | place: Sweden...
ATACTTGATACGATTACCGGTTCTGACTATATTGTATGGACTTCCGTTCCCTATGATCCGACAATAAGTGATACCACGATCTTTAATCCTACAGTTTCACCTAAAGTCACAACCCGATACCGGGTAAAGGTTTACAACCTCCTTGGAAATATCTTTCGTGACAGCATATTAATTATACGGCATCCATTCCCTGTGCCCGGCCTTTTTAAAGACTCGACTATCTGTATTGGCCGTTCAATTGTTCTAACAGCTAACGGAGGGATTCATTATCTATGGAGTACGGGCGATACAACAGCGTCAATAACAGTCAGGCCTGATACGCTTACCAGATATACGGTTCATGTAGAAAACCAATGGAATTGCTCCGCAGATGACACAACACTGATACATGTCATGCAGATTCCTGTCGTAACGCTTTCAGGACTTCTTCCACAATATTGTGCAAATGATAACTCGTCTTACCTGATGGTGGGGACGCCATGGTATGGGCATTTCGGTGGCAGCTCAGGAGTTACAGGAAGTCTTTTCTGCCCTATGCTTGCCAGGTTGGGGAAAGACACAGTATGGTTCCAGGCTACATCACCCCAGGGCTGTTTTAATGCAGATACAATGTATGTTACTATCAACACGCTTCCCTACATTCCGAAATTGCCCGACACAACCCTTTGTGCCAATAAAAGCATCGTTCTGGATGCGGGCCCCGGAGCAGATAATTACCTTTGGTCCAATGGAGATACTACTCAAACCACTGTTATTGATTCCCTGCATCATGGCCTTGGAATTTTGCCTGTTTTGGTTTATGTAACTAAAGCTGGTTGCGTATCCATGGATACAGCCATGATATATTTTATAAAGTGCTCCACTGCAGTATATGATCAGGATGGGGAGAAATTATTTTCAGTATATCCCAATCCGTTCGACCAGAATTTATTTATTGTTTTGACTGAGCAGACCGGAATAGCTGATAATGCCCGGTTATTGAACCTCAGGGGTGAATTGATAGTTTCTGCTCCTCTTAAGGATAAAACCACAGTATTGCCCGTAACTAATATTACCGCAGGCATTTATATACTTCTCCTGAAGCATAATGAAAAGGAGTATTATTTAAAAATTGTGAAGCTCTGATCTATTCGATTTCAAGTGAATCGATACAATCGATGAGTTCATTGGGCCGATAAGGCTTTGCAAGATATTCATCCATTCCGGCTGCAAGACATTTATCACGGTCTGTCATTATCACATGGGCCGTAACGGCAATAATCTTTATAGGCGTCTTTGCCTGAACAGGATTTTTTTCCCACTGCTCTTTCTCATAGTTCCGGATCATATGGGTTGATTCGATTCCATCCATGATCGGCATAGCAATATCCATGATGATCAGATCAATCTGCTGTTCACGAAACTTTTCAAAGGCGACCTTTCCGTTTTCAGCAATCTCAACCTGATGGCCAGCTCTGCTCAGGGTAGTAGCAGCAAATTTCTGGTTAAGAATGTTATCTTCTACCAGCAGTATATTCAATGGCCTGCTTTTCCTGACCCTCTTTTGTCCCTTGCTGATATTATTCCTGAATGCTTCTATGTTGCCAACTTCATATAATATAGTGAACCAAAACGTAGAGCCGCTATCCTTTTTACTGAAGACTCCGATTTTACCCTTCATCAGATCGATAAGATTCTTTGAGATCGATAATCCAAGTCCGGTACCTTCGAATTGCTTTACCAACGGGCTGTCCAACTGTGCATACTCCTGGAACAGGCTTGCCTGATCTTCCTCGGGAATTCCGACACCTGTATCACTCACCTCAAATTTAAGCAGGACATGACCGTGAGGAAGGTTATCCATTGCAGAGGCAGCATCCGGTAAGTACTCGGTAAGCCGCAGGTCATCAAGTCTGCCAGCATCAAGGATCTCCACTGAAACCACAACTGATCCCTCAACTGTATATTTTAATGCATTGTTGGTAAGGTTCACCAGTATCTGATGTAAACGAATGGCATCCCCTATAATGCATTCCGGTACAGCCGACTGTATTCTGTACGAAAGTTCAATCCCTTTTCCTTTGGCCCTTAGCGATAACATCTTAATTACCTGATGAATTTCCTCATTAAGCAGGAAAGGTTTGTTCTCAAGTTTTAACTGACCAGCCTTGATCTTCGAAAAATCGAGAATATCATTTATGATAGCCAGCAGATTATGGCTTGAAATATTAATGATTTCAAGCAGTTCACGTTGTTCCGGGCTAAGGTTTGTCTGGTCAAGGATATTATATATTCCAATGATACTGTTCATCGGGGTTCTGATCTCATGGCTCATATTGGCCAGGAAAATTGTTTTAGTGTGGTCGGCATCATATGCCCTGATTCTTGCTGCTTCAAGATCCTTTAGTGCCTGAGAATATTTTTCCTCCAGTTCCCTGATCCTCGATTCAAGCCCTTTCATTTTCAATTCATCCATAAAATCAATACTTATTCAGTTGGTTCTTCATTATTGAATATAGCTGATGCTGATTTATCGGTTTGGAGATGTAATCGTCAAATCCGGCTTCAAGCAATTTCTCGCGGTCTCCGGCCATAGCATAAGCCGTCTGGGCAATAAAGGGAACAGACCTGTATTGCTTCCATGTTTTCCTGATCTCCTGCATAAGCTTTACCCCATCCCATGGGGGAGGAAGGTTAATGTCGAAGAGCATGATATCGAAAAATTTGTTTTCGGCGACCAGTTTCCTGATTATTTTCAGGGTTTCATCCCCGTTAACGGCTGACACGACACGGCCCAGCGACTTGGTCATTTCGGTCAGCACGATTTTATTCATCATATCATCTTCAACAATAAAAATGTCCAGATCGTGCAGACCTCTCGATTTTTTCTTCTGATCATCGTCAGGAGGAGAGGATTCTTCAGGATGCGAAGTGGAAGGCCGTAAAAAGAGGGTTACAGTGGTTCCCGCACCTCTTTCAGACTGGATTTCAAGAGACCCTTGCATCATTTCAAGAAGACTTTTTGCAAGCGGTAGCCCCAGGCCGGAACCTTTATTTTCTTTTGAGAAGCCTGTAGTATCGCTTTTAAATGCAGCAAGGAGCTCAGGTAAAAATGCAGGGTCAATACCAACCCCGGTATCCTTGATTCTGATGGAAATATGTTTTTTATCAGGATGGTAGTCTGTCGAAATATTGATAAAGCCTTGTTCGGTGAACTTGATCGAATTATCCAGAATAATACTCAGAGCTTTTGACAGCCCGTTTTCATCTGCCAGGCCCTCAGGGATATCACCGGGTTTAAAATTCAGTTTAAGCTTTTTCTTATTGGCCTGAAAGAGATATACCTGAATGGTGTTTGCTACGATTCCATTCAGGGCAGATGGTACTGGTTTCAGAGTAAAATCATTTGACTCAACCCGGCTGATATCAATTATGTTATTCAGCAGGTGAAGCAACCTGTCACCACTTTCCAGCACCGCATGAGCGTAATCGAAGAGTTCTTTATTTTCCAGCAACGAAAGTTCTGACTCAAGAAGGCTTGCAAAACCTATGATGTTATTTAGGGGGGTCCGGATTTCCGAACTCACATTGGAAAGAAAAGAATTCAGGAGGAAATTGGCATCTTCTGCTTTTTTTAAAGCCTTTTTCAATACCATATCCCTTTCCCTTTCCTCGTCAAACTCTTCCTTTATTGCCTGAGTTCGCTGACTGACCTGCTTTTCGATTTCCACCTCATATTCTCTGATCTTTGCCAAAGCTTCCTGAAGTCTTTCTTCATTCTCCTTCACTGTTATGCTGAATCGTACTGATTGCTTCCTGGCAGAAATATACTGGTAAACTGCAATTATTATCAGCAGCAATAACAGAATTATCAGGATGAAGTCAGAGGTGCTCATGTTGGTTTATTTGTAAGCGATGAAAAGATCTTCTTCCGGATTAATGGCAAATTTATCAAGTTCAACGGGCCATTTGTCACGGTATGGATTGTGCCGTGCAACGATAAACCCCCTGTTCTCAAGTCTCCTGGGATAATCCTGTCCGTAAATCCGTACATGGTCATACTGTCCGAAAACCTTCTCTCTTTGCTCCGGGGTTTTTACTGAAGGGTCTTCAAACGTATTCTCAAGTATCCTCGAAACAGGAACCTGTAAAATGGCCCAGCCCCCTGGTTTTAAAACACGGTACATCTCACCAATGGCCTTCAGATCATCTTCAACATGCTCAAGAACATGATTGCATATGATAATGTCAAAAAACTCATCTTCAAACTTAAGGTCTGTAATATCAAGGATACTCGTGCTCCTCTCGTAATAAAATCCTTCATGGTATTTCATTCCTGCCTCGTATGAAATATTTGGCATGCTGTTGAGCATGGCACGGATACAACCTTCAGGAGCAACATGGAATACCTTAAGAGGGGCAGAAAAAATATTAGTTTTATGGCTCAGGAAAAGATAGACAAGGCGGTCTCTGTCGAGGGAATAGCATCTGGGACAGACATCGTTCAGGCGGTAGCCGGCTCCGATGATTTGTTTTTCATAGATTACAGGCAGGTCGATACCTCCGGGACGGAATCTGCGGAATGAATATCCGCAGTAAGGGCAGAAATAAGTATCGCCGCGGAGGATAAACGCCGAAGTCTTCTGATAGGCTCCTCTCAGCTTTTTCGCCAGCCAGAATGGCACTAACTTTCTCAGAGCTGTTTTCATAATGATAATATGTATTAATTTAATGAACCTGCGTATATTTTTCTTGATACTGAGCTGCCTGCAAATCGGAATATGCAAATATAGCAGGCATCCTCAAGCCTTCCAACGAATTTCTCAAATTCTACAATGCCAGGACCATTCTCCGAATTGCATATAGTGGAAATATGCTCACCCTGTATTGAATACATATCTGCGGAGAGAATTTCTTTCTCCTCAAGACAGATGCAAATATTCAGGACCCCGGAATTATAATAACAATGAATGATTTGTAATTCAGGCGACATCACTTTCTCATTAACCGAAAGAAGCGAAGAATCGTGGCATTCGAATGCCCCGATATCATACTTCCATGGCCAGGGGCGCCAACGACCGATAATATCGTTGTTCAGATTGAATCCTGAAACCGGACAACCTGTATTTACTGCCGGAGAGCCGGGAAGAATGTCATAATTGTCAACAAAGGAATTGATAAATTTCACATCACTTACATTCGGAACAAGCAGATTGCAGTTTTGAGCAAGAGTAACCCCCGTAGTGGTGTGTATATAAGTCCCTCCAGGATTGGCTATGATATTATCAGATGCTTCACTGTTTATGGCAGATGTGCTTCGGAACTCAATGCCATTTGTTTTTGGCGAAACGATAGTATTGAAAACCAGATGATATCCACGCCCGCTTGCAGGAGATTGTGTGCCAACAAATATCCCGTGTTTCTGCTCCGAAAAGTTCGTTCCCGGATTTACAATGAGGTTATCATAAATGTAATTACCACCCTGGCCCAGCTCATCGATACCATCGCCCTTACCGTCTTTGACAAAGTTTGCAAAACAATTGCATGAGGAACCTCCGCCAAGGAGAAAACCGCTCATTTGCTCACTAACCCCTTCCTGGCTGTCCATATTAATAAAATTGCTATTTATAAAACATGCCGAGTCTGAACTTGAAACCTGAATGCCATCATATCCGGTAGTATCAATTATGTTATGGTAAACATTCAAACCACGGATAAGGTGGGGAAATACCAATGTATCCTTCCCATTACAGGGAAGGGGATAACCACTATAGTAAGAACTGCCTATATACATTCCTTCATTTGCAATGTGATGCAGGTAGTTGTCATGAATACTGATATTTCTCATTGTAAACTTCCCCCGGGTCGATTTAAAGCTGCAATCGGGATCTGTTTTTGCTACAATACCTGTCCATGAGGCTGAAAATATCTCAACACCTGCAACTTCAATACAAGTGCTCAATCCCTGTATTGCAACCCCTGCATTGACAACGCTGATCACGAATCCATAAGATCCGGCGGCTGCTTTACCTATACACCTGATCCATGAACAGGTATCGAATTTAATTCCGTAATTGGAGTTTGTAAAAAGGACCGGCCCGCCAAAGTTCTGGACAAGGATCGGCATGGTAGCTGTTCCGTGGAGGTTGCGCAGCAATACATACTGCCATGTGGAAGCTGAGAGATAAATTGTATCGCCGGGTTTCACAGCCGATGCATTGCTGCGGCCATCGATCAGAGGTTTATCCGGCCCGAAAATGAACTGTGTTGCCAGGCAGGAAGAAGTTTGTAAAACAAGAAAAAAACCGGCCAGTAACATCAGAAAAACAGGCATTTGTTTCATTTCATATGTTGTTCTCATCCTCTTTTAGCCCTTTCCCAATTAACGGATTGCTGCTTCATTAAATACCTGGCGAACCCCAGATAAACAGCCAGATTCATAATAAAAAAATAATATGGAATATATAACAATTTAACAGCCCTCTTCTTTTCTTCAAGGAACCATCCCAGCAAGGCAGTTAAATAAAATGCAAGTTGTGCCCAGAAAAGCCATGTATAAACGCTGCCGGAATTAAAAAATCCTTCAGTTGCGGCAACAATACCTGAGCATACAAGCATGATTAACAGTCCCAGAGGCGCAAGCGTCCACCTGAGAACCCGGTGCGAAATATACTGGAATGAGAGCAGGCCAAAGCGGAACGGGTTAAGCAATTCTTTCAGTCTTATTACCGACTGTATACCTCCGGCTGATATACGGATCTTTCGTTTAAGCTCTTCCCTTACACTGGCAGAAGGATTCTCAATGGCATAGGCTTCCGGGTCATATTGTATGGTATAACCCAGCTCAGCGATCCGCAGAGAAATGATAAAATCATCAAGCAATGTGTCCGGTTCAACCGGTCTGAACAATTCGGTTCTAATGGCAAACAATTCACCGGCAGCACCAACAACCGAATACAGTTCTGCATCCCATTGTTTCAGCAAGGATTCATATTTCCAGTAGATCCCTTCAGTGGCTGCAACGGAATCCTTATTGAAAACCCGTTTCTCTCCTGAAACACAACCTACACGGGGATCCCTGAACAAACTCACAATCCTTCTTACAGATTCCCTGCCAAGCAGGGTATTGCCATCGGAGAAAATCACGATGGGAGTTTTTACAAACTGCATTCCGCGGTTCATTGCAGCTATCTTTCCTGCTCTTTCCGGCTGATGATACACTTCAACATTCCTGTATTTTTTCAGGATTTCCGGTGTTCCGTCATCGGATCCATCAGTGATCCAGACATGTTTTACTTTTTTCGCCGGGTAATCCAGTGAGAGGGAGTTACTGATCTTTGCATCGGCAAAGTCCTTTTCATTATAAGCGGTAACAAATAAAGTAACTTCGGGTTCGTACTCTCCGTCAGGGAAAGATTTTTTCTTTACGATGATGCGTTTAAGGCGGATCAGGAAAAACAAAAAAATTCCATATCCAAGATAGGCATAGAATATGATGAAAAGAAAAACCCAGATGATAATTTTCAAGGCCAGCATAAATTCCGGATCAGGGTTTTATTAAAACTTTCTTTCCCATTGCTTTGTTTCATGATTATAGGCTTTCAGCAATTTTGCAGGATTCCCGCCGACAACGGAGTAGGGTGGAACATCCCTGGTTACAATACTTCCGGCAGCGATCACTGAATGTTTCCCAATCCTTACACCGGCAACTATTACCGCATTCGCCCCGATCCATGCCTCATCCTCAACAGTGATCATGGCCGTGGTTTGTTTCTGATGGCTTATTGGTATAGTGATATCTTCATAGCCGTGATTAAGCCCCGAAAGAACAATATTCTGGGCCAGCATAATGTCATTACCTATTGTCACAGGACCTATTACCGTGCAGCTCAAACCAATCCTTGACCGTTCCCCTATATAAACAGGCCCTGCACCGTTATTAACGGTCGCAAAATCTTCAATTGTGGAATTTTTTCCCAATATAAAATCATTCCAGGGGAACACATCAATCCTGGTTCGCCGGCAGATGCAGGAATGACGCCCCCTTTTGTGCTTAAAGGGGTTAAGGAATAATCGTACCCATAATCTTGGCCTGGCCTGGTTCTTCGGAGTCAGCATATTGATGACAAACAGCTTCAACTTTGGATTGGCTTTTATTTTGCTGATAAACGATCCCCCGGTGACCGTCGGTTGTGTTGTGTTACTTTCCTTTTCCATTTATCCCATTGCTTTATAAATTTCATTTGCATTTGCTTCCCAGGTATGTCCTCTTGCAAACCTTTCACGCTCTGCAGCCTTTTCTAAGGAATTTTCTGTTAATCCGCGTTCTATTAAATTCAGGTATTCCTCCCTTGAAGCAGCCAGGTAAACATGATCCTTAAATACGCTCATCGCTTCAGTACGGGTTGCGACTGCAGGTTTCCCCATGGCAAGATATTCATCAATCTTGCGCGGATAATTCCCGATGGTAACATCATTGAGTATCTGCGGATTTATTGCAACATCAAAACAATTAAGATAGGAGGGCAGAGAAGCAGGTGGCTTGCTTCCCAGGAAATGAACATTTGGCAAAGTATGAAGATCAGAATTCCTGAACGCTTCATCCTCAGGACCTATAAGAACTATACTCCACTGAGGCCTGTGGTTTGCAATAAACGAAATAGCCTCAATGTCAAGCCTCAACTTATAAAGCACCCCGATATACCCGATAATTGGCTTACGCAGACTATTGATATCGGTCGGTTTGGCGTCATTGATCAACCTGGAATTAAAAGCGCTGACATCACATCCCTGGCCAACATAGAATGAATCAGGGTTGAACTTTTTACAATAATTTGCCAGGTAGACAGAATTGGCGACTGCAAGATCAGCCTTTTTTATCAGCGCAGCCTCAATCCTCACACCTTGTTTTTTCCACCAGTCAACTGCTATCATATTATCCCTCGAATAATAAATAAATTTTGCCGGTTTCAGAAAATCTTTCAGATAAAAGCTCCTGAACATATCATTGTCGGTAAAAACAATGATATCTTTAAAACCGAGAGTATGCACAGCCTTACTGATCTCATTGGCAAACCTGCGATTGTTGATCTTATTGAGAAAATCGAATATCCGGTTGTTACTGATCTGGCTTATTGATTCAAGTACCGTCTTTGGATACAGGGTCCATAAATTATCCCCGATTTTGACAAGAGAAGGATCCTTTCCTTTAAGAACATTAATTCTCTTGCTGACATTCGGGTCCTTCCTCCTGCGTAAAAGAGTCATCCGGTCTGCAGGGTAGTTGACATACAACACCCGGTGTTTCCGGGAGAACTCGTAAGCCAGGTTTACGGCATTGGAACCTGCAGCATAGTCAATCCCCTGAAGGCTTGTAATTACGAAGTCGTATTTCCCAACATTTTCCATCGCGGTCAGGAACTATTTTTTAACAGCTTGATCTGTTCGTAGATTTTACCTGCAAAGTTCTCCCATGAATGGCTCCCGGCAACCCTGATACGATGCCCTGCCTTATCAGGGCTGTTTTCGCTTAATGCTTTTTCAATTAATGGAACATACTCTTCTTTACCGGAGGCAAGGTAAGTTTCATTCCTGAAATAATTCATGAAAGTGGTTTTGGTTGCTACTATGGCTTTTCCCATAGCAAGGTATTCATCAATTTTTAAAGGATAGTTGATATCTGTTATAGGGTTGACCGCCTGCGGATTTATTGCAACATCAAAACTTTTGACATAGCCCGGCAGTGAATTCGGGACCTTCCTCCCAAGAAAATACACATTAGGTAGTTTGTGTAATTCACTATCTATGAAGTCTTTATCCTCAGGGCCAACTAAAACCAGGTTCCAGTCAGGTCTTGTTTTGGCAATATATACCAAAATACCAATATCTAACCGGATTGTGGTAAGATATCCCGTGTATCCGATCCTTGGATGAGAGATACCGGTTACATCCTCAGGAATCAATAATTTACCTTCGGGATCAGAATATAAAGAAACATCGCAACCCTGGCCAATCATATGAGAGTTCTGGTTATGTGACCATGCATACTCTTTAAAAAATTCCGAGTTAGTGACAACGATGTCAGATTTTGCAATCAGTAAAGGTTCAAGCCTGGTTCCATGCAAAGCATGATAACTGACCAGGGTGACTGCATCCCTCAGAAGGTAAATATTGACCTTTGGATCAAGGAAGTCCTTAAAATAAAATCCATGAACCATTGAGTTATCGTTAAGGAGGATACAGTCTTTAAATCCAAGCCTCGCAATTGCTTTTTTAATTTGCCTGGATATCTTAAAGCCATTGACCTTATTGAAAAAATCAAATACATATTTATTTTTTATCCAGTTAATTGATTCCATGACAGTCCTGGGGTAAAGCACCCATAAATTGTCATTGAACCTGACCAGATCCGGTTCTTCGCCTTTAAATATTCTCAGGTATTTCTGAGTTTCGGGCAATTGTCGTTTAAAAATCTGGAAACTCCTCTGTAAAGCAGGATTTACATAAAGAACCCTGTTCTTTTTCGAGATCTCAATTGCAGTGTACTTTATAGTTGTTGCAATTTCAATATCCCAGGATGTCAATCCAAAAACGACAAAGTCTTTTGACTCAATCATGACTTACCATTTAAACGTTTGATTATACACTTTAAGAACATCACCAGCCATTTTCTTCCAGGTAAATTTCCTTGCCTGTTCCAGCCCGGAGGCAATCAGATTCGAACGTAAAACCGGACCAGAAAGCAGTGTAAACATTTTTTCGGTGATCTCTTCCGGTTTGAACGGATCAATAAATAATGCAGCATTCCCGGCAATTTCAGGCATTGACGAGGTATTTGAGGTGATTACCGGTGTTCCGCAGGCCATAGCCTCAAGCATTGGGATCCCGAAGCTTTCCCTGAGCGAAGGATACAGAAAGATCGTACTCAGGGAATAAATGCCGGGCAATTCCGTATTGGGGACATATCCGGTAAGAAGAAGATGATCGGCGATTGAAGGATCCCCCACCTCTTCAATCAGCCTGTCAAGTGACGCCCGGTCAAGATCAAGCATTACCAGGGGTATCTTTTCATCGGATTTCTTCAGGAACAATGAATATGCCTTAAGAACTCCCTCTGTATTTTTTTTCGGATCCGTATTCCCGAAAAATAAGAAAAACCGGTCGGGGAGGTGGTATTTATGTTTCACTGCAAGAAGGGCTTCCGGGTCTGCAATTGGCCGGAAATGTTCGCTTACGCCATTGTAAACAGCAACAACTTTTCCCGGGTCAATGTTAAAAAAATCCACGATGCGCTTCTTCTCAAATTTAGAGACTGTGATTATTTTTTTGCAGTTTCTGACTACTCCCGGAACAACCATCCTGCGATACAGGTTCCCGCATTTCTGGTAATTGCTGAATTCCTTGCTCCGGAGGCTGAGCTTTTCCATATATATAATATCATGCAATGTCACCACAAGCGGGATGGAAGTATGGAGTGGAGCTGTGTTACTGGTACAATGGAGAATCTGGCAGGACGCATCCCTGGCTGCTTTCGGAAGGACAACCTGTTCCCATACAGGATAAGGGGCATTCTTCATTTCAGCAATTTCGAAGTTGTCTACTGCATGAAGGCAGCGATCTTCATCTTGTTTGACAAATACAACATATTCATTCACTTTATCAATGGCCTGAAGGTTTCTTACAAGTTCAAGAGCGACCATATCCATCCCATGCTTCTTTTTCCTGAATAAACGCTGTCCTTCAATTCCTATTCGCATGATTTAAATTTCTAAGGTGTCTGAATGTCATGATTGGTGTGGATAAAATGCTTATCTGACTTACGAAGCCGAAACAAAAGGGACAACATCAAAACAAATGCCAGAGGCAGATACAGCAAAGCCCTGAATGTTTCCTTCCTGTAGAAATGATTGGGGATTGAGATAAGAATTGAAAGCGCACAGGCAATAAAAGCTCCGAACCACAACCAGTTGAAAACGGGATTATAAATAAAGAGGTTGATACCAGCTATCAGGCCAAGAAGTCCCAGCAATAAAACCCGGGGAAGTGAAGAGAATTGAAGGGTCTTGTCAAAGTAATTGATGTTGCCATTGCGGAAAAGAGCAAGAACACTTGGAAAGAAATCCCTGCCAAAATAAATTATCTGCGCGGTCATCCACCGTTTTCTCTGACTGTAAAAGATTTTTGATGACTGTACTTTTTCATCCAGCACGAAGGCATTATCAAGGTAAGAAATAAAAATGCCGTCTCTGAGCAATTTAAGTTCAAGCTCTTTATCGAAGCCTCCAACAGCAGTAAGCTGCGGAATGTATCGTCTGTATATATCGGTATGAAATGCCATGGCAGAGCCGATCAGGGCCGAAGACAGGCCAATGGCAACATGGCCTCTGCGGAAAATGTTATTGTTTACTTCTTCACTGATAGCATCCAGGAATGCAAAAGAAGTATTTGTGTTTTTTGCTGAACGATGGCATTGCACAACCCGGAAACCGGAATCGAGTGCCAGGTTCAGTTTCCTCAGAAAACTCATCTCCATAAGATTATCTGCATCGAGAATTACGATGACCTCGGTTTTCGGGTTCAGATAGTCAATGGAAAGCTTCAGGGATTCCACCTTAGTACTCTCGGCTAATCTCGCTTCTATCAGTTTGATCGGGTAACTCCTGAGCCTTTGAAGAGACTCTTCAGCGAAAGTATCTGCAAGAAGGATAATTTCGACCAGCTCCCCCGGATAATCCTGCTGTAATGCCGATTTGATGACCGTATCAATAATACGGTCCTCTTTATACGCGGTGATCACGATGGTAATATGCCTGAAACTTGTAAAAGGATTTTGCCTGACGTCTTTTTTAAAAAATCCGCATACCGCAAAAAACAGCAGATATAAGGCATTGCCGCCGAGATAACTTAAAATAAGGACCTGGAAAACTCTGATTATTTGGTGATAGCTATGCATTGGCCAGGTTTTCTTTTAAAGATGGTTTTAACCGTTATCAAGTCCATGAGCAGTATGATACCACTTTCTCCTCGCATGATAGATACGGGTTAACGACAGCAGCATCATGAAAAATCCTTTAGGAAGAAGGAAAATGGCTTTAAAGGTTTTCCAGTTGTAAAATCTGAGAGGTGTGGAAAACATCAGGGTAAGTATGCATAATGCAGTCAGTATGCCCCAGGCACATGTATAGATCACTGGATTTATTAAAACGGATAGGACCGAAAATAAAACCAAAAAGCCAAGAAGAAATATCCTTGGAGGGAGTAATTGCTGGAGCAGTTTGTCAAAAAGATCAAGATTCCCTTTGGTAATCAGCTGCCTGACACTCCATAAAAAGTATCTCTTTGCATAAATCAACTGATTGGCAAGCCATCTTGTTCTCTGAACCATGAAAGCCATTGATTTCTGCACCTTTTCATCAAAGATATAGGCATCATACAGATATTCAATTTTTATTCCTGCATTAATTAGCCTGATTTCCAATTCTTTATCTTCACCTGTGGAGTCTATTTGTGAAATGTGATTTTTAAAAAGAAGGTAATCGAATGCCATTCCTGATCCTATAAGCGCGGAGGATAACCCAAGTACTCTGTGGCCTTTCCGAAAAATATGGTTATTAATTTCTTCACTCACTGAATCAAGTACAGCGAAAGAAGTATTCCGGTTCTTGGCAGTCCTGTGTCCCTGTATGGCTGAATATCCATTGTTCAGAGCTTCATTCATCCTTACCAGGCAATCTTTAGCCATTATATTATCTGCATCAAGGATCATTGCAGCATCATACTTCCCAGGGAGGCGTTTCACAGCTTCGTTTAATGCTTTTGCTTTGGAACTGATCTCGAAAACAACTTCGATTACCTGAAGAGGCAGTTTCCGGAGTTCTGCAAGGGTTTCCTTAGAAAAGCTATCCGCAATAATAACAACATCATAAAACTCAGCAGGATAATCCTGATTGAGCGCCTGCCTGGCAACGTCGAGGATTACTGCATCTTCCTTATATCCCGGAATGAGCACGGCAAAACGGTTCTGGCGCCCATTGACAGCAGCGGTTTGACTGACAGGGAAGAGTCCTGCAACTGAAAAAAGCAAAAAATAAATTGTTGTCAGGAGGAAATAAATGAACAGCAACAATTGAATACCAAGAAAAACAAGCTTTAATATTTCCAATATCATCATATCAATGATTTATTCATAAATCGAGAATACTAATGCAAATATAATCGAATCAAAAGAGGAATCCAAAAGTTTGTTACAAATATGGATTGTCGTGAATCTGTGGATTGGCAATGTTTTTGAGATGCCATCCTATCGCCCTCGCATAGGCATAAAAGTAAGTCAGCCGGCCTTTCACCAGGTACCTGAAAGCGTTTTTTGGAATTGCAACTGCGAGCTGATATAATATACCCAGGTAAAAGTCCTTTCCCGTCACATTCCGCCTCATAAAAACAA
>Ga0182027_10009011_pt1 | contig 14422 bp, 10 predicted proteins | sample 712E1DmetaG_FD_121300 | JGI IMG/M metagenome (GOLD analysis project Ga0182027, IMG submission 121300) | Permafrost microbial communities from Stordalen Mire, Sweden - 712E1D metaG (Illumina Assembly) | ecosystem: Environmental > Terrestrial > Soil > Wetlands > Permafrost | place: Sweden...
AGGCCGCTTCAATGTCCACCACGCCGACGATTTGCGAGTGTCCAAAACCTTGCGGATGGTGAAGCGGCGTAAACGCCGCGCTCCGGCGCGCTTATTGGTGCTCTCACCTTTTTCCACTTCGGAGTTCGGGTTAAAACGTTTTGAAACCAGGCCGATTGCAAAAAATGTTCTGCGTTTGGCAATTTTGTTCCTGAAATCTGTATTGACGCTGAGGGGGTTGCCGATAAACTATGCGTTCAGTTTTCGCTAAGCTTTTTTCGAAAAGGATAAAAAATTATGGCAGTGAAAGTTGCAATCAACGGGTTCGGCCGCATTGGACGCCTGGTCTTCCGGGCGCTGGTCGAACAAGGACTGGTGGGCAAGGACATCGAAGTGGTCGCCGTGGGCGATATCGTCCCGGCGGACAACCTCGCGTACCTGCTCAAATACGATTCCATCCAGGGCCGCTTCAAGGGCAAGGTGGACAGCAAAACATCCCCGGACGCCGTGGCCAAGGCCAAGGCCGCCGGCAAAAAGGCCGAGGAAGCCGATCCGGACATCCTCGTAGTCAATGGCAAGGACATGAAGGTCGTCAGCGCCAAATCCCCGGCGGAACTGCCGTGGAAGGCGCTGGGCGTGGACCTCGTCATCGAATGCACCGGTCTTTTCACCGCCGTCGAGAAATCGCAGGGGCACATCACCGCCGGCGCGAAGAAAGTCATCATTTCCGCCCCGGCCAAGGGCGATTGCCTCACGATCGTCATGGGCGTGAACGACGGCAAATACGATCCCAAACAGCATCACGTTGTTTCCAACGCCTCCTGCACGACGAACTGCCTCGCGCCGGTTGTCCATGTGCTGCTCAAGGAAGGCTTTGGCGTTGAAGAAGGCCTGATGACCACGATCCACAGCTACACCGCCACGCAAAAAACCGTGGACGGCCCAAGCAAGAAAGACTGGAAGGGTGGCCGCAGCGCGGCCATCAATTTGATTCCTTCAACCACCGGCGCGGCCAAGGCCGTCGGCCTTGTGCTGCCCGAAGTGAAGGGCAAGCTTACCGGCATGTCCATCCGCGTGCCGACCCCGACCGTCTCGGTCGTGGACCTCACGGTAAAAACCGTGAAGGAAACGAGCTATGCGGAGATTGCCGCCGCGATGAAAAAGGCCAGCGAGACCTATCTCAAGGGCATCCTCGGCTACACCGAGGACGAAGTGGTCAGCTCGGATTTCATCCATTGCGAACTGTCCTCGATCTTCGACCAGGGCGCGGGCATGGAACTGAACAAGAAATTCTTCAAGCTCGTGAGCTGGTACGACAACGAATGGGGTTACAGTTGCCGCGTCGGCGACCTCGTCAAGCTGATGATCAAAAAGGGAATCTGAACAGGGACTGAAACTTTTCAACCGGCGGCCTGGAAACGGGCTGCCGGTTTTTATTTGCCGGTCTGCGGCGTTTCTTGAATCACTTTTTCCTTCTCCAACTTCTCCAGCTTGGGCGCGATTACCGCCCGGCAGTAGGGCGCATTGGAATGGTTGTTGTAATATCTCTGGTGATAATCCCCAGCCAGGTAAAATTTCGTGAATGGCGCGATTTCGGTGACGATGGGGTGCTTGAAAATTTTCTGGGCTTCGGCCTTTGACTTTTCCGCCGCCTTTTTCTGCGCTTCGTTGTGATAAAGGATGATGGAGCGGTATTGTGTGCCCTCATCCGCGCCCTGCCGGTTCAGTGTGGTCGGGTCGTGTGCCTGCCAGAAAACTTCGAGCAGTTTTTCGTAGGAAATTTTCGCCGGATCAAATTCGATTTGCGTAACTTCGGCGTGGCCGGTGGTGCCGGTGCAAACCTGTTCGTAAGTCGGGTTGACGGTGTGGCCGCCGGCAAAGCCGCTGGTGACGGATTTGACGCCGGGCAGCCGCTCGAAGACGGCTTCCATGCACCAGAAACAGCCGCCGCCGAAGGTTGCCAGTCCGGTTTCGTTTGTGCTCATGGCAGGGGTGGATTGGGCTGAGATGTTTAAATTCACCGCGGCGAAAACAGCAAAAATGCAAAGCCCCGGTTTCATTATTAAACTGGAAACATCGAACATCAACATTCAATCCGCTAGTTCGCAATCAAAATCTGGTTCGACGACAAAAGTGAAATGTAGTCTTCGAGAATCCGCCTGGTTTCGTCCAGCAGGGGGTCAACGCCGGATGGCTCCGCGGCAACGGTTGTGGTTGTGGTTGTGGACGCGCCGGGTTCGGGGAGCGGGCCCGCCGGCAAATGGTTTGCGGTCACGTTGTTGGTTTCCCCCAACGGCGGCGGGAGACCGGGTTCACCGGAGTTTTCCACGGTCAGCTCATAAATTTTCACGTTCGGGACCTTGCGCGCAGCCCGTTCCGCATCGCGTGCCTGCTGGCGGGCGTCGGCGGTCTGCCGTTCTTCCAGGCATTCGCGCTCGTTGAGCGAAGCGGTCTTGTCGGTCTGCCTTTTCAGGAATTCGTCAATGTCCTGGCGGATGTAAATGAAATCCTGGTTTGTGGCCAGGCGCGCGGCCGAGCGCAGCCGCAGGTCGCCCAGATACGGCTGCACCAGATTCAATTTGGCGTAATTCACGCTGGGAATGGTGTCGCACAGCAATGGATTTTCCAGCGCGGATTCGCCGAATTGGGTTGAATAATTCAACACGTCCGGCAACACAATGTCCGGCATCACACCCTTCAACTGGGTCGAGGTGCCATTGATGCGATAGAATTTGCGGACGGTGATTTTGACGGTGCCGGGATCGTTGGTCGCGTTGGCGGTGGCCGGCCAGACGAAGGGGCGCAGCGGGTTCAAACTTTGCACCGTGCCCTTGCCGAAGGTGGAAATATCGCCGACCACGAGCGCGCGTCCGTAATCCTGCAACGCGGCGGCAACGATTTCCGCCGCCGACGCGCTGAAACGGTTGATGAGCACGACGAGCGGGCCGTCGTAAAGCGCGGAGGCATCGGTGTTGCTGTCCACATTCACCAAGCCTTCGGGCGAACGGGCGAGCACCACCGGGCCGTCCTTGATGAACAGGCCGGTGAACTTGACGGCCTCCTCCAGCGCACCACCCGGGTTGCTGCGCAAATCGAGGATGATGCCCGCGACCTTTTCCGATTTGAGTTTTTTGATCAGGCGCGCGACGTCGGCGGTGATGCTTTTGGCCGCCGGATGGTCGCTGTTGCCGGGCAGATCAATCGTCCCGTAAAACGACGGCAAATCAATGATCCCCAGACGCACCTTGCCACCGTGACCGTCCGGCCTTTCGATGATCTGGGCCTTGACCTCCTTGTCCTCCAGTTTGATTTCATCGCGGACCAGCGTCACCACCCGGCGGATGGCACGGTCGTCCATCGGACTGATGGTCAGCCGCACCTGGGACCCCTTGGGACCGCGGATGAGCTGGACGACCCGGTCGCGTTCCATGTCCACGACATCCACAAACGGCTGGTTGCCCTGGGCAACGGCGACGATGCGGTCTTTTTCATGGAGTTGTTTGCTTTTTTCCGCCGGGCCGCCGGGAACGAACGAATTAATGGTGCAATAACCATCGTCTTCGCTGAGTTTGGCGCCAATGCCGAAGAGCGACAGGCTCATATCAATGGAAAAATCCTGCGCATGTTGGGTGTTGAAGTAATCCGAGTGGGGGTCGTAGGCGTGTGTCAGCGCGTTGAGATAGGCCTGCAAAACATCCGTACTGTTCCAGTTCGTCGCCATGTGCAGGTTCCAGCGACAGTGTCGCGCCAGCGTGTCGCTGATTTCCGCCGTGGCCGATTTGGGCAGGGGCAGAATCACATTGCTGTTGGTCGGTGAAATTTCGCGGCTGAGCTTTTCCTGCAAATACTCGTAACGCAGCCGTTGCGACCAGAGTTGTCTGGCCTCGGCGAGGTCCCGGGGATAAGGCGCGTGGCGCCGGTCGATCTGGATGTGTTCACTGGTGTTGAATTTAAATTTGTTCTGGCTCAAAAGTTCGTTCACGTAATCGGCGTGCTGCTGGATGCGCTCCAGGTACCGCCGGTAAATGGCATACGCGGGCGTGAGTCTGGCGGTGCTGTTGGTGCCGATGGTGAAGGTGTCGAGGTTCGTCCGATAGGACGCAAATTCGGCGAGGTCGGATTGCAGGAAATTTTCGTGCCGCGGATCCAGCCCATCCAGATAAGCGTCAAAAAACTTCACGGAAATATCCTTGTCCATCAGTTGTTGCGAGTAATGAAATTCCTCCAGCAACCGGGCCGTAACATAGGCAATGCGCGCGTCGTTCGGTCCCGGTGTCAGGGCCAGGTTGGTGGACGCGGTCGGCGCCGGGGCCGGCCCGCTGGCAATCATCGGCGGCGGTGTTGGTGAAACCGTTGGGGAGGTGCAACCGGCGATGACGACCAGCCCGGCGAGCGTCGCGCAGGCGATACCGGTCAGGGCATTGATTCTAAAACGATTCATGGCAATAAGCACAGCTTCGACCAAGTTTAAGCCATTTCGTTCAGCAAGGGAAACATTTTAGCTCAACGATGTTTCGTGGTTTCTCACACTTCCCAACTCCAGCAAAATCCAGAAGGTGAAAGCCGTGGCCAGATCGAATAAGCCGCCATCAAACCAGAAGCCGACTAACAGCACAATTGCGCCTGCATGGCAAGTTGCTTGTAACCAGTCCGGGGCAGGACAATCATCCTGCCTTTTTCCAGCTTCTGAATTCCGCGCTACGCATTCTCCATACTCTGCGTTGGCACTGCTCCGGAGGACGGGCACCCTCGGCATTAGAGCCAGCCAGAGATACATCCCGAAACAAATCAATGCTGGAACGCCGAGCGTTGCGCCGAGCCTCAAATAACCATTTATCTGAAAGGCCGAGCTCTCGGTTAATTTTGGCGGAAGATAAAAATGTTCATACAACGGTTCCGGCTGATTCCAGCCAGCACCAAGCCGCGGATATTCTGCCATGATTTGTAATGCTCCTTCCCACGCAGCAATCCGATTGCGCCAGGAAAAGTCGTTCACAATGCCGACCGGAGAAACTCGCTTTGCGACCGAATGTTGCGGTTGTTGAAACTGCCATAAGCCGAGAACGGCTATGGCAAAGATGATTGCGACAAGACTGACACAGTTGGCGCAAATCCAACGGATGACTCTAATTTGTTGAAAATGTGGATTTTTGAGTGCCTGAGAAATAAGATAGATAAGTCCACAAAACGTGGCCACCCACGCCCCACGACTATAACTGTGTAACAGCCCGCGCCCCATAAAACCTGCCTCTCCCAAACAAAAGGTTGCAATCGCACACCGTTTAACTCCCAACTTCCAACTCACATCTGTAATTTTCGATCCTTCAGCTTCCGAAATCCATCTTATGGCTCCCATGCCAGAAACTAATGTAATTCCCACGCCCATAAGTAATCCGAAAATGTTTGGGTGACCAAACGGACCCGACCAACGGTCGTGACCATTATATCTAAAGGTGTGGCCAACATTCAGATTCCAAATTGAAGCCAGCGTTAGCAGTAACGCCAGAATGAAAACGATCAACGCTCCAAGGTCATTTCTGCCTTCTGCCTTCTGTTTTTTGCCTTCGAATTCAGTCCACGCCGCCACCCCTTGCCCGATCACCGCACCCGACAACAATGTCAAGGCTTGTGTTGACGCTGAATAGTGAAATGCGTAAACCACGGCGCTGATGATCAAAACGCAGGCAAGCCACAGGGCAGGGGCATCGCGCTGCGATGACCAGACGGAGCAGCGCCTCGTTCCTGCCAACACCTTCACTCCTTTGCTGCGCCTTTGCGGGAAACCGATTACCCACCGCAAGCGCAGAAAAAGAAGCGCGGTGAAATAAATAACCAGACACAAGAAAATCATCCATTGTGTTTCTGGGTCACGGAAAACAGCGATGACGTCTGTTAAGATGGAGCCAAGATAGCCGGATGAAGCCTTCCAGACTCCGTTCGCAAACAGCAGCGCGAACAATAAGAAAGTCACAGCGCCGAATTGACTGGCGGTGACAATTGACTTGCGGAACATGAATGGGAAAATGGCGATTATTCAACCATTGTACAGTGAATAGATTGTGATCCGTGCTGGCCGCTGATCGGTCGTGGACCCCTCCGGCCTCATCAAGGCCGGACGGCAGCCCTTCGATCCAAACCGGGCGGAACGCCCTTCCCGGGCGCATAAAAAGTCGCTGGCCCCCGGCCCGATCCTGGCCAATGTTTAATAAAACATATAAGCATTCCTTCATGAAAAATGTATTGACGCCAAAGATTCTTTTCGATTAAATGTCCTTGCATTCAAGAGGGAGTCATCGTTTGGATGACCCTTTCGGCAGTGAATCTTTTCGGGCCATGTGCCTGAAGGGGTTTTTAATTAAAAGTGTACCGTGGGAACAACTGGAAAACACTATGAATGAAGACCACTCGAATGACAACTTAACCGGAGCGGAACAATCTCAGAACAACACCAGCCGACGAGACTTTCTGAAGAAAATCACACGCGGCGTGCTCGGAGCCGGCGTGTTCATCGGTGGCGTTGTCGGCTTGCCGCACACTGCGTCAGCCTGTAGCGGCGCGTGTGACTCAGGTTGCAATACAGGTTGCAACCTTGGCTGCAATACACCGGCAAATGGTTGCAACAAACAATGCTTCCACAACTATTGTCCAAGCTGTAATTGGGGTTGTAATAATTGCGAGGGAACGGGCTGTAACAACGGCTGCAATGTATGCGTTAATCCTTGTAACGGTTGCATCGGTTGCTTAACTGACTGCCCGCGCGAAGAAATAGCTTAACGGCCTGAAGGCAGAGATGTTTGATAACGCGATAGTGCGCCGCCGTGGGGCTCGATGTGTCGTATCCGCAGTGGCGGCGCCTTTTTCGACGGTATACTGGTCCGAAGTTGAAAAGGTCGTGCAGGAGTTGGGCCTGCCTCATATAACAGGGGAATCGTTGTCCCAATCTCCCAGCCAACATGTCCTTTTATCCGCGCTGGCGGAAAAATTGCCCGGTGCGGAAGCCTTCAGGCCAGGAACCATCGGTTTCAAACGGGAGGCGGCGGAGATCCGGTCGCGCGAGCAGTTCCGGGCCAGCCGGTGCGCCGTAACGTTCCTGGGAAACTGTTCGAGAACGGTCGTGCTCGTGACGCTGAACCTCCTGACGCGGCGGTTGGCGGAACAGAATGGTGCGATTGATGTTCAATTCAAGCAGTGGGATGCGTTGAGCGATTGGCGCCAGGGCAAAGAGCGCCTGCGCGACGTGCTGAATTGCCTTGGCTTGACGGAGGGACGCGGTGGTTCGCTGATGTTCTTTTCCTGTCTCCGGGAGATTCCTGACGGATTTGGGGAATTTATCTATGACCAACCCCGGGTGCGCCTGGGTTGGATGGCGAGCAATCTGGCCCAATGCGGCGACATGGCGCAGTTTGAGCGATGCCTTGGCGAAGATGTCTCGCTCAAGAACCTGGAAACCCTGGCCAACCAGGGGATCTGGCCTCACATTGTGCTTCCGATCACACCGGCCAACACGCCGAACCTTTCCAAACTGGTGCCGGCGCTGGCGGAACTGACGCGCGGTGGAACGATCGACCTTGTTCCGGCTCCCTTGTTGAACGGCGGCGATGACGCTCCCGCTCCTGGAGTCGAGGAATACGTGGCGGCGCTGCTGGCCATTTACAGGGATTCGCGGATTCCATTGCGAATGGTTGCACCGCAGTCGTGGGTGGCTGATCGCGTTGAATCCCAGAGTTCAATGGCGAGTTCTCTCGATGCCGCCGGGGCGGCTGTGGCAGTGTTGGCCAACGGCGACGTGTATGCGGGGGAGGCTGCGGTAGGTCTGAAAGACTGGCATTTGGGGAACATTTTGCAGGAGGGGGAGGCATTGCGTTGGGAGAGGTTGGACGCAGTGCCGGAAGTGTTTTCCGCCTCGACAAAACCGGAGCAATGCAAGGCGTGTGACTGGCGGTATCGGTGCGGCGGAGTGGATGCATCGGTGATGCTGCGCCGGGAAAAAAGCCCGGCGACCGGGTGGGAAACTTTGTTTGAGCTTTACTGCGCACCCCGCCTGGCGCTTTTTGAAGAAGAACTTTGGGATTCTGCCACTGATGCTGCGGAGCGTAATTCTCCACCCCCGCGAGATTTAATAATCTTTCATGAGAATGGCATCAGCTTACAACCTGCCCCGTCAGCCCCAACCAACTAAGGTTCTATGGACACTGTTGCCGTCGCCACTCCTCCGGTCATCTCAAACCAATCCACGGACCCCGGTCAGGTGTCGCCTCCTTCCGATCCCGGCGCGGCTTCCGCCAAACGGGGATGGGGTTGCATTCAGTGCAGCCTGCCGGCGGAACGGACCGTTGCCAGCCTTGACTTCGATACGACAGAGGCCTGCAATCTGGCGTGCAGCTATTGTTTCATGAAGCGGCAAAAAAGAACGGTCCACATGGATGTTGCTACCGGCAAGAACGCCGTCGATTGGTTGTTGGCAGCAAGCGGGAACGCTCATGACCTGTCGATCCATTTCATGGGCGGAGAACCGCTTTTGCGGTTTGATTTTATCAAACAAATCGTGCAGTACGGTACATGCCGGGCGCGGCAAGCCGGGAAGAACATCCAATTTGGAGCCACAACCAACAGCACTCTTGTGACCGATGAAATCGTGGCTTTCTGGCGGCATTATAAAATGCGTTTCCATTGTTCCATTGACGGAATTCCAGAGGTTCAAAACGCAAACCGGCCCATGCTAAGTGGTGCTCCAAGTTCGCCGGCGGTGGAAAAGAATGTGCCCAAGATTTTGGCGTATCAGCCGGGCGTTACCGCCCGGGCGACGATTACTCCGCGTTCGGCGCCGGCCCTGTTTGAGAGTGTCAAATACCTGGTGAAGCTGGGATTCAAAGACATGACATTCATAGCGGCCGCAAATTGCGATTGGCGGCCCGAGGATTTTCAGGCGGTGGGCGAGCAATACGCGAAAGTGGCTGAGTTCTATATTGACAGTCTGGTTGCAGGAAAGCCGCTTCGGATTGGAGAATTTGATAAGGCCGTGCGCCAATTGCATTCACCAGAGGCGGGACCGGTTGGATGCGGCGCCGGGCGTGGGATGGCCATGATCAATGCCAAGGGAGATATATGGCCTTGTCACCGCTACGGCCCTCACTTGTGCGGCGGCCAGATGCGGTTGGGATCCTTAGGCGCTCCGTACAATGATCGGTTGCGAAATGTATTCTTGAATACCCGAATGGCAGAGGATTACAAACCTGAGTGCAAAGGATGTCCAGCTCATCTTACTTGCACCAATTGGTGTACTGCTGAATGCCTTGATTGCACGCACAACATGTTTGATCCATCCGGAAAATTCTGCCAGTTTGCGAAGACCTTTCACGAGCAGGTATTGAATTTCCACAACCATCTCCGAGCTCGCCACCCCAAAATTCTGGCGAACCTTTTGAAGGAAAATTAGATGGTTCATCCTTTGTTCTTGTCATGAAGCTGCGAATTGCCTGGTTGGGAGACGGTGAATTCGAGGATTCTTATTCTGCCCGGGAAGCAAGAATTCTGATGCGGGGTCTTGCCCGGTGGCCCGATATCGTGCCGCTATGGTTTGCGGTCGGGTCTTCGGGACCGCCCCATCTGTGGGGCGGCATCCGCGTGTTCCCCGTTCCAAAGGAGGCCTTGGGGTCTGAAACCTTTCTGCAGACGCTGATGGCTCAACAGCGCCCCAGCGTTGTCTTGTCGAATTTGCCTGCAGCGTCCGTTTCCCGGGTTGCCGCGTGCCTGAATGGGGGAGACGTATGCTGGGCTCACCGGATCAGTCCAGCGGATCTTAAATCAGGCTGGATACCGGAAGCGTCCGTGATCCTGGTTGGAGAGGAATCACTCTGCGCGAATTTTAAAAACGGCAGGTTCGTGCCCTATATCAAGGGCCTGGATCCCGCCGTTGGTGGCGGCGCCGATTCAACGGCTGTGCTGGAACGATTGACGAAAACAGTGGTCAACGGAAGGGCAACCCGATCTCCGGCGAGTTCCGGGAGACAGCGTTGCCTCGTAATGCGACAGCAACTGTACGCCAACTGCAGCTCGGCTCAAGCAATGTTCGAGTTGACGAATGCCTTGTTGGAAACGGGCATTCCCACCGTGCCGCAAGAGGAACACATGATCTTCTCGTCGGAGAGCGTCCAGCGGGAGGAAGATATGTTTCGCCTGGGGGCCATGGAGAAATACGAAAGGCTGCGGCGGAACCTCGCCCGGGAACATGATCCGGAGAGTGCGATCACGATCCATTCCGCGTTGCTTAAGTCGGGGCATGACTGTCTGCGTTGCGGGGCTTTTCCCAGCCTGGGCGGGCAAGAGGTTTTGTATGTGAGCGGGAACCAAATGGTTAGACGGGAAGAAGTTCAGGCGATCCTGGAGGCTTATGATATGGTCTTGGCTCCTTCGCAGCACGTGCTGACCGCTTACCTCCAGGCTGGATTGCCCCGCAGACGGGGGGCGGTTATTCCTTACGGGATTGATCCAGCAGTCTATTCTCCGGAAATGGAGCCATTCCACTACCCGACCAGGAAGCAGTTCAAGTTCCTGCACACGAGTTTCCCTTGGGTGCAGGAAAAAGGGTTTGATTTGACTATCCAGGCATTTGGCCGCGCCTTTTCCGGCCGTGACGATGTCTCTCTTATCCTGAGAGTTCCAAAGATTCGAGATCCAGGTGTGCGGAAATCCGGTTTTGACCGCTTGGATGCGTTGGTGAAGGAAGCATTGGCCAAACCGGATGCTCCGGAGATACTGCTCATGGAAATGGATGTGGAGCCAAACCGGCGGGCAAGTTTTTACACCGGGGCAGACTGCTATGTGCATCCTTTACGGTCCGAGGGGTTCGGTATGACGATTCTTGAAGCGATGGCCTGCGGGTTGCCGGTTATAGCCACAGCTTGGAGTGGTCCGGCGGATTTCTTGTTGCCGCAATGGGCCTACACACTTCGTCATTCCAGCCCGCGTGCTGAAAAGGCTCAAGATGGCACAATCCTCCGCCATTACGTCGAGCCAGAGTTGGACCATTTGGTTGACCTGATGCGGCACGCCTACGAGCAGGAGGCTGAAGGCAAAGCCTTAGGTCAAATGGCTTCTGCCGTAGTTCGCGCCAGGTGGACCTGGCAACATGGAGCAGCAAGACTGGCCTCGCTGTTTGGCCTCACTCCTCAGGGCGAAAGCGCCACGGCAGAGTTTGAGCTTCAGCAGGCACGGGGGCATGATTCAAGGCATTAAAAAGACCCCAAGAATCGTCGCGGCTGTAGCAACTGCAGCGATGTATTTCTCCATGCAACCATCTCTGTATGCGGTGTCTTACGAAATTCACGGCTTTCTCGACCGCGTTGGATTTCGGGACCGTGTTGGATCTAACGGCCTTCACGGCCTTGAAGTTTTCACAAACGAATCGTCGCCATTTACCATGGTTGTTTCGGGCGGGCAATGGCAGCTTAAGAATAACGAGAGCGGAATTTCTTATTCAGAGATTTCGTGCGATGGCACGAATATTTTTCACTTCAACCACAGCGAGGTAATATCCTTTCATGGGAAGGGGGCCCTGCTACCCGATAGCTATCAAGTCGTCGTGGAGGAGGGGCCAATTCCTTCTGGCGGATACACTGTCCAAATTCCATGGTTGGCATTTGCGTCATCAGCGGTTGCCGAAAGTAACTGGATCGATCTTCCTGCTCCATGGTTGAATGCCCGATATAGTGTCCGTGCGCATGCTTACGCATCGAAGGTGGAGGTTTTGAACAATTCCCCACATTTGCCCGGCTCAATAAGTTTTACCCTGGCCGAAGACCGGGCTAATAAAGCCGCTGCCAGCCCTTGGCTTGTTCACGAGGGGCCTCCCGCTTCTCATCCTGACTATCAAAAATGGAAGCCATATGAACCTTACGGCTTCACAGGAGCAACGTATCAGGTGCTGGCGACTACCAACATCCACGGCCTGTGTTTGCCTGTAAGTTTTGAACTTGTGACCTTTGACCCACCATTTGACCCATCATTAACAACGCAGATAACGGAGATTTATTGTGGTACGAACATAGTGATACGAGAGATAGCTTCGAAAAAAATCGAACCGAGGGTATCCGACAAACCCATTTTTGTCACCGATTTTCGGTTTTATGATAGAGAACGGCACATTGATTTCATCCGATACGTTGCCAGGCAATGGATTATTTCAGCGCGATCTCCTGATCTCGAGGGGCTGTTCGACCAAAAGTTAAAGGATCCAAGTATGAGCCCATGTTCTCTGTTGCCCCCCGCCGAACGGAAACAAAACTCCAATTGGGAGGTGCGGACAGCCCTTTTTATCGTATTCATATCTCCCCTTTTACTCGTTACTTATCGATGGATATTTAAGCGGGCGGCAACTAATGTGCCTTGATGCGTTGGTGTGTTAAGAATCAAAACCAGCAGCCATGAGTTGCGGAAAAAATGTCAGTATGGTTATAAAAAAGCTTATCCGCATTCCTTCAAAGTGATGTCCATTTTGCAGTGCGTAAAGGAATTTTATGGCCGAGGTTTTCGATTTTCGAATCTGAAACCGCGATTACGCGGACGACCGGGATTCCGGCCGGGTCTTGATTTGGTGACAGGAAATGAATGCCTGAGGCAGGTTTTCTTGGCCGTAAAACAGTATTGCAATTTTAATCCAAATCCAGATAATTGCCACTCCGAAATATAAAACTATGAAGACCATTACTTGGACTGTGATTATTTCTTTGGGCGTCGCCGGCCTGGCCGGCTGCACCTCCCATCCAAAACCATGCGCCACCCCCGCCAAACCCGGTGCCACCACCTGCAACACGACTCCCGCCGCCCAGACGCTGGCCGGCACGAATGTGCTGAGCACCGAAAAGGCCCGCGTCAGCTACGCCATTGGCATGACGTTCGGTCATAATTTCCAGGCGCAGGGCATTGAGGTGGACCCCGACTCGCTGGTCCGGGGCTTGAATGACTTGCTGTCCGGCGGTAAAACCCTGTTGACGCAGCAGGAAATGAGTGAAACGCTGACTGCATTCCAAAAAACGCTCGCTGCCAAACAACGGCAGTTGCGCGAAGCGGTCGCCGTTAAAAACAAAACCGAGGGCGAGGCGTTTCTGGCCACCAACAAAAACAACTCCGTCGTCGTCACCCTGCCCGACGGCCTGCAATACATCGTCATCACCAACGGCAACGGAACGCTGCCCGCGTCCAATGACGTCGTGACGGTGAATTACCGGGGCACGTTGCTGGATGGCACGGAATTCGACAGTTCTTACAAGCGCGGCCAGCCGGCGCAGTTTCCCGTTGGCAATGTGATTCACGGCTGGACGGAAGCCCTCCAGCAGATGAAGGTCGGTTCCAAGTGGCAACTGTTCATCCCGGCGCAACTCGCCTATGGCGAACAAGGCCGGCCTGGCATCCCGCCCAATTCCGTTTTAATCTTTGACGTGGAACTGCTTGCTGCCGAACATCCCAAGCCGTCCGAACCGCTCACCAGCGACATCGTCAAGGTGCCTTCGCTGGATGAAATGAAAAAGGGCGCGAAAATCGAAGTCATCAAACCTGAAGACGCGGCAAAGGCCCAGGCGCCGCAAGCCCAACCGGCCAAATAGGCCGGGGCCGCTTGAACAATCGGTCCGGGACGGTGTCAATAGTTTCACTGAAACTATGAGACATCGTTTTAAATCGTTGATTGGATTTTTTGCCGGGATTGCGGGCGCGCTGGTCCTGGTCGCCATTTTTCACCTCACTTCCTGGGGCAAGGAAACCGAACCGGCGGTCCGGGTTGAGGCCACGCCCGTCAACCGCGACGCCAAACTTGGCGCCAGCTTTGCTCCCGTGGTCAAAAAGGCCGCGCCCAGCGTCGTCAACATTTACTCCACGCACATCGTTCGCATCCGGCCGATGCGTAATCCGTTTTTTTCCGACCCGTTCTTCCGGCAAATTTTCGGCAACCAGTTTCCGGATGACGGCCGCGAACGCACCCGCCGGGAACAAAATCTTGGTTCCGGCGTCATCATTTCACCGGATGGTTATATTTTAACGGCCAATCACGTGGTGGACGGCGCTGACGAAATCGAAGTTGCCATCGCCGACAACAAAAAGGAGTTTACCGCCCGGGTCGTTGGCACCGACCCGCCGACGGACATGGCGGTTTTGAAAATTGACGCGAAGGATTTGCCCGCCATCACGCTGGGCGACAGCGACCAGTTGGAGGTGGGCGACATTGTGCTCGCCATCGGCAATCCCTTTCGCGTTGGCCAGACTGTGACGATGGGCATCGTGAGCGCGCTTGGCCGTAGCGGCCTCACCGGATTCAACCAATACCAAAATTTCATTCAAACGGACGCCGCCATCAATCCTGGCAATTCCGGCGGCGCGCTGGTGGACGCCGAAGGCCGGCTCGTGGGCATCAATACCGCCATCATCAGCAGTTCCCGCGGCAGTGAAGGGG
>Ga0182027_10009012_pt1 | contig 14422 bp, 13 predicted proteins | sample 712E1DmetaG_FD_121300 | JGI IMG/M metagenome (GOLD analysis project Ga0182027, IMG submission 121300) | Permafrost microbial communities from Stordalen Mire, Sweden - 712E1D metaG (Illumina Assembly) | ecosystem: Environmental > Terrestrial > Soil > Wetlands > Permafrost | place: Sweden...
AAATTAGTTGATAATTTTGAGTTGTTAAATATCTCCCTCTTACAAAGGAACGGACGATGAAAAAGAGTTTTGTACTATTTATACTTATTTCAATAATGTGGTTTGCGTCAGCTCAGGTTAATGCATGCACGACATGTATAATTGCGGGGAAGGCGACAAAAGACGGAAGACCACTTTTACTTAAAAACCGGGATAGTGATGAGCTGCAAAACAAACTGATGTATTTTAATGACGGAACATTTCCTTATATAGGTCTTGTAAATTCAACTGACAGTATTGGAAAAGAAGTCTGGGGAGGATTTAACACTACCGGGTTTGCAATCATTAATTCTGCATCATACAACATTAAGAGAAATGATACCACTAAATTATCAGACAGGGAAGGGGAATTGATGAAAGCAGCTCTGAAGAGTTGTTCAACCGTTGCTGATTTCGAAAAACTTCTTAAAGAACTTCCTAAACCACTGGGAGTTGAAGCAAACTTTGGAGTAATTGATGCAAGCGGCGGTGCGGCTTATTTTGAGACGGGTAATTATAGTTATGTAAAATATGATGTGAATGACCCTGTCGTTGCCCCTAATGGATATCTAATAAGAACCAACTACTCATGCAGCGGCATTGAGGATAAAGGAGCAGGTTATATCAGATATACCACTGCGCAGGAACTATTTAAAGAAAGGAACAATGAAGAAAAATTTGATTACAGCTTTTTACTTAATGGTGTTTGCAGAAGTCTCAAACATTCATTAACAAAAACTGATCTTACAAAAGATCTTCCGGAAAACTTATCTGATACAAAATATGTCTGGTTTCAGGATTATATTCCCAGACCATTATCCGCAGCAGCAATTATTTTCCAGGGTGTCAAAAAGGGGGAAGATCCCATGTTATCTACGATGTGGTCTGTAATAGGTTTTCCATTAACATCAGTCGTAGTGCCCGTATGGATTACAAAAAACGGAAGCATGCCTCAGGTACTTGTTGCTTCTAAGAATGGGAACTCACCTTTATGCGAAATGTCTTTAAAACTAAAAGCCAGAGTCCTTTCTGATTTCCAGGGAAGAGGGGATAAATATATGGACATTTCAAAACTCATGAATAAGTCGGGGACAGGGATAAGGCAGAAGCTAAGCAAAATAGAAAAAGAAATTATCAGGAAAGGGAAGGATAATATTAAAGCCCGGAGGAACTCTAAAATTACCGATGCAGGAATTGAAGCATATTATAGCTGGGTAGATAAATATATACAGGAAAGCTTTAAGGGGCTATTAGAATAATTTTTATCCGGATGAGTGACATCTTTTCTAAAAACTTTTGTCAATAATTCAGGATATAGTTCCCTAAAAATTCCATTTCATTATAATTATACATTTGACTTACAGGGAGCGGTAAAAGATCGTTCGTTAACCTTGCCTCAACTGAATTTCGGTTTACTTTGTTCAGAACACGGTCCCAATAGGTATCAATAAATATTTTTTTATCCACTGCTTTTTCCTTAATCTCTTTTCCATTTGCACAAAGGAAAGGGTAAACGAAGGGGGCATCAGTTTCATCAGGTTTTATTTTAAACTCATTTATATGCCCGAGTTTTTCGTGTAATAATAAAAAATTATTTTTTCTTTGTTTCTTTACTTCTTCAAAATTGATGTTTCCCAACAACGCTTTAGTAAGGCTTGACATTTTTCTTATAGGTTGTCTGCTTAATAACCGTTCGTTCCGGCAAAAAGATTCGTAGCCTTCTTCGATTCCCTTATCTGTTTGAACCAGTAAGTGCTCCATGTGATTATAGGAATAGTCCTGTTCAAGGTTATCCGCGAGAATATTTTTAGTGTATAAATAGGCACCGTCAGGCACGCCGAAAAATTTGCGGGCAGAATAAAATGTGTCAATACCAGCCATGGGCGGGGAGAAAAAATCATGGGTGTTATCGACAATAAGGTCCTTAAATTTGCCGGTAAGATTTTCAACCGTCTTTTTCTTTACGCCGAAATAGTTTACATACAAAAACACTTCATCGTCATTCAGTGTTGACGAAAAAACCGGATCCAGATTCTCATCAATATGATAATAATCAAATTTAATATCCAATTTATTTATCGGTTCAAAGATCACTTCACAGATATAAAACGGGAGATATATTTTTTTATATTCATTAGCTCTTAAAATGTATTCCAGGCAATTTCTGCCTGTATTCAAATGTATTGCTTCGCTATGGAATTCAGTAAATTTATTTAACCCAAGCTCAGAGAATCCTCCGATTGGTCTGTTTATTACGTTCATATTAATTCAACTTTATATTGCATGTACTGAATAAACATAAACACAATAACAATTGAAAGCCAGAAAAAACATAAAATATATGTATGCACTTCTTACTTTATTCGGGAAATAGTCCCATATTTGTATTCAACAAACAAAATAAATTAAATAATGAAATTACTATCATTCCCGGAAAAGTATTTTACTCCTGAAGAAATAAAATTCTTTTCCCAATTCAAAAAGCCAGCTGATATTCAAATATTTTTAAATAATGTAAAATATAATCCTGAATATAGGACAAGTTCCCCCGGGAGAATTATCCACACACGACAAGCCAACTGTTTTGAGGGGGCGCTTTTTGCCGCCGCCGCCCTTAGAATGCTTGGTTACCCTCCTTTAATAGTTGATTTTACAGCACATAATGATGACGATCATGTTATTGCCATTTTCAAACAAAACAACTTATATGGAGCGGTTGCGAAATCAAATACTACAACTCTTCGTTTCCGTGAGCCGGTATATCACACTCTCAGGGAACTTATCCTATCATATTTTGAATTTTATTTTAACACTTTAGGCGAAAAGTCATTAAGGAGTTATTCCAACCCAGTTAATCTATCAAGGTTCGATAAGAATAATTGGATGAATACAAACGAGGACCTTGAATTTATAGGGGACTATCTTTTTACTATAAAACATCACCCAATTCTTGATAAAAAATCTGTAAGATCGCTGAGCATTGCGGATATTGATCTAATAAACTTATGCTTTTCCGGCTCCATCCCGGAAGGGCTGTATAAACCAAGGCAAAAAAATGATCGGTGACAGGATCCATTCTTTAATAAACCGCAATCGGGATATATGAGGAAAGATTGTTATTGCAAATAGATCTTAAAATAATCCTATCGAAAATATTTTTTAAGTGTTTGTATGCTTGCGGGAATTGCTATCAGTTTCTTTTTGTTATTGATAATGAACATAGAGGGAGTTGCATAAATAAAATAATCTGAAACTGTTTTTCCTTCCCATCCTTTCAGATCGCAGACATTTATCCATTTCAATTCATTCTTAACTATGAAGTCAATCCAATCAGATTTAGTGGTGTCAATAGAAACAGCAATTACTTCTGTCTTAGTTTCACTCTGATTTTTATACAATGAATCAAGTTCCGGAATCAGCTCTTTGCAATGAGGACACCAGCTTGCATAAAATATTATGAGGATCAAATCAGAGTTGATTTTATTCAAATCAATATAATTGTCATTCGAATCGGGAAGCGAAAAATCCGGAACTAAACTTCCGGGTTTAAATCTTTTTAGCTGCTCAATACGGTTAGAAAAAAGCGATTCAGATTTATCGTCCAGGCAAACATTATCCTTGATAATATAATTTTCGATAAGAAAATTAACTGAATATTCAAATTTGTAATGAGTAAAACTGTCAATTAATATAGAAAGAGCTTTTTCATAAACCTGCCTGTTTGATTTGAATTTGTTCAGAATGGTTACTGCGGCATTCAGGTAAGATTTCTCCATTTGTCTTTTTGAGAAGTCGGGATTAAAGGAGAGGAACAGGTAATCGGAAATCTTAGCTGACAGCAGTGCTGTGCTTAGAGATATATCCTTAGAGTTAAAATTATCCCAGTAATGGGCAATAGCGGAGGCAGTACTGTCGTTTTGACTTATTGTCAGGGTTCCGGGGAAAACAACGACTGTCGCTGAAATAATTGTAAAAAAAAGAATTGTCCTGAACATAATTTACCGGATTTACTTTATGAAAAGGTTTTATTATTCAAAACCTTATCTTTATTAAAATAGTTAATTTTAACATAAAACCGAAAAATCTATATATAGTTATTGTGCGATGTCACGTAATCAGAATAATTTATCATGTTGATTATCGGACAGGGAAGAAGTATGGAGCCAATTATATAAGCTTAAAAGAAAAATAAATTCTAGTCTTAAAACACTTTTTATAATTGGCTGAGCTTGAAATAATAAAACATGCGGAAAAGACTTTCGCAATCTTAAAGCCGACCGGAAATGACTGGAGGCATAAGCTTAAAGATACAATTATAGAGATATTAATTACTTTTGAATAGAAGACGGAGTGTAAAGTGGAAGAAACAATAAAATTCGGGGAAAATGGTGAGGGAGATAAAATCCCGGTCTTAAATGAACGTGAAATAAAAGCATAGGCTGGGATACTGTTTTTATTTATGGTAAATGAGATTATATTTAGTGTAATAATTCAAAATCGGAAGAACAAATAATATGAAATGGTATCATTATACGGCAACATTTTTCGCCGGAGTATTTTTGGCGAATGTAATTCCTCATTATGTTCATGGCATTTCAGGAGATCCCTTCCCGACTCCTTTTGCCAATCCTCCCGGGAGAGGACTATCTACACCTCTTGTTAATGTAATATGGGCATGTTTTAATTTGCTTGCAGGATATGTATTATTAAGAGCGGGGAAAATTACAGTAAAGAATAATGTTTCGATGGCTGTTTTGTTTTTAGGAATTATAATTATTTCGATATTGTCGAGCATATCGTTTATGGATAAAATGAAATAGTGATTATTCATTTGATTATTAATATATTTTTATTTAATTACTTATGAAGGTTAAATTTATCAGGTACTAATTGTTCAGCAGGCCTTGAATGAGAATTTCAGATTTTGATATTTTTTAATTCATCTTCGTGCTAATATGATTTCTGCATTATTAGGTTTTACGGCCGGCTCCATCCACGTATTAACAGGTCCCGATCATCTGGCTGCTGTTTCCCCGCTTGCAATTGAGAACAAGGATAAAGCAACAATTGTTGGTTTCAAATGGGGTTTAGGCCATACCGGAGGGGTTTGCCTTCTTGGATTTCTCGCATTGGGTTTAAGGGAAATAATGCCGCTGAATTTTATTTCCGGATACAGCGAAAGAATAATAGGGATAATATTAATTGGAATCGGATTATGGGGGATAAAGAAAGCTTATTTTAATAAAGTTCACGTTCATTATCATGAGCACGACGGGATCAGTCATATACATTTTCACTCGCATGGAAAAGAAATGTCTCATGACAGCCACAAGGCCCATTCTCATATGCACGCAGCATTTGCGGTTGGAATAATGCATGGATTCGCCGGGACATCGCATATTTTCGGTATCCTTCCCGCCCTGGCATTTACTTCAAGGATTGATGCCGTTATTTATCTGTTGTTTTTTGGAATCGGAACTGTAGCAGCTATGACAGTATTTGCCTCTATAATCGGGTACATTTCAAAAAAGCTTGAAGTCAAAGGAACTATAATTATTCAAAGGATGCTAGCCAGCTTCAGCGCCGCGGCAATTTTTATTGGATTTTACTGGATATTATTCTAATGCATGAACTATCATTAGCTTACGAAATAAACGGAATTGTTGATCAGTACGTTTCGGCTGAGCAGAAAAAATTTATTAAATCAGTAAGGGTCAGGATTGGTAAACTTCAGAATATTCTGCCAGATTCACTTAATTTCTGTTTCGAAGTTATCAACTCTAACGGAGACACAATGGGACCAAAACTGGAAATTGAATCGGTGGCCATTACCGCAGAGTGTAATAAATGCGGATCAGTGAATGAAATTGAAGGGTTCGCATTCAGGTGTATTGGCTGCGGCAGCACCGATATTAAAGTGATAACCGGAAATGAATTATCAGTGATAGAAATTGAATTATTTGAAGAAGAGAATAAGGAGATGTAAAAATGAGTTTAATTACAGTTGAGCGGAAAGTCCTTGAAAAGAATGATGCCATTGCGGCAAAAATAAGAGAAGGGCTTAAAGACAAAAATATTTTTTCTTTTAATATTCTAAGTTCTCCCGGGTCGGGGAAAACAAGTATAGTGGAAAAAACAATTGAATACCTGAAAGACAAAATTAAAATTGCAGTTATTGAAGGGGATGTGCAGACCGATCTTGACGCGCAGCGGATAAATATGCTTGAAGTTGCGGTTACACAAATAGTTACAAACGGCGAATGCCATCTTGACGCGGGGCTTATCCGCGATGCGCTTAATAGTTTCAACCTGAATGGTATTCAACTTCTGATAATAGAGAATGTGGGGAATCTTATCTGTCCGGCCGGATATGACCTTGGCGAGGACACAAAGGTTGTTGTTCTAAGTACCACAGAGGGGGACGATAAACCCCTCAAGTATCCGGCTATGTTCAGGAAAGCATCAGTACTGATAATAAATAAAATCGATCTGCTTCCTTATGTTAAATGTTCGATTGAAAAAATAAAGAATAATGCATTATCAATAAATCCACAGTTAAAAGTATTTGAAACATCCTGCACCACCGGAGCAGGGATAGGGGGCTGGTGCAAGTGGATTGAATCGAATATATACTCACAATGACAGCGCGAATATCTGTGGTGATCCGCGGAGCGGTACAGGGGGTTGGATTCAGACCTTATATTTTCCGGCTTGCATCTTCAATGGGTCTTAAAGGGTTTGTTCTCAATTCACCGCAGGGAGTTTTTATTGAGGCGGAGGGGGATAAAAGTGTTCTGGATAATTTTGTTATAAGAGTCGGGAACGAAAAACCTGTAAATTCAATTATACAAAGTATGGAGTTTTCCTACCTTGACCCTGCAGGCTTTGATAAATTTGAGATCAGAGAGAGCGCAAAAAACGGAAAAGCTTCGGCATTTATACTTCCCGACATCGCTGTCTGCAAAGAATGCCTCGGAGAAATGAACAACCCAAATGACCGCCGCTATATGTATCCATTCATCAACTGTACACATTGCGGACCAAGGTTTTCCATTATTGAATCTCTTCCGTATGACCGTCCCAATACATCAATGAAAAATTTTATTTTGTGCGAAAAATGCCGGGCTGAATATAATAATCCCTTAAACAGGCGTTTTCATGCGCAGCCCATTGCATGTCCTGACTGCGGCCCTCATATTGAATTTACAGACCGGAACCGCACAATATTATCAATTAATTCGGATGCTCTGAAGAGCGCCGTAAAATCTGTTCTGGAAGGGAATATTCTTGCATTAAAGGGTTTGGGGGGGTATCAGTTAATCTGCAGAGCAGATGACAGAGGGGTTATTAAAAAATTGCGTGAAAGGAAACACCGTGATGAAAAACCATTTGCATTGATGTTCCCCGAAATTATATCTATAAAAGAAGTTTGTATGGTGTCTTTATTGGAAGAACGACTCCTTTTGTCCCCAGAATCACCGATAGTTCTTCTTAAAAGGAAATCCGGTGAAAGTTTTAACTTTAAGATAGATGGTTCAATAGCTCCGGGTAATCCTTATTTAGGAATAATGCTTCCGTACACACCCCTGCATCATCTGTTAATGAACAATCTGGAAATTCCTGTCATAGCCACAAGCGGGAATCTTGCCGAGGAACCGATCTGCATAAATGAAGAGGAAGCTTTTAACCGGCTGCATGAAATAGCGGATTATTTTTTAATTCATAACAGACCGATAGTGAGGCATGCGGATGATTCCATTGTGCGAGTAGTATCGGGAAGAGAAATGATGATAAGGCGTGCACGGGGATATGCGCCGCTGCCTGTCCGGTTAAGCAACAAACATAATGACGGCAGTAAAAATTATCTTGCTGTCGGAGGGCATATGAAAAATAATATTTCAGTGTCTTCGGGAAATAATGTATTTGTCAGTCAGCATATAGGCGACCTATCGACCGATGAAGCATATAAGACTTTTAAAAATGTCATAAATGATTTTACAAAAATATATGAGTTGAATCCCGGAATAATAATCAGCGATCTTCATCCGGATTATATTTCGACCAGATTTGCTGTTTCATTGGGAAAAGAATTTATTAAGGTTCAGCATCATCAGGCGCATGTGGCTTCCTGCTATGCAGAGAGCAGAGCCGTGGGGAAGGTTCTTGGTGTTTCATGGGACGGCACAGGTTATGGTACAGACGGTACGATCTGGGGCGGGGAGTTTTTTCTCTATGACGGAGAAAAATTTTTCCACTTTGCACAGTTTGAACAGTTCTGTCTTCCCGGGGGAGAACTGGCGGTAAAAGAACCGAGAAGATCTGCCGCAGGTGTATTGTATAAAATTTATGGTGACGACTTATTCACGACGAATAAAAAACTGCTTAATAATTTTCCAGAGTATGAGCAGGCTTTATTGGAGCAGATGATAAGAAAAAAAATAAACTGTCCGCTAACATCAAGTGCAGGAAGACTATTTGATGCGGTTTCCTCAATAACCGGAATACGTCAGCGCTCCGATTATGAAGGTCAGGCGGCAATGATGCTTGAGTTCGCAGCAGACGGATATGAAATAGGTTCATATCCTTTTGAAATTGTTGAAGAAGAGAAAAAAATAATCAGGTGGCAGCCGATAATTATTAATATTCTTGAAGATCTTGGAAATGGAATAAGCAGTTCTGTAATCTCGGCGAAATTCCATAATACATTAATTAAGATAATTTTGGAAATATTAAAATTATCCGGTTTGCAGAAGGCGGCACTAAGCGGGGGATGTTTCCAGAATGTTTTTCTGCTTGAGAGAACCATAAAGGAACTTGAGTCGGAGGGATTTACGGTATACCGTCATCAGCGTATACCGACAAATGACGGTGGAATTTCACTCGGTCAAATAGCTATTGTGATGTCTTCAGATAGTGAGGTTGTCAAAAAATCAATTATGGATTCCCGCCTACGCGGGAATGACAATGCTTTCCTTTTGGGAAAGCCGGATAGGAAAATTAAGGAGTAAAAAATATGTGTCTTTCAATTCCCGGACAAGTTGTTTCAATTGACGAAACAGTACCTGAGTTAAAAATGGGGAAAGTTGATTTTGCAGGTATAAGGAAAGATGTATGTTTGCAATGGCTTGAAGATGTTAAAGTCGGGGATTATGTGCTTGTGCATGTTGGATTTGCTTTAAGCAAGGTTGATGAAAAGGAAGCATTGTCAACAATTGAAATGTTCAAAGAGATGGAAGGATTGATTGATGAAAGAAAGGAATAAGAATGAAGTACGTAGATGAATTCAGAAGTGCGAAAGCCGCTGAAGTATATTTCCGACTAATAAAGAGAACAATTACAAAACCCCATGTGATTATGGAAATATGCGGCGGGCAGACGCATACTATTATGAAGTATGGTATTGAAGAAATGCTGCCCAAAGAATTGACTATTGTTCACGGTCCCGGCTGTCCTGTTTGTGTGACTCCACTTGAGATGATAGATAAAGCTTTAGCTATTGCATCACTTGATGATGTAATCTTTACTTCATTCGGTGATATGCTGCGGGTGCGCGGTTCAAAAGATGATCTTCTTAGTATGAAAGCAGGAGGGCATGATGTAAGGATAGTATTTTCACCATTAGATGCAGTGAATATTGCGGCAATGAATAAAGATAAAAAAGTTGTTTTCTTTGCGGTCGGTTTTGAAACTACTGCGCCGGCAAATGCAATGGCTGTTATAGAAGCAAAAAGAAGAGGATTAAAAAATTTCTCCATACTCTGTTCGCATGTTCTGGTTCCACCGGCAATTGAGGCTCTCCTCTCGAACCGGGGAACAAGGATACAGGCATTCCTTGCAGCGGGGCATGTGTGTACGGTGATGGGATATGAGGAATATATTCCGTTGTGCGAAAAATATAAGACTCCGATTGTGGTTACAGGATTTGAACCGGTCGATATTCTCCAGGGGATCTACATGGCGGTAAAACAATTGGAAGAGGAACAATATAAAGTTGAAAACCAGTACGGAAGGGTTGTTTCAAAAGAGGGAAATATTGCCGCAAAGGAATTACTGAAAGATGTGTTTAACATTGTTGATAGAAAATGGCGCGGGATAGGAACGATACCACAAAGCGGATTCAGACTGAAAGATTTCTATTCTGAATTTGACGCAGAGAAGGTTTTCGGATTGGAAGGGAAGACATATTCAGAAGATCCCCGCTTTCGCGGGGATGACAATGAAAGTAAGTGCATAGCGGGTGAAGTGCTGCAGGGATTGAAGAAACCATCTGCATGCAGTGCGTACGGGAGTTTATGCACACCGGAACATCCGCTCGGCGCACCTATGGTTTCATCTGAAGGAGTCTGCGCCGCATATTTCCATTACAAAAAGCGCGAAGGAGCAGCAGGATAAATATGTCAGAAGAAAAAATTGATATTCATAATAGTATGACTTGTCCACTTCCTATAAGCGATTATAAAAAAGTATTGCTTGCTCACGGCGGAGGCGGAAATCTTTCACACCAGTTGATTCAGAAAATGTTTTTCTCCCAATTCAGCAATTCATTTCTCAACGAGGAGCATGACGGTGCAGTTATTCCGGTTAAAGAAGGAAGGATTGCTTTTTCTACAGATTCCTATGTAGTGCATCCGATTTTCTTTCCAGGAGGAAATATAGGGGAACTGGCAGTAAACGGGACAGTAAATGATCTTGCAATGTGCGGTGCGAAACCGTTATTTATTTCGGCAGGATTTATTATTGAAGAAGGGCTACCGATGGAAGAACTCTGGCAGATTGTTTTATCAATGAGAAAGGCTGCAGAGGCGGCAGGGGTTCAAATAGTTACTGGAGATACAAAAGTAGTTGATAATGGGAAGGGGGACAAGATTTTTATAAACACATCAGGCATAGGTTTAATTGCACCGGGAATAAATATCTCACCGAAAAATTGTTCGGAGGGAGATATAATAATTCTTAGCGGCAGAATTGCGGATCACGGGATTGCTATTATGTCTGCGCGTGAGGGGATAGAATTTGAAACTCAGATTGTAAGTGATACTGCCCCTTTAAATTCTCTTGTTGAAGTTATGCTTAATACTTCCCGGAATATACATGTACTGCGCGATCCTACCCGCGGGGGATTAGCCAGTGCATTAAATGAAATAGCAATGACATCAGGAAAGTCAATAATAATTGAAGAGAACAATATTCCAATTGCCGAAGAAGTAAAAGGAGCCTGTGAGATTCTTGGATTTGATCCGCTGTATATTGCCAATGAAGGAAAGCTTGTTGCATTTGTAGCTGAGACGGATGCTGAAAAAGTATTAAATGCAATGCGTTCTCATCCATTGGGAAAGGAGTCTGTTATTATTGGCAAGGTAGCAGCGGGGAATACCGGATCGGTTGTAATGAAAACATCAATCGGAAGCACGCGGATAGTTGATATGCTTTCCGGAGAACAATTGCCCAGAATATGTTAGAACTATGAATTTGTTTTTATTAGATTTTACTTTATTCAAAAATATAGGGTTTTGTAATCAGCTGATATTCAAATTCGGGAGGCTCCGTGTAAGTTAAAGGAAATTCAACAGTAAAGGTACTTCCTTTATCAACCTCACTTTCGACACGTATAGTGCCATTATTTCTTTTAACTATTTCAGACACGAGGTTCAGCCCGAGGCCGGTACCAATCTGTTCCATTTCCTTGGCTTTTTTACTTCGATAGAATTCACTGAAGATATTTGCCTTATCTTCTTCCGAAATGCCGATGCCGGTATCCTTTACACTAAATCCGAAGCAATTCTTTCTTCTGAATGAAACAACGAACACCTTACCATCGTTAAGCGTATAACGGATTGCATTACTAATGAGATTACTAAGGGCGCTTTCCATTCCGGATTTATCAATATCAACGATAAAGTCGTCGTTAACATGAATAACCGAAAGGGAAATATTCTTTTGTATTGCGAGATCGACAAATGTTAAAGTCAATTGAGTTACCCATTCATCAAATTCAACAGTGGTTAATTCACGTCCCTCTATGCCCAAATTGTACTGCGAAATAGAAATCATCTCTTTGACCATATTTAATATTTGATCAGACCTTCTTTCAGCGCGCTGCACCATGTTTCTGATTTCCGGTTTCATATCATCCGAGTAGAGACTTAAAACCACATCAAGCGTGCTTTTTATTGCAACCATAGGGGATTTCAGTTCATGGGCCGCAAACCGAAAAGCTTTATTTCTTTCTTCAATCACATCTTCAAGCTGGCGGCCTTTTTCATCGATAACTTTTTTAAGTGACTGATAACTCATCATGAAATTATTTATAATATATATACCGGAAAAAGTAATAATGTAAAAAGAGGAGAGGACAGTTAACAGATAAGACAATGAATTTTTTTCACCTTCAAGACTGTAATGGGGTATAATCCCAAAGAAATCAAACATTGCCAGGAATGTCAGCAGAAAAGCGGCAAATGCGGCATTTATATAAGGAAGAACAGCACCGGGGAAAAGGATACCCGAAAGGATTACCGGTACAATGAAGAGGAAGAAAAAAGGGTTTTGGATTCCGCCCGCGAAATAGATGAGCCAGGAAATAATTAGCAGGTCAATTATTATCTGAATTTCCGCAAAAGCAAGCTCTCTGAAATCATCCTTCAGCGGTAAGCGGCGCCATAAGAAAAAAATTATAAAATTCAGGATTATCATAGCCGAGGCTATCAAAAGGAGTTGATTGAAAGCTATCCTGAAATGCAGCACTGAGTAACTTAACGGAACAGCAACAAGAACTCCAATAATAGCAAGCCAGCGTAATTTTATATACCAGCCAATACGAATACGCAGATCGTTAGCAGAAAAGAAGGGCGATACAACGCTTCCTGAGAACAAGTGCAGGAAATATTTTATATAATTTGTTTTCAATTATTTTTCCCGAGAAAATCTTCTAATGAATGGGCACTTATCTTTTAAGAATAGTAAAAACGATTTTCAAAATATTATCTTAGCCAGACTAGCATATGAAACTAAAAATATTTTATTACAAATGTCAAATGAATAATACAATAAAATAATTAAAGTTTGCCAAAGAATTATTATAAGAGTTGATCTAATGATTTAACTCATTGCAAATGTTACTTTTTAAAATTTGTTTGTCAGGAAAGAATATAAAATGGGTTGTAAAAAAACAATAATTTAGCAGAATTTGAAAAGATTTTTGACCTTTTCACTCTAAATAGTTTTTATCATTTGACAATTACTTCAGCCCGCCTTAAGTTTCATCTGGACCTTTTCATGTTCTTGTAATAAACGTATCGGTTTTACTTAAGTGGCAACACTTAAGTGACGGTTTGATTTTTTGGAATAAAATTTCATAAAGAACCTGTATGCCGTGTAACGAAGAACATATTATTAGTGTTTCAACTCTATCAGATTATTTATTATCCCGTCTTTTGAATAAAACAGGGGGCAGGAGATTGAAGCATCCTTCCGTTATACATTTGCATCTACTTAATTTTCATTCTTCTTGGCAAAATTCAATTATAATAATGAATTGGAAAGTATTATTTAAAAAATATATGCATTATGGAAGAAATAAAATTGACAGTCATCTATTCCTGCGATCCTCCAAGTGGAAGTTCTGATGTCTTAAATTCTGCAGAAGTTTTAGAATATGCAGAAAAGTTACCCGGTGTTTCGGCTATATGGCTTCCCTTTGATATTTCTTTAACCGACGCTGAACAAACAGCTAAGGAATTACAAAAGAAAAATTTAAAAAGAATTGTTATTGCCGGAAGAAATGCCGGAATGCATAAAAGCTTTTTTTCCAGAGCAATGGTTCTTGCCGGTAATAACCCGGAGGACGTTGAATTAGCAAGTTTCCTTGAATACGGAGCCAGTAATAAAAGCGATGTTGAAAGAGCAAAAGCCATTGTTGCCTGTGCGGTTTATGGTGTGCCGTTTGAAAATGCCGCTGATCCGGAAGAACTTCCTTTAAATCCGGCAACTCTTGTAATCGGGGGCGGGATAGCCGGTATTCAGGCTTCACTTGAAATAGCTGCAAGCAAGAATATTGTTTACCTGGTTGAAAAATCGGCTACAATAGGCGGGCACATGGCAATGTTCGATAAAACATTTCCTACCTTAGACTGCGCGGCATGTATTCTGACGCCTAAAATGGTTGAAGTAGGACAGCATGAATATATAAAGCTTATGACGTATTCTGAAGTGCAGGAAGTTAAGGGAGTACCCGGGAACTATACGGTAAAAGTACTAAAAAAAGCGCGCAGGATAAATCCCGATACATGTACAGGATGCGGCACTTGCGCTGAAAAGTGTCCACCTAAAAAACCGAGCGAGTTTGACGCGAATACAACTTTAAGAAGGGCTGCTTACATTCCGTTCCCGCAGGCAGTGCCTAATA
>Ga0182027_10009014_pt1 | contig 14421 bp, 11 predicted proteins | sample 712E1DmetaG_FD_121300 | JGI IMG/M metagenome (GOLD analysis project Ga0182027, IMG submission 121300) | Permafrost microbial communities from Stordalen Mire, Sweden - 712E1D metaG (Illumina Assembly) | ecosystem: Environmental > Terrestrial > Soil > Wetlands > Permafrost | place: Sweden...
CCGGTTGGCTCTCCACCCAGATTCTCCCGCCCATCGCTGTCACCAGACGCTCCGAAATGGCCAGACCAAGTCCCGTGCCGCCGAACCTACGGGCAGTGGACCCATCGGCCTGTGCAAAAGCTTCGAAAATCACCTCCCGTTTATCTGCGGCCACGCCGATCCCCGTGTCCCGCACAACAAACTCCAGATTCAGGTGGTCCTCGTTTGTCCGCGCCTGACTCACCGCCAGCGCCACTTCCCCGCTCGCCGTGAACTTGATCGCATTCCCAATCAGATTCGCCAGGACCTGGCGCAGTCGCGTGACGTCGCCCACCACGAACTCCGGGAGTTCCGGCTGCACGCCCCCCACCAGTTCCACGCCCTTTTCATGCGCCGTCACCGCAAACGGCCGAATGCTTTCTTCTGCCAGGTCGCGAAGGTTGAACCGCACGGGATCCAATTCCAGCCGGCCTGCCTCGATCTTCGAGAAATCGAGAATGTTGTTAACGACCGCCAGCATCAAATCGGCCGACGTCTTGACGGTGTCCAGGTAGTCCCGTTGCACCGCACTCAGATCCGTCTCCAGAACCAGGTTAGTCATTCCTATCACCCCGTTCATCGGCGTCCGGATTTCGTGGCTCATGTTGGCCAGAAACTCGCTCTTGGCCAGGCTCGCCGCCACGGCCTTGTCTTTTGCCTCCCGCAGGTCCGTGTTCGATTTCACCAAGTCGGCCGTCCGATCCTCCACTTCTTGCTCCAGACGGTCCCGGTGCCGCAGCAGGTCCTCGTCCCGCCGTTCGATCTCCGACAGCATTTCGTTGAAAACATCGGTCAGTTGTCCCAAATCGTCGTCGGCTACCTTCACCGCCCGCGTTGAGTAACTCTTCCGCTCCGACACCACCTTCGCGGCGCGCCCCAGATGCGCGATCGGCGCCAGAATGATGCCCTGCAGCCGCGTGGCCAGCGCGAAGGCCAGAAGCCATGTGCCCAAAAGGATCGCGGAAACGATCTCTGCGAACCGCCGGATCCGCATGCCCAGTTCCTCGAGGTCGGATTCCAGATAGATGGCGCCGATCTTCGCTCCGTCGAGCCTGACGGTTTTGAACAAGATCAGCCGCCCCGCTTCGAACCGCGCGCCGTCGCTCTGCATCGCGGGCAGAGCTCCTGCCGGCTCCGGCGAGCGCTGGTAGCTGGCCAGCCGGCGGCCCCCCACCGCAAAAACAACCGCGGCTACGATGTGGCGCTCGGCGCGCAGCGTCGAGAGAATCTCCGCCCCCACTGGCGCGTCGTCGAAGCTCAGCGCCGCGGTGCTGTTCGCGCCCAGCATCTCCGCCAGCACTTCCAGGTCGTTTCGCATCGAGTTGCGCGCTTCGATGCGGTCGTATGCCAGAACCGCCGCGCAGGCGCATAGCAGAGCCACGGTCACGGTGACCATGATCACCAGCCGCAGCTTGTGCCTCACGGGTAGGTTCCGATATGTGTTTGCCACCCTCATGGCTTACCCGCCCATCACCGTTTTCCCGATTGCGCCAGGCTTAGTAACTTGGCGCTAATGCGAAGTCCCGCACGCTCCGCTGCCGCCGTGCCGATTTCTATCCGAACCTTCTCTTCGTCCAGCCTGAAATCGATCACGCCGCCATTCGCTAGAAACTCTTCTGACTCCCCCACCGTAAGTATGCTGCTGCCCTGCAGCGCTTCCAGCCACTCCCGGGAACGCTTGCGCCTGGACCCGCCGATGAAAACGATCTGGCACTCTCTCGCTTGTTGCTCGTCCGAAACCTGCCGCACGCTAACCCTCCGGTTTCCGGCGACGGTCTGCCCCGCCGCCCGATCCAGCTCCGGCCCAAACGGATTCTCCCCCAGCACGCAGATCGCGATAGGGGCGCCCGGCTTCTTGAAGGCTTGCGCCGGCCAGTCGACGAACTTCGTAAAGTTCAGCAGAAACGCGCCCTTTACCTGATACTCCTCCGCCACGGGCTCCGCCCCGCAGGCCAGGCCCGCCATGCCCAGCAGGGCAATTGCCATGGAGCGGATGAGCATAGCCCCACCCGCGCTATTCTTTTCGCCAGACTTCGACGCCGAAATAGAGCGTCCTGCCTTGAACCACCGGCATGGTGTTCGCCGAGGTCGTCCCCAAGGCCGGCAGCCATATCTGCGTGTTCGTCAGGTCGTCGCCGTGCAGAAACAGGGCAATGCCCTCGCCACTGCCTTTTAGCCAATGTTTCGTCAGATCGTAACGCGCGTGAGCGCACACGGAATGGAACGCCCCGGGCCGCTGGTTAATGGCCGCCGCGTAACCGCCAAGGTGTCCCTGATAGGCGTCGAACACGCTGACATCGAGTCCGTTCTCCGCCATATAGCTGATGCCCGCCTTCGCTCCCAGGCTTGGGATGACGCTCAAAGCGGCAATCGCTTTATTGTGGTTCACCTGGTAAAGCAATGACTCCACCAGGAACCAGTGCCGCCCGAAGTAATACTTGCCTTCCGACTCGATTCCCTGAAAGATCGCCGGGGAGCTGAGGTTGTAGTAACGTGCCGGATGGGTGCTGCCGTTTTCGAAGATGAGTTCGGTCTCTCGGCTGTGGAAGTAGTCCACGCTCGCTTGCACACGATTGCTTTGATAACTCGCTTGCAAGTCCAGCGTCCCCACCTTCTCCGGAACCAGATTGGGTTTCCCCGTCAGACCCGGGTGAGTCAGCCCCGTTTCATCCAGGCTGGGCGCGCGGAAGGCGCCGCCGTATAGCGCCTTCAGCGTGAAGTGCTGGGCCGGATTCCACAGGATGCCGGCTCGCGGCACCACATCCAGATCGAGCCTACCGGTCTTGTTCGCTTGCAAGCCCCCCACCAGCTTCACGTCCTCCGTCAGCTTGTGCTCGTCCTCCGCGTAGAATGAGCTTCCCCACCGTTGCCCGTTTTCCACCATCAGGGCTGGCCCCACGCCGGTGTACATTTCCGTGCCTCGAATGTGGTTGACCGCCGCGCCAAACGTCACCCGGTCTTTCGCCGACAGCGTCGCGAAGTTGGTCCACTCAAAGTCCGCTTCATTCGCGTCCCGATGTGCGTCGGGGTAATCCGGCGCGTCCAACTGGGTTCGGGCGTAGGTGAGATTGAAGCTCATCTGCCACTTGGTGGCCGCTTGGAGAGTGTACCCCAGATCGCCGAATCCCCTCCTCGATCTCACGTCTCCCACGATTCCTCTGACGAATGAGGCATCCTCAACCGCTGTGTAAGAGGACATAAAACTCAGCCCCTTGTAGTTGACGCCCAGATACAAGCCTTCGCCATCGTCTCGCAGCGTGGCGTCCTGCGAGTAAGCGAGGTTGGAAGGATTATGGGCGCTCTGGAAAACGGTATTCCACAGGGGCATCCGATGGTACTGGCCCCCCTCGACAACGTTGAGACCGCCCCGCTCGAAGAGGATCTCCTCCGACGCCGCCGCTTCGCCCGCGCCGCCGCCGGCTCCTCTGACGTGCCAGCTATTGCCCTCCGCCTTTTGAGTAATCAGATTGATCACCCCCGAGTACGCGTCCGAACCATACAGCACCGATCCCGGGCCTTTGATCACTTCGATTCTCTCCAGCAGATTCACCGGAAAAGATTCCAGGATGTCCGAACTTACTCCGCCCTCGATGACCTCCCGCACCGGACGCCCGTTGATCAGGATGAGAATGTGCCCGGCGTCCGTCCGGGTCTGGTCTCCTCGCACCGCCACGATGCTGCGATCGGCGAAGAAGGCGCTGCTCCCGGTGAGTCCCGCTACCCGCTCCAGGATTTCCAGCAGCGTGAATCCCGCAAATCGGCGCAACTCGTCCTTGGAGACCACCGACATCACGCTCGGCGCGTCCGAGAGCTTTTGTGCGAACTTGGACGCCGTCGTCACCTTAGTGTTGAACAGCGCGTCCAGATCCATCGAGAATGGGCTGCTCGCCGCGCTCGTTTGCTTGGAGTCGTCTTGCCCCAGGCTGCCCTGGTCGGAGCCATCTTGCGGCAGGGGTTGGCCGAGACTCGCTGTCGCTGTTAACCACAAGACCGAGATGCCTATGGACAGGAATAGACCGCGTTCCACGTGAGTGTCGCTCCTCCATGTCCTTATCGGAAGGGAACGCCGATGTGAGAAGGAAACTGCCGGGAGGCCGGCCTAAGGAGGCTGCCAGTGCCTGGCACGGATTCCTCGCCGGATCCCCTAGCCAGCCCCCCCCCGGCCCGGCCTCCCGGTTGCTTATCGGGAGCCCGCTGCCCTTAGGCCGCTCAGCCCCGCGTGCCGAGCAGCTTCGCGATCACATCGGCGGCACTGTAGGAACCGTCCCCGTTGGTCAGGAAACTGGCCACGTCGATCAGGCAGTCGCCACAGGTGACCAGCCCGGTTTCGACATAGGCGCCGGCCTGAATCTGCGCCAGGCCGATGTTGGCCAGCAGCGCGTTGCACAGGCACTTGCGGCCGGTCGTTTTCTCGCCGGCCCCACCCTTCGCCAGGTAGGTGGCTACGGGTTCGGCGGCACACCGGTAGCCGATCCCGCCGGAGGGTAACCGGTAGGCCTCCCGCAGGTAGCCAAGATCGCAGATGCGCGGCCGCTCGGCATAGACCTCCGCCTCCGCCACCGTACCCTTGAGTGGCACGGTTTTGAACGGGAATCCGGTCGGCGAAGCCAGCGGATCGGTGAACACCTTCATCTCTCCCGCCAGCACGCTCGCCAGGATGGCGCGTTTGTAATCCTCCCGCAGTGCGGACTCCTCGCACAGCGCGAATGGCGTACCCACCTGAACGCCCGCCGCGCCCGCCGCCAGGGCCTCTCTCAGCCCCTCCGGCGTCCCGTATCCCCCGGCCAGCCAGAAGGGCAGGCCCAATTCCTTGAGCTTCCCCAGATCGACCTCGTCGCGCTCGCCATACACCGGTTCGCCCGCTTCGCTCAGCGGAGCCTTCCCACGCGGTGGCGCGTTGTGGCCGCCGGCGGTGGGACCCTCCACCACGAATCCATCCACCCGCCCGTTGGCCTTCTTCACCATGGTCGTAGCCAGCGTGTTGGACGCGATGATGGCCAGAAAGTACGGCCGTCTCAGCGGCGGCAGGTCGCCTTCCATGAACTCCTTCGGCGTGAAAGTGACGGTTGCGTTCTCGGCCTTTTCGCCTCCCGCCACATGCATGGCATAGGCCGCCGGCTGGTGCTGCGCCAGCGCGTCCAGTGCACCGGGAATCCGCAGAGGAATTCCCGCGCCCATCAGCACGTACCCCGCGCCCGCCAGCATGGCGCCGTACAGCGACGGAAGGTGCGGAATCTGGACCTTCTCCAGATAGTTCACTCCCACCGGGTTCTCATGACCCTCCCGCGCCAGCGCCACCTCGACGTAGTTGGCCACGATGCACAGCTCGCACCGCTCCACTGGGCCGTCCCTGTTGTGCATGGGGAGTTGCCGGTAAGGCTGGTCGGGAGCCTTGCCGCCCGGGATGAAGTACTTGTTCCATACCCGCTCGGCCATCTTCCGGAACGGGAAGCCCTCCAGTCCCCGGCGCATATTCCCGCCCTCGTCGCCGTCCTGAAGGCGCCGCGCGAATACCTGATCCATGGCCGTCCCGGAAACCACGCCCAACTGGCCCAGCCGGGCCACGGCCCGCGCCAGCTTCCAGCTCGATACGGCCACCCCCAGGCCGCCCTGAATAATCGTGGGATGAGTTTTCACGCCAGGTACAATTCTCGCACGCTACACACGAACAGGGTAAACGGCTCAGTCGTACAGCGCCGGCGCCCCCGGCGGACGAGCCTTCCAGCGGCGGTGCAGCCACAACCATTGGTCCGGATACTCCCGCACTGCTCGCTCCACCGCCGACTGAACCAGTTGGGTATCCTCCGTCACGTCGCCGGTCAGTTCCAGCGGCGGGTAGAACTTCAGCCGGTACCGCCGTTCGGCTTCGATCCACACGGCAAACCCCGGGATTACAGTGGCGCCCGTGTGCTTGGCCACCTTGGCAAACGCGGTTCCGCAGCGGGCCGGCACTCCGAAGAAATTAACAAAGAGGCCCTGGTCGAAGTGGGAGTTCTGATCCACAAAGATCCCCACCACGCCATTGCTTTTGAGGACCTCCAGCATGGACCGTATGAAATCCTTCTTCCCGATCATCCGGTTGCCGGCGATCTCCCGCCGATCCTGCACCAGGCGGTCGATCAGCGGATTGTCCAGCGGCCGCACCACCACGCTCATGGTTTCGCCGCACAGCAGCGCGTGGCCGACCCCGCTGAGCTCCCAGTTCCCCAGATGCCCGCTCGCGATCAGGACGCCCCGCCCGCGCCGCTTGGCCTCCTGGAAGTGCTCAAAGCCGTCGTACTCGATCCACTCCCTGACGTTCCGCTGGTTGACCGATGGCAGCCGGGAAGCCCCCACCAGCAGCCGCGCCACCGAACGGAAGACCCCGTCGGCAATGCGCTGGCGCTCCTCCGCGCCCAATTCCGGCAGCGCCAGTTCGAGGTTCCGCAGCGCCGTCCGCCGCAGACGCGGTGACAGCCGGTCAAGCAAGCCCGCGTACCCCCGGCCCAACCGCTCCGACATCCACCGCGGCGTGAACCGCAGCGTCGCCACCATCCCCACCACCCCCAGATACTCTACCCAATTCCGAAAGGCGGTCCGCCGATGCTTGGCCATTGCTCCCATTTTATCCCGCTGAGCCTGCAAGGCATTCTGGATTCCCCTCCCTTCCCACATCTTTTCTCCCGCCCCCACAACGCCTTAGCCTCAGCGTCCCCCCTCCTGCCGCTCGGCCCGTGTTTAGCTGGAGTTAGCAAGGTGCGCCCCATGGCTCCCATAGCGCGACACGAACGCCCAGCCAAAACCCAAAAAGAACAAACGAACCCAATTCCCACCGCTGCGTCCGCAGGCCGCCCCGCTCCAGGCTCCGGACCAAACGAACCTAATTCCATCCCCCGCACCCCCGCCCAACTCGCCGCGCGAAAAACTGCCGAACAGAGCCAATTCCCGAGCAACCGGTTGAAGGTAAACACTATCCCATCCAGCATCCCCTCTCCGCCCACCACGCCGCCCCCTCATCCCTTAACCGGATTGACCTTTAACTGGGTTAAACAACGCAACCCGCCGCCATTTCGCCCACTTCCCGACCCCTCCCATTCCAGCCCCTACCCTGTTATCAACTATTTACACCCGTTTCCCCCGTGGCAGCCGAAATGCTCTAGTGAACGCTCTGCCCGGAGCTGTACCCCGAATGACACTCACCGCCAGCGATGCCGGCCTGATCGAGGGCTTCCTCGGCAGCACCCACATCTTCGCCCTGGCGCTCACCCACGTCATGGAGGAGACCCTCCTCCTCGATGTCGCCGCGGGCCAACTCACCCCCGCCCAGATGAAGGTCCTCAAGCTCACGGCCCAGGCGCAAGCCCCCACCGTGGGCGACGTGGCCACCTTCCTGGGCGTCAGCGACGCCGCCGCCAGCAAAGCCGTCGACCGCCTGGTTCGCCGCAACTTCCTCCAGCGCGTCGAGGCCCAGGCCGACCGCCGCTCCAGCCATCTCGCCGTCACCCCCGCCGGCCGGTGCATCTTGGCCGCCTTCGAAACGGTCCGCCGCCGCCGCCTCGCCGAGGTCTTCGACCAATTCCCACCGGAGGAGCTCCACCGCACCGCCCAGTTGCTCGATCAGCTCGCGGCCAGCATCGTCTCCACCAGCGGCAAGCCCGGCGAGATCTGCCTCCAGTGCGGCGTCTACTTCAAGGAGCGCTGCTTGCTCCACGGAGCCGCCAGCCAGAATTGCCAGTATCGCCCACGGAAAATCCGGCAGGCCGCGCGCCTGTCGCAGGAAGGACAACCCGAATGAATATGAAGTTCCCACGGACCATGAAGTTTCAGCGCGAAGCCGAGCCCCTATGGTCCGAGCAGGTTCTCAAGTTCCCGGGGTGCGAGAGGGTGTCGTCGTGCATTCAGTGCGGCACTTGCTCGGGCACTTGCCCCCTCTCTATCTACATGGATTACACGCCGCGGAAAGTGATCGGTCTCATCCGCGAGGGATTCCGGGAGGACGCCCTGAGCTGCCGCACCATCTGGCTCTGCGCCTCCTGCTACTCCTGCGCCGTCCTCTGCCCCCAGAAGATCCACATCACCGACGTGATGTACCACCTCAAGCAAGAAGCCATCAAGGACAACCTCTTTCCCCGCCGCTTCCCCATCCCCGTGCTGGCCAAGGAGTTCTTCAAGATCGTGCTGAGCCGCGGCCGTAGCGCGGAGGTCCCCCTGGTCCTGCGCATGGCGCTCAAGTCCAATCCCTTCATCCTCTTCACCATGATGCGCTCGGGTTGGAATCTGTTCCGCGCCGGCCGTATCTCGCTCAAGGGCGACCGCATCAAGGGAGTCGCCGAACTGAGGGCCGCACTTTCCGCCGTCAAGGAGGCCAACGGTGCCTGAGAAACCCGGTTACCTGTACTTCCCCGGATGCTCCCTGCGGGCCACTGGCGTGGCCTACGAGGAGAGCCTGCTCGAGCTGTTCCGCATGCTCGACATTCCACTGCATGAGCTGAACGATTGGAACTGCTGCGGAGCCACCTCCTACATGTCCGTCGACGAAGGCTCAGCCTTCGTGCTCTCGGCGCGCAACCTTTCCATCGCCGGCGGCATGGAAGCCCCTGACCTGATGGCCCCCTGCAGCGCCTGCTACCTGGCGCTCCGCAAGACCCAGGACTACGTGAGTCACTACCCCGAGACCGCGCGCATCGTCGAGGAGGGCCTCAAGGCAGCCGGTTTGAAACCCTTGAACGGCGTGCGTGTGCGCCATCCCCTCGAGATCCTCTATAACGACATCGGCCTCGCCAAAATCAAGGCCTTGACCGTGCGCAAGTGGCAGGGCGGCAAGATCGCCTGCTACTACGGCTGCCAAGCCGTCCGGCCCTACGACGAAGTCGACCGGCCCCACGATCCCATGCGCATGGACCAGCTCATGAACGCGGTCGGCGTCGAGACCGTCGACTACTCCCTCAAGACCAAGTGCTGCGGAGGCACCCTCACCGGCACCATCCACGATGTCGGCGTGCGGCTCAACTACATCCTTCTTAAGGAAGCGGTCCGCAAGGGCGCCCAGGCCATCGTCACCATTTGCCCCCTCTGCCAGTTCAACCTGGACGCCTACCAGGCCGAGGTCGCCAAAGAAAGTGGCGAAGTCTTCGACGTCCCCATCCTCTATTTCACCCAGGTGCTCGGCTGGGCGCTGGGCGGCAATCTCAAGTCGCTGGGCCTGAAGCGCTCCATCGGTGGCCGCGGTCTGGTTCGCAAGTGGTTCACGGAAAACCGAGAGGTGCTCGCCAATGCCTGATTCCAACGGAGCGGTTCGAGTCGGCGTTTACGTCTGCCACTGCGGCTCTAACATCGCCGGGATTGTGGACTGCAAAGCCGTGGCCGAGTACGCCGCCGGCCTGGCTCACGTCGTCGTTTCCCGCGACTACAAGTACATGTGCTCCGAGCCCGGCCAGGAGCTGATCCGCACCGATATCCAGGAGCACCAGCTCAATCGGATCGTGGTGGCCTCCTGCTCGCCGCACCTGCATGAGCACACCTTCCGCGTGGCCACGGCCAATGGCGGCCTGAACCCCTACTTCATGGCCATGGTCAACATCCGGGAGCAGGATTCCTGGGTGCATACCGACAAAGCCGCCGCCACCCACAAGGCCAAAGACCTGGTCTCGGCCTCCGTCCGCCGCGTGGTGCTGCAACGGCCGCTCGATAAAGCGCGCGTCTCCATCGACCCGAACGTACTGGTGGTCGGCGGCGGCATCGCCGGCATCCACGCCGCGCTCACCCTGGCCAACGCCGGCAAGCACGTCTACCTGGTCGAGCGCGAAGCCACCATCGGCGGCCACATGGCCATGTTCGACAAGACCTTCCCCACGCTCGACTGCGCGGCCTGCATCCTCACGCCCAAGATGTCCAGCGTGAAGGCCCATCCCAACATCACCCTGTGGACTTATTCCGACGTCGAGAACGTGGCCGGATACGTCGGCAACTACAAGGTGCGCGTGCGCCGCCGCACCCGCTACATCCACGAGGATCTGTGCGTCGGCTGCCAGGAATGCGTCGAAGCCTGCGTCTTTAAGGTGCCCAAGGTCAACGACGAGTTCAACCAGGGACTTGGCAAGCGCCGCCCCATTTACCTTCCCTTCCCGCAGGCCATTCCGCAGACCCCGGTCATCGACCGCGAGACCTGCATCGAGTTCAAGACCGGCAAGTGCAAGAAGACCTGCGTCGAGGCCTGCGCCGACCGCCACGCCATCGATTTCAAGCTCGAAGACAAGCTCGAGGAAATCCAGGTCGGCACCATCATCCTGGCCACCGGCTTCCAGACCTTCGACGCCAAGCGCATTCCTTACTATGGCTACGGCCACTACCCCAACGTCTACACCGCGCTCGAAATCGAGCGGCTGGTCAACGCCAGCGGCCCCACCTCCGGCGAAGTGGTTCTGCGCGACGGCAAGACCGTACCTAAGAGCATCGGCATCATCCACTGCGTGGGTTCTCGCGACGAGAACACCAACCGCTGGTGCTCGCGCGTCTGCTGCATGTATTCCCTCAAGCTGGCCCACCTCCTCAAGGAGCAAACCGGCGCCGAGATCTTCAACTTCTACATCGACGTGCGGACGCCCGGCAAGGGCTTCGAGGAGTTCTACCAGCGCCTGCTCGTCGAGGGCGTGCATTTCATCCGCGGCAAGGTGGCCGAAGTCACCGACTGGGTCTTCGATCCCAGCGAGGAAGGCATGCTGACCCTGCGCGTCGAGGATACCCTGCTGGGTGTGGTCCGGCGCATCCCGGTGGATATGGTGGTTCTCTCGACCGGCCTCGAGGGCCGCCACGACGCCCAGGAAGTCCGCCGCCTCTTCAACATCACCTGCGCCAGCGAGGGCTTTTTTCAGGAGCGGCATCCCAAGCTGGCACCCGTCAGCACCTTTACCGACGGCATCTTCCTGGCCGGCTGCTGCCAGGGCCCCAAGGACATTCCCGACACCGTCGCCCAGGCCGGCGCGGCCGCCGCCGAGGCGCTGGCTCTCATCTGCGCCGGTTACGTCGAGCAGGAACCCAACGCCGCCTACGTGATCGCGGAGGACTGCTCGGGTTGCAAGAACTGCATTCCGCTATGCCCCTACTCGGCCATTACCTTTACGGTGGATAAAAGAGCGGAGGTCAACCCGGTGCTCTGCAAAGGTTGCGGCACCTGCGTGGCGGCCTGCCCATCCGGCTCGCTCCAGCAGCGGATGTTCGAGGACGACGAGCTGTTTGCGGAAATTGAAGGAGTGCTTGTTCATGCCTGAACCCTTTGAACCGAGGATCGTCGCATTCTTCTGTAACTGGTGTACCTATCTGGCAGCCGACCTGGCCGGCACCTCGCGCATGAAGTACCCGCCCAACGCGCGCGTTATCCGCGTGATGTGCTCGGGCCGCCTGGATCCTCAATTCATCCTCAAAGCTTTTGCCGACGGCGCCGACGGCGTCCTCATCGGCGGCTGCCATCCCGGCGATTGCCACTACCAGGAGGGCAACTACAAATGCCTCCGCCGCTTCAACTTGCTCAAGCGGGTGGTCAAGGAGATGGGCATCGAAGACGACCGTCTCCGCCTCGAGTGGATCTCCGCCTCCGAGGGCGACCGCCTGCGAACCGTCATGATCGACATGGTGGAGAAGGTGCGCGCGCTCGGGCCCCTGAATTGGAACGCGTCCCTTGAGGAGGTAGCCGTATCATGAAGCCCAAAGTCGCATTCTACTGGTGCGCCGCCGGCGGCGGTTGCGAGGAAATGGTCGTCGATCTCGCCGAAGGCATTCTGGACGTCGTGGCGGCCGTGGACATCGTGCTCTGGCCGGTGGCCATGGATTTCAAGAAGGCCGATATCGAGGCTATGGAAGACGGCTCGATCGCCGTCGCCTTCATCAACGGCGCCGTGCGCACCACCGAGCAGGAGGAATGGGCCCACCTGCTGCGCCGCAAGTCGCAAGCCGTCATCGCCGTGGGAGCCTGCGCCCAGATGGGCGGCATTCCCGGCCTGGCGAACTTCTCGAACCGCGCCGGCGTTTTCCAGACGGTCTACCGCGATGCGCCCAGCACCCTGAACGCCGAGGGCGTCCTTCCCGAGACCACCCACCAGGACAACGGCTTCACCCTTACGCTGCCCCGCTTCTTCGATACCGTGAAAGCCCTCGATCAGGTGATCGACGTCGACTACACCATCCCCGGTTGCCCGCCCACCCCGCAGTTGCTTTCCGACGCCGTCTCGGCGCTTCTCGCGGGCAAGCTCCCCGCAAAGGGAACCGTGCTCGCGCCCGACCAGGCCCTGTGCATGGATTGCCCGCGTAAGGACACCAAGCCCGAGCGCCTGGCCATCTCCGAGTTCAAGCGTCCTCACCAGGTGCTCATCGATCAGGAGAAGTGCATTCTGGCCCAAGGCCTGCTCTGCCTCGGCCCCGCCACGCGCTCGGGCTGCGGATCGCGCTGCATCGAGGGCAATATGCCCTGCACCGGCTGCTTCGGCCCCACTTCGCGTGTGCGCGATTACGGCGGGAAGGTGCTCTCGGCTATCGCCGGCTCGGCCGACAGCAACGACGAGGCCGAGATTGCCCGCATCCTGGACAAGATCCCCGATCCGGCGGGAACCTTCTACCGCTACTCGCTGCCGGTTTCCGAGCTTCAGCGGAAGAGACTATAGGAGGGCGCCCATGCCAGAACCAACCACCACGCGAAGAATCACAATCGACCCCATCACCCGCCTCGAGGGCCACGGCAAGATCGACATATTCCTCGACGACGCGGGCGTGGTCGAGCGCGCCTACTTCCAGGTGCCCGAGCTGCGCGGCTTCGAGAAGTTCGCCCAGGGCCGGCCCGCCGAGGATATGCCGCAGATCACTTCGCGCATCTGCGGCGTCTGCCCCACCGCGCACCACATGGCCGCGACTAAGGCGCTAGACGACCTCTACAAGGTGACGCCCGCCCCCGCCGGCCGCAAGATTCGCGAGCTGGTTTACTCCACCTTCATGGTCGAGGACCACTCGCTGCATTTCTACTTCCTGGGCGGTCCGGATTTCGTGGTCGGGCCTACGGCGCCCGCGGCCGAGCGCAACGTGCTGGGCGTCATCGCCAAGGTCGGCGTGGATGTTGGCAAGAAGGTCATCGCCATGCGCCGCAGGCTGCGCGAGCTGACTTCGCTCGCCGCCGGCAAGGCCGGCCATCCGGTGTTCGGGTTGCCCGGCGGAGTCGCCAAGCGCCTCACCGCGGCCGACCAGGAGCGCTTCAAGACCGTCGCCGCTGAGGCCGTCGAGTTCGCCCAGTTCACGCTGCAAGTCTTCGACGACATCGTCCTCAAGAACTCCGATTACGTCAAGCTCATCCTGGCCGATTTTTTCACGCACCACACCTACTACATGGGCCTTGTCGACGCCCAGAACCAGGTCAACTTCTACGACGGCATGCTGCGCGTCGTCGCGCCCGAGGGCCAGGAGACCGTCAAGTTCGCGCCCAACAAGTACCTGGACTACATCGCCGAGCGCGTCGAGCCGTGGAGCTACATGAAGTTCTGCTACCTGAAGACTCCCGGCTGGCAGGGCTTCACCGATGGCGCCCAGAGTGGCGTTTATTCCGTGGCTCCGTTGGCCCGGCTCAATGTGGCGGACCGCATGGCCACGCCGCTGGCCCAGCAGGCGTACGAGAAGTACATCGCCACCTTGGGCAAGCCGGTGCACCACACGCTCGCCAATCACTGGGCGCGCGTGATCGAGCTGCTCTATGCGGCCGAGCGCATGCAGGAGCTGGCTAACGATCCCGAGATCATCGACCCCAACGTGCGCACGCTTCCCACCGCCAAGCCGACCGAAGGAGTGGGCGTGGTCGAAGCGCCCCGCGGCACGCTCATCCACCACTACCAGACCGACGAGCGCGGCATCATCACCAAGGCCAACCTGATCGTGGCCACGCAGAACAACGCCGCCCGCATCGCCATGAGCGTCGAGAAGGCGGCCAAGGGACTCATCTCCGGCAAGCAGGTCAACGAGGGCCTGCTCAACATGGTCGAGATGGCCTTCCGCGCCTACGATCCCTGCCTCGGCTGCGCCACGCATTCGCTGCCCGGCTCCATGCCGCTTGCGGTTCGGGTTCGCGGCCGCAATGGCGAAACGCTCAGCACGCTGGAGCGCGACGCCGACGGCCGAGTCCGCCGGTCCTGATCCGCCATGGCCGCCAGGGTTCGAGTCCTGGGCCTAGGCAACGAGATCCTGGCTGACGACGCGCTAGGCATCCTGGCCGCCCGCGAACTGGCCCGGCTGTTTCCGCCCGCCGACGTCGAGGTCGTCGAGAGTTCCCAATCCGGCCTGCACCTGCTCGACTACGTCACGGGCGTTGACCGCCTGGTGGTGATCGATACCGTCCAGACCGGCCGCACCGCCCCCGGCGAAATCCTCGTGGTGCGCGAGCAGGACGTGCGCTCC
>Ga0182027_10009015_pt1 | contig 14420 bp, 14 predicted proteins | sample 712E1DmetaG_FD_121300 | JGI IMG/M metagenome (GOLD analysis project Ga0182027, IMG submission 121300) | Permafrost microbial communities from Stordalen Mire, Sweden - 712E1D metaG (Illumina Assembly) | ecosystem: Environmental > Terrestrial > Soil > Wetlands > Permafrost | place: Sweden...
CGTGTGGCCTACCTGACCGTGGGCCATCTCGAGCGTGATTTCTCCCCGCCTGCAGACGACACCCGTCCGGGCCTGTCCGATTTGAAGAGCTTGCTCGAGACGCTCGGCTCTCAGGTCAAGCGCCTCGGCCTGGGCGAAGGCCTGGGTCAGAAAGTCCCCGAGGACGCAAGCGTCGTGCTGGTTGTCGGACCCACCGAGCCACTTCTGGCCGAAGAAGTCCGCGCGCTCCTCGATTACTTCAATCGCGGCGGCCGTCTGATGGTCTTTGCCGATCCGGACAACAACGCCAAGGTCGACGAGCTCGTCACGCCGCTCGGCCTGACCGTCGGCAAGTCGCTCGTAGCCAACGAGCATTTTCTCATCAACCTCGAAGGCCGGCGCGAGAGTCCGTACAACCTGGTGACTACGCGGGTCAGCTCCCATGCTTCGGTGCGCACCGTGGCCCGCAGCAGCGGCCGATTGGGCGTTGTAATGTTGGGAGCCTCGGCCGTCTCCAAACGCCCGGCGCCCCCGAGCGAGCTCAACATCAGCTTTACGCTGCATGCGATGCCCGACAGCTGGGAGGATGCAAATGGCAATGCTTTGTTCGACAAGGACAAGGAGAAGCGGGTCCCGATAGAGCTCGGTGCGGCCGTGAGCAAGAAGATTCACGCTCCGGCGAGCGTGCCGCCGCAGTCACCGGCGCCGCCAACTGTATCCGACAAGACCAAAACCAAGGATGAGGGCGACAACGAGGCCCGCGCCCTGGTGGTAGGCGACGCCGACGTCGTTGGCAGCCCACTGCTGCGCTACGCGGGCAACGCCTATTTCCTGCTCGACTCGGTTCGGTGGCTGGTCGGCGATGAAGAGACGGCCGGCGAGGTGGACACTGATAAGGATGTGCCCATCGTGCACCGCAAAGAGCAGGACGCGTTGTGGTTTTATGGCACGAGCCTGATCGTTCCGGCCCTGGTGTTGGTCGCGGGCCTGTGGGGCACCTCGAAGAAGCGCGGCAAAAGGAGTGCAGCATGAACCGTAGCCTGATGATTCATGCATTGGTAGCCCTATGCACCACGGTGGCGGCGGTATTGGCCTGGCAGTTGCCGCACGCATCGACCACCGAGACTCTGGTGACGGTCGTGCCGGGCGCAAACGACAAGCTGCGCCAGATTATCTGGCACGATCCGCAATACGATGTGACCGTCAAACGGGACAAAGATGCCCGTGACGTGCAGGTGATCGTGCGCAAGGCTCCGCCGGCAGGAAAGGAAGCGAGCGTGTCGCCGGCAGCGCAGGCGTATCCGGGCTCGGCGGCGACGACGACGCTCTTTACCAAGATGTTGCCCCTGCAGTCTCCGCGTTTATTCGGCAAGCTCAAGAGTGCGGAGGTCAAACCGATGGGACTCGAGAGCCCGACGACGCGGCTCGAGCTGACTGTCGGCAGCGAGGCACAGGTAATCGACGTCGGTGACGCCGCCTACGGAACGGGCGATTTCTACGCCAGGACGGCTTCGGGCGAAGTCTTCGTGCTGCCCGCCGCCGAGGTTCGGGAGCTGCGCTTCGGGGCCAACGCCCTGCAAGATCGCGCGCTCGTTGGTTTCGAGCGCAACGCGGTCGCACACCTGGCCGTACATGCCGGCATGCAAACACGTGATCTGCTGCAGCGCCAGAGCGACGACGGCAAGAAGACGTTATTGAGTGATCCCGCCGAGCCCGACGTCGCTCTCGATCAGGCCAGTGCCTGGGTCGACCGGCTGCTCAAGCTGCGGGCCATGGATCTCGCTGATACGTTGCCGACCTCTGAGCCCGTTCTGACTGTGGAGCTCTGGGACAAGCAGAATAACATGGTCGTGGTGAAATTCTGGCCTGCGACCGGCGCCAACGCAGTCGCGGCCTCGACCCGTTTTGCCACGCCCGTGGTGCTGGCCAAGGCCGCCGTGGACGCAGTGCTGCACGACGTCGACGAGATCTTCAAAGAAGGAAAATGATCGGTACCGGCTGTTCCGGGCGAAGTTAGCGGCCGAGCATCGTGGCAACAGCGCGCAGATGCTCACGCATCTTTGTGGCAAACGCGCGACCGAGAGTATTGCCGTTGTTCAGCACGTTGCGTACGATGCACCTCACGATGGGCACGACGTGTAAAATGGCGGACCAATCGGTCGTACGGGCAACGCGTAGCTACTTGGAAAAACGCGCCGCCCTCAGACGCGACCGGTTGCACGTCCGTTATCTCGAAGCGCAGCGCCAGGCGGTCGCCATTGTCGATCGAGTGGCGAGATTACACCATCCTCGACGTATCTATCAGTGGGGCTCCCTGCTCGACGAGCGCCATTTCAATGAGAATTCCGATATTGACCTCGCACTGGAGGGATTGGTCGATGCCGCGCAGTTTTTTGCCGTCGTGCGCGATGCGGAGACACTGACGGACATGCCGCTGGATATTGTTGAGCTCGAGAAGGTCGATCCATTGCAGGCCGAATCGATTCGTCGTCGCGGGAGGCTCGTTTATGAGCGCACATGAGGAAATTGCTGAGCTGCTTGGCGAGATCGCCAAGACGCGAGCTCTGCTTGAAAAACACCGCGCCTACTATCTCGAATTTCAGCGCACCGATCTGGCGACCTTGGGTCGCAAAACCGCGACCGCTATCGTGATGGCGGAGCTGCATTGCGATTTCTACACCTGCGTGGAAACACTTTTTCTGCGCGTCAGCCAGTTTTTCGAAAATAATCTTGCAAAGGATCGATGGCACCAAGATTTGTTACGGAAGATGACGCTTGGGGTCGAAGGTATTCGGCCTGCCGTTGTGCGTGACGAGACTGCGTCTCTGCTAGGCGAGATTTTGCGGTTTCGGCACTTCAAACGTTACTACTTTGAGTTTGACTACGACTGGGACCGACTCGACTACGTGCAAAAAAAATACGAACAGGTCTACAGTATGCTGCTAGTCGATCTGCAGGCATTCGAAAATTTCTTGCGGCAAGTGGAAAACTGATCGATGTCGATGATGATCGCCGCGCGCGATGACCGTGCAACGCCGTCGCGTACGGCCAGCAGCTCTTTAGCTACCACACCGGGCAGTACTCGGCAGGAGACATGGGCGCCCCGGTTTTTCCGGCGAACGACATCGACGAGATCTTCAAAGAAGGAAGACGATCGGTACCGGCTGTTCCGAACGAAGTTAGCGGCCGACGGTCTATTTCGGTCGCCCGCTGGAACCCGGCTCCGGCGGAAGTACCCGCGAGGTAGCCGCCGCGGCTCTGAAATTTCCGACAGCCAGGCAAAGATCGTCAATCGCGGCGCGAATCCTCTGGCGCTGAGCGTCGTAATTCGCTTTGACTTGGATCGCGACCTCGGCTTCCTCTGAGCCCGTCCGCTCGGTCAGACCGGCGCGAACGAGAATAGCTAGACCGCCCAGAACTATCGCGATGGGCATTAAAATGTAGGATACCAGCGCCAAAGCAGCAATTCCGGCGGCAAGCGCCGCCCCCAGCGATGACCAAAAGATAACCTTTCTGACGGTTTGGCGCGGTTCCTTGAGGTCCGCATCCTCAGCGATGGTCTTGAGCGAAACCTTGCGCTCCTGTTCCAGAGCCTTTGCGGCCATCAAAGCTTTGGGGCCATAAACTCCCTTGCACGCATCAAGATAGACGGCGGCCAGATCCGTGGGGGTTGCGACTCCCCCCATGTTGCCCGCCGCAATGACCTGCTGACTCTCCGGAGTGATTTCGCTTGGAGATTCCAGGCGGCGGTTGTCGTCGAGATCCACCCATTTGGCGAGCGCCCCAACGTCTTCTGCTGACATCTTCGGCTTTTCAACGTTGATTCCCATGCTCATAACATTCTCCTTGATTGGCTGATCATCGAAACACCACTCGGAGTGTATCACAAAAAAATGAAAACCGTCCAGGTCGCCCCTACGCCTGTTTGGATGCGGATACCGAAGTTTGGTGCTAGTCCGGCATCACGCTTTCCATCTGCGAAATCTCGAGTCGCGACAACCCGACGCTCTTGGCAACCTTCTGCCACGACGCCACAGTCGCTAGGACTTCATTCATGATGCGCCGCGCAGCCATACGGTCCAGCCGATAGATCTCGGCCGTGTCGGCGACGACATCGAGACTCGGCGCGGCGGTTGCACCGTCCAAAGTAAGGCTGTGCTCCGCCACATACGGATTTGGATTCATGTCGTATGCAGGAGCGAGTCGCCAGCCGTCGGGCTCGCGGAGAAAGCCGTGATTGCGTAAGTGGTCGTCACGGTTGCCGACGAGCACGTTGAACACAACGCGGCGAAAAAGCTGCTCGAGGTCTTCGTCGACGTGGCCCGAAGCGCCGTCGTCAGAGATGAGCTGAGCGAGGTCGAGATAGCTTGCGGTCTCCTGCCCGTCGTGTCGATCGAGTAGCGTCATAGCCGAGGCGAACATGTGTCGATCGCTGCCCGTTCGGTCGAAGCGCGCTACGCAGAAGGTGTGATACGGCTCGACGAGCGCCTCCAGGCGCGCATGCGGGATTGAGATACCCGCCTTCCTCGCGAGTTTGTGCACCACGAATTCCCACGCGCCCACGTCGTAGCGATCTTCCTTGGCCGGAAACTTGGCGATCCAAAGTCGACCATCGCTATCGGCAAAACTCGCCTTGGGACGCGCACCGCCGAGTGACGATCCTGGAGCCATCAGGGTTGCCAGCCATTGCTCGTACTCCGGAAGTTTCTCGCTACCGATTTCGACGACCCTCTGGCTGATGTATGAAAGCTCGCGCAAAGTCGAAAACGGCGGGACGGCGTTCTCGCTGTCGTCGAGGAAGGGGCCGCCTTGTGCCGAGCGCAAGCGCAGTGCCCCGAGGCGCGTTTTGTCATGAACGCCGAGCAGGAAATCCATCTCCTGCAACCTACGCGGCTTGCGGCCCGCCCGCGCTGCGGCCGCCGCTTCGCGGCGCTCCATCAGCAGTCGGCCCCAACGATCCGGAGCGGAGTCCATAAAAATACCGAACGCCGGGACTCCGGCAGGCGGACGTTGCTCACCCGGCCAAAGCTCGAGGCGTGGGTCGAGCATGAAGACACGCTCAGTGGCCAACCAGGTGCCGTCATATTCGAACGAGGGCGGCAAGGCTGTCCGCGCGGCGTCGCGATAGAGAGTTCCGACCTTCTGCTGGACGCCGAGATCGATTGCGTCCAAAAACACCTCGAAGGCGGTGCGCCGGGGCTCAGCCTTGGCCATGGTTACCCCCGGTCGACGCACTTCCCCGGCGACGCCTCGGCCCCGGAAGATACAAGTCTTGGAGCTTGCGGCCGAGCACATCATCCCTGGCGACAGCGTCGAGGTCTTGGTCCAACCCAAGAATGCGCAAGGCACGAAGATAGGTCCCGAGCGCGATCGTCGGCTCGCCCTTTTCGAGACGGCTCAGCGTGTCGCGCGAGATTCCCATCCGCTCGGCAAACAGCACGGTCGAGATTCGACGCCGCAGTCGCGCTGCTCTGAGCCTCTGCCCGAGGGCTTGCATCTGCCTCTCTGCATTGGGGAACGGGCGCCGAAAGGTGCGCGACATGCCCGATACTATGGACAACAGCGTCTATTTTGTCAATCTTATCGGACAATAATCCGGAACCCGTGGTCGCCCGAAGGGCCTATCTCATCCTCATCATTGATGAGCTCGAACGCTAAATGCGGTGGACGACCATGCCGTCCCTGAGCTTGGGCTCGAACCACGTGCTCTTGGGCGGCATGACTTGCTCGGCGTCCGCGATCGCAAACAGATCGCTGCTGGAGGTCGGATGCATGCTTATGGCCACCGCGCAGCCTTCCCGCACGCGGCGCTCCAGCTCAGCATCGCCGCGTATCCCACCCACAAAATCGATGCGCTGATCGCGGCGAGGGTCGGTGATGTTCAACAGGGGCGCCAGCAGCTGGTCCTGTACCAGACTGACGTCGAGGCGTTTGACCGGATCTTTGGCATCATACGAGCCGGCTCGGACCTTGACCGTATACCATTTGCCGTCCAGATAGAGCGCAAACTGTTTGGCCTGAGTCACGCTCGGCTTGCCGTCGGTCACATCAAATCGCTTCTTCACCTCGGCAAGAAACTCCCACGCCGTTTTACCCGCGAGATCTTTGACGACGCGGTTGTACGGCAAAATGCGTACCTCGTCCTCGGGGAACGACACCGCGAGAAACATCTCAAACGGCGCGTCGGCAGCGGTGCCGGGTTTCCGCATGGCGGCCGCTACGCGCGAGGCCGCAGCCGAGCGGTGATGCCCGTCGGCGATGTAGATGGGCCCGAGAGCAGCAAAACCCTCGGCTATTTTCTTGATATACGCGGCATCGTCGATGACCCAGAGTTGGTGGCGAATCTGGTCGCTCGCGGTCAGATCCACCGCGGGCTTCTTGCCCGTCGTGGCTTTGACCACCGCGCCGATCGCTTCCGAGCGACGGTGCACCAGGAACACCGTACCGGTCTGGGCGGTGGTAGTGCGGATGTGGTGGACCCGATCGTTCTCTTTGTCCGGCCGGGTGTGCTCGTGCTTGCGCACGATGTTCTTGTCGTATTCGGCCACCGATGCGCCCAGCACCACGCCGGTCTGCGTCTGACCGTTCATCGTCAGGGCGTAGATGTAGAAGCAGGGCTTGTCGTCCTGAACGAGCTGGCCCTTGGTGATCATCTCGAAAAAGCGCTTCTTGCCCTGCTCGTAGACGCGGTCGTCGTGCTCATCGACATCGTCGGCCAAATCGATCTCGGGCTTGGTGACGTGGAGAAAAGACAGCTCGTTGTCTTTGGCCAGGGCGCGAGCCTCGGCCCGATTGACGACGTCGTACGGCACTGACGCGATGCGATCGGCCAGGTCCGGCCGCGCCCGCAGGCCACGAAATGGATATACGGTTGCCATGGTGTGCTCCTGTCACCTAGGCTTTGATCGAAACCTTCTTGACGACGACCGGCTGCGCGGGCGCATCCATCATTCCCGGCGGCACCGGCGGCGGGCAGGGAGCACCCATCTGGCTGGGGCAGCCGTTTTTGCCGTCGCGAATCTTCTCGACGACTTCCATGCCGGAGACGACTTTGCCAAACACGGCATAGCCGGCGCTCCCTGCATTGGGATCCAGGGCGGCGTTGTCGGCGAGATTGATGAAGAATTTGCTGGTCGCGGAGTTGGGATCGTTGGTGCGTGCCCAGCTCAGCGTGCTGCGCAGGTTCTTCAAACCGTTGTTGGCCTCGTTCTTGATGGGCGCCTTGGTGGTCTTCTGGTGAAAGCTTTCGTCAAAGCCGCCACCCTGAACGACAAAGCCCGGAATGACGCGGTGGAAGATCGTGCCGGTGTAGAAGCCGGACTTGACGTAGTCGAGCATGTTCGCCGTGCCGATGGGGGCCTTGTCGGCAAACAATTCGAGCACAATCGTGCCCGCCGTAGTCTCGAAGACGACTTGCGGATTTTTTGCCGGCGCAGTCTTGTCATCGGCACGCACATTGCCGGACAGAGCTACGCCAAAACCAGCAAGAGCAACGATCGAGTTCCAACGCATTTTAGATCCTCCAAAAAAACGTGCACGCTTTGACGTGCACGGTGGTGGGTTGTCCGGGTGCATAGATAGCGCCTTGCACACTACAGAGCAACGCGAGTACGTTGCCGTGGATGGAGAAAGGTTCCGAACGGCTGCGGCGTGTGTTCCACGCCGAATTGGCTGCGGGCGTCGTCGAGCTGGGCCGCAATCAGGGTCACTATGTTCGCGACGTGCTTCGGCTCGGGACGGGGAACCGGGTAGTGTTGTTTGACGGCGCCGGCCACTGCGCTCTTGCCACGCTGATGTCGATCCAGCCGATCGTGCTCGTCGAAGTGCACGAGGTCACGAACGAAGTTTCCTCTGCAATGCATTTGACCGTGGCACTGGCTGCCCCCAAAGGCTCACGGGCTGACTGGGCCGTCGAAAAGCTCACCGAGTTAGGCGTGGAAAACATCGTTTGGCTCGAATGTGCGCGCAGCGTCGTGAAGCTCGACGCCGGCGGGGCCAAAGTTGCTCGCCACGCGCGCCTCGCGCAGGCGGCTGCACGCCAGGCCGGCCGCTCCACGGTGCCCGAAGTGCTCGGCCCAGTTTCGCTGGCGGCGTTGAGTGTCGGCGGCGAAATGATTCGACTCGTGGCCGACCCTTCCGCGTCGCTTGCCATCCAAGACGTCGAGATTGCCCCGCATGCAGCGATAGTGCTCGCAATCGGCCCAGAGGGCGGCTTCACGGCGCATGAGCTGGAGAGCCTGCGCGCGGCGGACTTTTTGTCTGTGCGTTTGGGGCCCTTTGTTTTGAGAACCGAGACCGCCGCGGTTGCAGGTACTGCGCAGTTGGCATGCCGGTCAGGATTCTCTCCGTTGCCTTTGCCGGCGCGGCCCGGCGCACGCTGAATCAGGCGGTCTGTTCTCCACGCCTCCGAGATCTTTCTCCTCGCAATCGAACGTGATAGGTCGGTACCCAAGAGTTACGAGAACACATCCATGTCGCACATCAGTTGCCCCCATTGCGGATTCCAGAATTTTTCCATCTCGGCCTATTGCGGCCGGTGCGAGCGACCGCTGCATGCGGCGCCGCAAGGCACGCACGCTGGGCCGCTAGCTACCCCAGCTGCAACCCAATCGACTCCGCCTGCGCCGCCAGCCACGCCCGCTATGCCAACCAAGCCACAGGCCGCGCCAGGCGCGTCTGTGCAAGCTCGCGCCGCGGATCCCAAACCCGTGGCCGAGGGCGCCCGGAAACAGACTGTTCCCGCACCTACCGCAATCGCGCCCGTGCGCGCAACACCGCCTGTTTCTTCGGCAAGGACCGCACCGACCCCATCGGCCCCGCAGACCGCACAACGTTCGGCCCTGTCTGCCATCCCGGCCCCAACTCCACCGACGTTCAAGTCCGCGCCCGCGCCGACGTTCAAACCGCCGGTAAAACCGATCGAGATGCGCGAGGCCATCATGGCCGAGGCGAGCCGCACCGCGCCGGCCATGCAATCGGGACAGCCCGCCCGGCCGGCCCTGACCATTTCACCGAACCTGGTGACCGAGGGCGAGATCGGCTTTTCGGGCGGCGAGGACGCCGAGCAAATCGAGGTATCGGTACCCCTGGCCACCGGCCGTCAGCTCTTTGTGGCCCGCATGGTGGACATCGGCCTGATTGGCGGAGTCGGCCTGTTCGTCACGCTGGTCGAAAGCTTTCTGTCGGGCAGCTCGACGCGCATTCGCGTCATCGGCATTCTGGATTGGATAGCGCAGTGGATCGACGGCCACAGCGTCGCCACCCATCACGGGCTCTGGACGGCCCTTCTGTTGGGTCTGGTCTACAATTTTGTCGCAGGCCTGCGCGGCGGCCGGACCGCGGGCCGGATCCTGGTCGGCACCGTGCTAGTGCGCGCGGATGGCGCGCCGATGACGTTCATGGTGATGGTGCGGCGCACCGCGGCCCTATTGTTGTCCAGTCTGGCCGGTGGTGCCGGCTTTTTCTGGTCGTGGGTCGACCGCCGACATCGCACCTGGCACGACCTCTATGCCGGGACGGTGGTCGTTCAGCGCTATGCCTCTTTGCCCGATGTGCCCTAAGTTTTGGCCACGGTCCGGAACGAAAAAGCATACAGCGCGCCGTCAGCGCTGCTGACGTAGAAGCGATTGCCGGAGACGACCGGATCGGATTCGATCTTGCCCCCGGTCGTGTACTGCCAGAACAGAGTGCCGTTGCCGCGATTGAGGACGTAGATGCTGCCATCGCCGCTCGCCCCGGCCGCGACCAGCCAGTCCGAATGCACAGCGGGCTTAGCGATCGCCGGTCCCTGGGTTTCAAAAGTCCACAGGGGCTGGCCGGACACCGCGTCGACGGCGTAGATGTGGCGGTCGTTGCTGCCGATATACAGGTTCCCTTCGGCCAGGGTCGGCGACGAATTGACCCAGTCGCGCGTGGCCATCTTCCAGATGATTTTCGCTGTCGTCGTGTCGATGGCGTAAACGTTGTTATCGTTGGCGCCGACATAGACCACCTTGTCCTGCACTACAGGTGACGACGTAATCGGCGCTTCGGCCTCAAAGCGCCACTTGAGCGCGCCCGTACCTGCGTCGAGGACATAAAGGAAATGGTCGAGGTTGCCGACATAGAGCGAGCCGCCCGCAAGCGTCGGTGACGAATAGGAAAAGTCTCCTGCCTCCGCGACCACCGGCGGGGCTGCAGGGGCTGCAAGCCCCTGCGCCTCGTCCTTCTGCTTGGCTTTGGCTTTGGCCTTGGCTTTGGCCTTGGCCTTGGCGGTGGGCACGGCTTCTTCATCGGTGGGCACGGGTGCGGGCGCCGTTGCCGCGGCGCCTGAGGGGAAGACCCACTTGCGTTCCCCTGAATCCGCATTCAGGGCGTAGACGTGGCCATCATAGCTGGTCACGAAGACCGCGCCGCCGGCAACCAGGGGATCGCTCTTGATGCGATCGCTGGTTGGAAACTTCCAGGCTTCTTTGCAGTCCGGGGTGACCGCATAGAATATGTAGTTCGTGCTGCCGAAAAATACGTGCTTGCCGTCGGTCTTGGGGGCGCTGATGACATCGCGATGAGTTGTAAAAGTGCGGCGGATCTTGCCATCCAGGCCGACGATACTCAGGCCCTGCTCGTGGCCTACGGCGATAAAGTCGACTGTCACGAGCGGTGTCGATACGCTCGGGCCGGGCAGCGTCGTCTTCCAGTCGAGGTGAATGGGCTGCGAACAGCCAGTGCTGATGACGGTGACAAATCCCAAAGCGGCCAGCCGCATGATGCCTAACTCCTTTGTGCTCGCCAAGAGGCTATACCAGAAACGTTGTTTTATATATAGTCGGGTCCAATGACTCAGTACGTCGAAATCGAGAACACCGCCGCACAGTACCTGGAGTTCATGATCCACGGTTTCATGAACGGCCTGATCACTCTGCAGGAGCTCGAGGGCATCAGCGACGAGGAGATGGAGACCATATACGCCCTCGGCTACAATTTTTTCACGTACGGAAAATACGACGCGGCCAAGGACATTTTCACCGGCTTGACCGCTTATGCTCCGTACACGGCGCACTACTGGCGCGCGTTGGGCGCGGTCAATCAGCAGATGAAGGACTACACGGAGGCGATTGCCGCCTATGACATGGCGGCCGCCAACGACGAGGCCGATGTCGTCTCTCTGGTGTATCGCGGCGAATCGCGGATCCTGTCGGGCGACGTCGAGGCGGGCCTCAAAGATCTGGAGAAGGTGATGGCGGTGGGCGCGCAATACCCCGAGTACGCACCCTGGGTCCGGCGCTCCGAGCTTCTCATCGGGCTGCACAAAGGCAAGGGCCCGGCCGTCTAGCGCGCCAGAGGCCGGTTGTCATGCGTTCGGCAGGAACCCTCACCAACGCGGCGCACGCCGAGCGCCTGTGCGACTATCTATTGACGCTCGGCATTGAGACCCGGATTGCTCCCGAGGACAATACGTGGACCCTCTGGGTTCTGGACGACGATCACCTGACGCGGGTCAAAGAAATCCTGTCGAAGTTTCAGCAGAACCCCAGCGCGGCGGAGTTCGTGCGTGCCGCTGACCGGGCCGCCGAGATTCGTCGCAACGAGCTCGAAGCCGCCAGACAAGCGCGGCGCAACTTCGTCGACATGCGCAGCCGTTGGGTCTACGGCGTGCGGGGTGGGCACCGGCCGCTGACCTGGGCGCTCATCGGCCTGTCCATCCTGGCAACTGTCGTGACTGGCATGGGCAGCGACAACAGCCCCGTGACACGCTGGCTGGTCATGGCCTCGTACGAAATCGGCGGCGGCTACGTGCGCTGGGCAGGCCTGAGTGAGATCCGTGCCGGTCAGCTCTGGCGCCTGGTGACACCGATTTTCATCCATTTCAATGTGCTTCACATCATCTTCAACATGTTTTGGCTGCGGGATCTGGGCAGTCTCATCGAGGTGCGCAAGGGCTCGTGGTTTCTGGGAGTCTTGACCCTGGTCATCGCGGTCTTGTCGAACCTCGTCCAGTATCTCTGGAGCGGGCCCAATTTCGGCGGAATGTCGGGGGTCGTCTACGGACTCTTGGGCTACGTGTGGATCAAAGGCCGTTTATATCCCAGCGCCGGCCTGTCGCTACAGGGCAACACCGTTACGATCATGTTGGCGTGGTTGGGTTTGTGCTTTACGGGACTTTTGGGGCCCATTGCCAATGGCGCCCACGTAGGCGGATTGGCTGTCGGCTGTGCCATCGCCTACGCCGGACACCTGGTCGCCAACGTCACGACACGCAAGCCAAAAATCTGAAACCGCGGCTTCGTCAGCACGAGATGGAGCCGTCTCGTCTAGGGATAATCCGGAGTCTAAAGAAACACTTTGCCCGGATTCATGATGCCGGTCGGATCGAATACGGCTTTCAGACGCTTCTGCAGCGCCAACGCTTCCGAAGGATCTTGCAGCGCCAGGGCTTCCCGCTTGGCGATGCCGATGCCGTGTTCGCCGCTGACGCCGCCGCCTAGAGATACCACCAGGCGCAGAATGTCATAGCGCAGCTTGCCCGCTTGTTTGCGATCGTCGGCGCTTTGACAATGGATGTTGAGGTGCACGTTGCCGTCGCCCAGGTGTCCATAGGCGCTGACCAACGTTCCGGCCGCCGCTCCCAGGTCCTGCGCACGGGTCAAGAGCTCGATCATCCGGCTTCTGGGCACGGCGACGTCGTCCGAGATCTTGTGCGGCATCAAATCTTTCAGGGCCGTCGACACCAGCCGCCGGGTCTCACGCATGGCGTTGCGCTGTTTTTCGCTCGAGGCCACCGCCGTGTCGCTGGCGCCGCATTGGGTGGCGATCTCCACGAGGTGCAGCAGATCTGCCCGCGCCTGGTCCTCGGTACCATCGGTTTCCACGAGCAGCGCGGCTCCGGCGTTGGCCGGAATGCGAAACGGTGCGCGCGGTCGCACCGCATCCAAGGCGGCCCGGTCCATGACTTCCATGATGCGTGGCGTGATGCCGGTAGAGATCAGGCGCTCTCCGGCGCGGCTTGCGGCCATCAAGTCCGAAAACGTCAACCAGGCCGTCTCGACGGCCCCGGGCGCGGGCATGATCTGCAAGGTCGCCTCGGTGATGAACGCGAGCGTGCCTTCGGAGCCAATCAGGAGCGAGGTCAAATCGAGGCCGCCGACACCCTTGAGGCTGCGCCGGCCGACACGCATTGATGTGCCATCGGGCAGCACCAGCTCCAGGCCCCAGACGTGGCGCCGGGTGGCTCCGTATTTGATCACGCGTGCGCCTCCGGCATTGGTGGCGATGTTGCCCCCCAACGTGCACGAATCGCGGCTGCCCGGATCGGGCGCGTACATAAAGCCATGCTCGGCGGCGGCGATGTCCAGATCCTGGGTGATCACTCCAGGCTGCACGACGGCGTACTGATCCTGCGGCCGCAATTCCAGGATGCGGTTCATGCGCGAGACATCCACGACGACCTGCGTAGCAGTCGGAATGCAGCCGCCAGCCTTGCCCGTGCCACCGCCGCGGGGCACCAGGCCTATGCCCAACGCCCGGGCTTCCTTGGCAACGACGGCCAGCTCGGCGGTGCTTTTCGGATAGACCACCGCGGCGGGTTGACAGGGCGTAAGGCCCGATTCATCGCCGGCTACCGTGACCAGGGCGTCTTCGTCGGTGCGCAGACGATTGCCGAGCGTCGCGCGCAGCCGACGGCAAAAGTCGTCGATGGCGGGAATTTTGCTGCTCATGAAAGTGCCTTTTTCTTGGAATCCGAGGGCAAATCAAGCCACAATAGTGATTGCGTGCTGTTCCTAGCTCTCAGCCTGGTATTGCATTCGGCTCCTGTCGCCGACGTTCAGTATGTCGGCACCGTGGCGCTCGTTCACATCAAAGAAAAAAAGGTCGTGACCGATTTCGCCGTACTCTCGCCGGACGAGCCGGTCAAGGCACAGCTCTCCGGCCCGGCAACGTTGAATATCGAGGTGCGTGCGGTTCTGAGGCCCGATCAGTTTAAGACCAGGCCGGTCGTCGTGCGCGTGCTCGTCGACAACGTCGAGGCCAAGTCAGTCAACGTCGAGCTGAAAAAGGCGCCCAAGACGAGCAAGGCCGTCTTCAAACACTCCGACGTTCCCGAGGGCTCGGTTCCCTCGGCGCCGTTTCGTTTCACCATGCCGATCGATTCGGGCTCGGCCTTGTTCGAGCTTCAGCTTGGTGGCAAGGAAAAGTCTGTGCTGGTTGCTATGAGTCTCGCGCAGCCGCCCGCCAAGTTTCCTGGGGCCGCACAACCCGACAAGACCCCCTAAACTGGACCCCGTGATCGCGCCTCACGATGTTCGTTTACGCGCCACCTTGCCTTCGCGTTGACCATAATTTCTCACGCAGTCAGTAGCCAACTCGCGCAAGCGGGCTGGATTCGATCGCAACTACCTCATCAAACTGCTGACAGGCGTAAGCGAATAAAACCAAAACCGGCCGTGTGACACGTAGCCGTCGTC
>Ga0182027_10009016_pt1 | contig 14419 bp, 13 predicted proteins | sample 712E1DmetaG_FD_121300 | JGI IMG/M metagenome (GOLD analysis project Ga0182027, IMG submission 121300) | Permafrost microbial communities from Stordalen Mire, Sweden - 712E1D metaG (Illumina Assembly) | ecosystem: Environmental > Terrestrial > Soil > Wetlands > Permafrost | place: Sweden...
GCTTCGGGCGCTGTTGGAACAACCAAGGGATCTGGCGTAAAGTCGATTGTTCGTTTGGCGGCAGGACAATATCAGATTAACCTCGAAGACGGTTATTCTCGGTATCTCGGCGGTTTCAGCGGCAACGTATGCCCAATCGGAAGCCCCGCAGCAGTGACCGGCATTTCTAGCGGCGTTAACATTATAACGACAGTTGGAACTACGAACTTTTACACAATGGGTCTTGATAAGTCTGTAACCCCAGCCGTAGGCGTTGCGTTTTTAGTAACAGGCGCAGGGACAGGCACCGGATACGTTGCACCAGCAGGCGTCAGCGGAACCCAATCAGTAGAAGTCGTGGGCGATCCAAACCTAACGATCAATTGTTCAAATCCATATTTTATTGTTCAGCTTCTCGGCGCAACTAACTCGTCAACAACGACCCCAGTTGCTGCTGATCCTGCACAATATTCTGTAGTTGGTTTTTCAATGATGCTTAGAAACAGTTCATTAAAAGGCAAAGGCGAATAACTATGCTTATGATGAATCCTAACAAAAAGATGGCAACGGTAATCGTCGCTAAGTTAGCTGGCGGTCACGACGAAAGCAAAGAACCTGCGGACGAAGAAATGAAAGAGGAAGAACTCTATCATCATGCCCTAAAAGGCGCGGCAGCAGATTGTTTGAAAGCTTTCCACAGTAATGACGCCGAGGCACTAAAATCGGCCCTGCTTAATTTCCATGAGTGCGTTGATGCACACGCGGAACAAGAAGAAGCCGAGGGCGAACCATCCGAAGGCGGCGAAGGTTATTAAACCCTTTTAGGAGACCTGACGATGGCAATTACGTTGCTTGATCTTAGGACACAAGCTAGGCAGCGGGCTGACCAGGAGCATTCACAGCTAGTGAGCGACTCCGAGTTAACCCGCTATATCAACGAAGGCTACGCGGAGCTTTACGACCTGCTGGTTGCAAAGTTTGAAGACTATTATGTTTTACCTCCCGTCGCTTTCACCATTTCTGGCTCTACGAGCGACAACACTAAGTGTCGTTACGCACTGCCAGCGGATTTTTATAAACTTCGAGGCCTTGATATGGCCGTCGATGGCGGAACGGCGACAAACGCCCAGTTCTGGATTGCCCTAAAGCCTTTTACGTTCAATAACCGTAACCGCTTTGGAGTTATCAGACGCCGCACACTCATGCCGGTAGTTCGTTACCGGATTTATGGAAATTCCCTCTATTTTGAGCCCGAAAACGTCTGTGACGGAACGTACCGGATGTTTTACACGCCAACCCTAACTCTTTTGACGGCTGATACCGATCCGGCAAACGTTGGAAACGGGTGGGAGCAATATATTGTTCTAGATGCAGCGATAAAAATGCTTCAAAAAGAAGAGAGCGACCCCACAATATTTATTCAACAAAAAATGGACATGCGTCAACGCATTGAGGATATGGCTGCTAACAGGGATGAGGGCGAAAACGAACGAATATCTGACACAGTTTATGATTATGATGACGAGTTTTACCTTACAAATTGGAGATAGATTTTGGCAATCCCATTTTTCAAACGAGTTAGATCCGACGACCCTGTAATTATGCAGCTACAGGATAACGTCGATTTAACGTTGCGGGCAATTGCCGACAAACCAATCGTTGATGGCGTGGTGGTAGGCCCAATTGATTTAAAGGCCGGGGCCGTTAACCAAGTACCGCACACGCTTACTCGTAAACCTATCGGATGGTTGGTGCTTGGCAAATCCGCTAATGCAAATATATGGGATTCTCAGGTTAATAATACGACTCCAAAATCGGTTGTGTATTTAAATACAAGCGTAAATTGCACAGTATCACTTTGGCTTTTTTAGGAGATTAAGATGTCCACTACGACGTACATGAACTTACTACTTCCTGTTCCATCAGTAACCCCTGGGCCATTATGGGCACAAGAAGAAGTTGATGCATACAATTTGATTGATGCCCACGATCATTCGATCGGCAAGGGAGCCAAGATTGGAACGAGTGGTATTGATATAGAAAGCGATCTACCATTAAACAATAACGATTTAACAACGGTTCGTAGCGTTAGGTTTGCAAATCAACCTGGGATTCTTACCGACACGCCTGATATTGGATGTTTCTTTAATTATGGTGGGAATATTTATTGGAATAACGGTGCGGGTGTAGCCGTTCAAATTACAAACGGGCCCGGTATAGCGATATCAGGATCAGGGGCATTTTCAGTAAAAACTCCTCCAAGTTATCCTTACACCGTAGTATTGGCCGATGCTCAATCGGTTATTTTAGTCGACACGTCGTCCCCTCGAACAATAAATCTTCCGGCGGCAACAACTCCAATGTTTTTTCAAGTTAAAGACACAAATGGTCACTGTGCAGACAATAATATTTCGGTAGTTCCCGTTGGGACCGACACGATTGACTCTATTAATGCGACGTATCTTTGTCGAACAGATTTCATTTGCCAGGGTTTTATCTCGGATGGCGTTTCGAATTGGTATGCAATATAACGACGTTTCACGTGAAACATAGGGTTTTATGACTTTATCGAAACAAATTATTCCTGTAAATTTCGGCGGTGGCGTCGACACCAAAACCGATCCTAAATTAGTGCAACCTGGAAAACTGTTAACCCTTGAGAACGGAATGTTTTTAAAGGGCGGGCGGCTATCGAAACGTTATGGTTATAAATTACTGGCCGATCAAACGCTAGCACAAACGGCGGTTCCCGCGGGAAAACGTACAGCTACGTTTAAGAACGAACTACTAAAATACACTAATAATAGGCTCTATTCGTTGTCGTCTAATTCTGGTCGATGGATTGACAAGGGCGAATGGACCTCAGCAATAATTGAAACAAATGACATACTTAAAAATACAGCGTCACAGACAAATGTTGACGTGGCGGTGGGATCAAATGGAACCTCTATTTATGCTTTCGAAGATTCGCGAGGAGGCATCCGCGCATCAATTTACGACGAAACAACCCACACGGCAATGTTATCGGACGTTTCTGTTTCAACTACTGGTGTTCATCCTCGTTGCCTTGCTTTCGGTGGTTATCTTTATGTGTTCTACTACGAGGGAGGTAATTTAAAGGGCAATCGTATAAACCCAGTAACACCAATGGCCTTTGAACCGACGGTCACGATATCAAAGACCGTGAATACTACTTCAAAGCTTATAGACGTTGCCGTTCAAACACCACATCGGATCGTTTACGTCCATGACGTAGAGGGTGCATCTCAAGTTAAAGTCGGTTTAATAGATATAAACTTAGCGGCAGATACAATTATATCAACGACGTCGGTCAACGAAGCCGCAAGCAATGCTTTGACCGTTTTTATGGGATATCAATCTCGTGTTTTTATTGCTTATCACAATGCCACGAACGGGGTCCGGTCCACAATACTTAATTTAGGGCTATCGCAACTTGTCGCTCCGACCACCCTTGATTCAATAACGTCACCCATAGTTTGTAACATCACGGGTTATGCGAACGCGCAAAATACCGGGGCGACATTTTTTTATGAGGTATTTAATTCTGTTTCGTACTATCATTACGTCAAAACCAATACATTTACTAATGCAGGGGTGGCGGGAACGGCAAGTGTCCTGATGCGACACTCGGGTTTAGCTTCTAAAGCGTTTAAATACAATTTTAGCGGCGACACCACAGATTCCGGTTACGTTACCTTGGTCCAAGACTCGGCCCTTCAGTCCACTTATTTTGTGGTTAAAAACACGGGGCTTATTGTTGCTAAGATCGCACCGTCTTTGGCGGGTGGCATCGTGACAAATCTTAGTGGTGTATGGCCTGCCGTAAGTTTAGGCAAATTCCAGATGGCCATTTCCACAAAGTCAGAACTATTTTCAGAGAATGCTACTTTATTTACTAGGGCAGGAATAGCCTCAGCGTCCCTAGATTTTGAGCATTCTAATACGTTTATTACGGCAGAGCTAGGCGACACGCTTTTCGTTACGGGTGGCGTGGTCGGTGCATACGACGGCCAATCGGTTGTAGAACACGGGTTTCATCTATATCCGGAAAACACAAGCGTCACCTCACAAACTACGGGCGGCAGCTTAACACTGCTTGGTACTTACCAATACCAGGCCATATATTCATGGACTGATAACTGGGGCGTGCGGCACGTTAGTTCGCCGTCGCCAGCATTATCGGTCGTTCTTACGGGCAGCAATAACCAGGTAACGGTTCGTGTGCCCACCCTATCAGCAACGATGAAGGACGGCACGCGGCGCAGTGCGGTGTCGATATGTTTGTACCGAACCGAAACACTTGGCTCGATATTTTACCAGGTCACGTCGATCGTCTCACCGACGTTTAACGACGTCTCGGTGGATTACGTGGACGTTACGGATGGCCTAGCGGACTCAGCGATTATATCTAGGGAGATGCTTTACACGTCGGGTGGAGTTTTAGAAAATATCGGACCACCCGCAGCGTCCACTATTTGCGTCTTTAAAAACCGGGTGATTTTAGGCGGCCTAGAAGGTGGAAACTCGTTTTGGTATTCGAAACAATACACGCCGCAAAGTCCAATAGAGTTTACGGACTTTTTTACAAAACCAATTGAAAGCTCCGGCAAACGCGAGACCGCAGTTTCGGTGCTCGATGATAAACTTCTTGTATGGAAGTTGGACAGATTTTACGCAGTAGTGGGCGAGGGACCAAACGACGCCGGAACGGGCGGAGATTTTAACGTTCCGCAACTCGTATCAACGGATGCCGGATGTATTTCTCAGCGAAGCATAGCAAAGCACCCAACGGGTGTTATTCGGATGACACAAAAAGGGATTTACTTACTCGATAATTCTTTGAACGACACGTACATCGGAAAAGAAGTCGAAGATTTTAACGGTCTAACAATCAACTCGGCCGTGCTAAAAAGCGATACCAATCAAATTCGTTTTACGACGGCTGAAGGCCCCATGTTGGTTTATGATTATCTGTTCCAACAATGGAGCACGTACACGATTGCTGGCCTAGACGCCCTTATTTGGAATAATACTTACGTATATATGAACACTGCCGGGCAATGTCTAAAAGAAGTAGCGGGGTTTTTCAATGACATCGATTCTCCGTATTCTCTTAAGATTGAAACAAGTTGGTTTGCATTCGCTGGGCTGCAAGGTTTCCAGCGTGTTTACAGGTTTATGCTCATGGGCGAATATCACTCCCCACACTCCCTTCGCGTCGAAGTTGCGTATGATTATAGTCCCGCTTATACGGGATATTATTATTTCAACCCTGATAGTGCTCTTGATATTAGCTATTTTGGGAATGATGCAATTTTTGGCGAGTACGTTTTTGGGGGAGCGAACAATCTCTATCAGTTTAGAGGAGATCTTACGACTCAGAAGTGTGAGTCTATAAGACTTAAAATCGAAGACGTTCTGACGTCCAGTTCAGCGGGTTCGGAAGAATCCTACAACATAACAGCATTAACTTTTTTAGTTGGGACTAAAGGCGGTCTTAATAGACTTCCTGTTGCCCAGAAAGTTGGAGAATAAACAATGTCATTTTTTAGTAATGCAGTGGGGGGCGGAGGCGATCCTTTTAGTTCCGGAATTAATATGCAAAATCCACTTGGCGGGATAACGCCCGGCGGAGTTGGAAATTTCAACTCACTGTTTGGCGGAATGAGCAATTTAGGTGGCCCAAATTGGATGAACGACCTAAAAAATCAGGCAACTTTTCAGCCGTATAGCGTTTCGCAATATACGGGAGATCCCAATCAAATTACAAATGCCGTTGGCTCTACGCCACAAATCGACATGAGTCAACAAGCTCAGTTTAGGGGCGATCAATTAGGGCTTGCCCAGCAACTTCAAGCACAGAGCCAAGGTCAAGGCCCGTCGTTAGCGAACCTACAACTTCAACAGGCATTAAATCAAAGCCAAAGCCAGGCAATGGGGATGGCCGCGAGTCAAAGAGGCGTAAACCCGGCAATTGCAGCACGAAACGCACAGATGAGCATGGGCCAGAATCAACAAGCAGCGGCAATGCAATCAGCGCAAACGCGGATGCAGGAACAAATGAACGCCCAGGGGCAGCTTGGTAACGTTCTAAATCAAGGTCGCGGCGGAGATATTTCTCTGGCTTCAAATCAGGCAGATTTACAAGCCAAACAAAACGCACTTAACGTCCAAGCTAATACGTCAGCCCAGCAACTTCAAGAACAACAATGGGGACAACAAAACGCTATTAATATGCAAGCCCGACAAGGTAATTCGGCCATAGGCGCGGCGGGACTTGGTGGACTTGGCAGCATGATGAGCTCCATGTTTTCTTCTGATAAAAACATGAAAAAAGATATCGAACCGGCGGACGGCAAAGCGAAAGAGTTTTTAGATGCCCTAAGCTCGTACATGTTTCGCTACAAAGGCGAATCCGAGGACACCGATAAACACGCTGGGGTAATGGCCCAGGATCTAGAGAAATCAGAAGTCGGCAAAAACATGGTCGTTGATACGCCAAAAGGCAAAATGGTTGATTTTGCGAAGGGTCTACCGGCAATGTTGGCTTCGATGACGATGTTAAACGACCGGATTTCTGACATGGAAAAAGCCCTAAAAATGAAACACGGGAAAGGAAAATAGCGATGGCTGATTACTCCCAATTTGACAACTATTCGGACGATGAGATTCAGTCGTTGCCGCTTGATCAATATCAAATCGATAGCATTATGTCGCATAGGCATCCCGATCAATTACCGGGGGGAACTAGTACCGACGTTTCTACGATGAGCGGCGTAACGGGTGCAAATAAGAAGGAACCCGGAGTCGATTGGAGCGAACTTTATAATAAGGAACCTGGTGATTTAGTAAAACCAATAAGTCAAAATCAAGTATCTTCGGGCGGACAGATTGGCGACGCTGGGGCTGACCAAGCGCAGATCCAACCCGTCTCAGATCAATCACAACTTGCCGCTACGGGATACGGACAAAATCAAAACACACAAGATCAAACTTATAACCAATCCATTAATGCGATTAATTCAGCTTATAACGAAGAAGGACAGGCGAGACAAAATGAAGCTGGCGGAATTAACGGGGCAGTTAAAGAATACCAAGACGCTTCAAGCAAAATGGTTGGAGCACTTGCCGAGCATCAAGACAAATTAAATAAACTTGCTGCTGATCAACAAAATCAACATGCAATTAACCAAAAATATGCTGAAGACGGGCTTAACCAATTAAAACAGGCGTCCGACGAAGTAACAAACGCTAAGGTTGATCCCAATCATTATTGGGCCGATAAAAACTTTTTCTCAAAAGGCATGGCGGCCATTGCCGTTGGTCTTGGGGCTTATAGCTCGGCTATGACTGGCAGTAAAAATTATGCCCTTGATATTTTAAACGATGCAATTAACCGGGATATGGAAGCCCAGAAAGCAAACCTAGCAAATAAAAAGGCTGGTTTTGAAACCAAAAACTCAATTTACAGTCAAATGCTTTCTAAGTTTAGAGACGAAAACATTGCGACCGAAAACACGCGCATTACGATGCAGGATCAATATAAAAATATCGTGCAGCAATACGCCGCAAAATCAGACGACGCGAACGTAAAGATGAAGGCTGCGGAAATTGTCGGACAGATAAACAACCAGCAAGCCCAAACGAAATTGCAGATGGCCAACTTTATGTATAACCAAGCTGCGCTTCAGGGAGTAGATCCGCAAACGCGTAAAATAAACAACCTTCCGATTGAGGGTGATCAAAAGAAAATAGTTAACGCGCAATACAATCAAGCTCTAGACGTTAAGAAATCGCTTGATGATTTAGATGCAAGTCGGCCTCAACTTAAAAAAGAAAACGTGCTGTTTGAAATGCCTGGTGGTAAGGGCGAGGTAACGAGAGGCGCAGCAAACGCAAAAGTCATGTCGATTGTAAGTAAGGTTTACGCGGGCCCCCGAAAAGATTTAAAGCCCGGACAAGCAGAAAAAGAAGCCGAGCCTTTCTTGTTTAGGGGCAGCGATGTTTTTAACGACAAAATATATTCCGAGCGAATGAAAGAACTCAGGCAGTGGGCCAGTAAAAACATGGAAACAAGCGCGATGGATCAATATGGGATACAAAACCCGATGAGTAGCGGATCAAAACTTTCAACTCTAAAGTCGAGGCAATAAGTGCCAATACAACTTTACAACACGCAAAGTTTAGCTCCCGAGACCATACCGGATGATCAAATATCCGATGCGGTTCTTTCGGGGTCGCATTCCTTTAAAGCTGGCACGACGGTTCCGCTTATAGATCAATACGGCGAGCCTTACCAGGTATCGGCCGAGGAGTTACCCGAAGCCCTGCAATCTGGTTATAAAGTTGAAACCCCGACGATGCAGATGAAACGCGAGTTTCTTAATAAATATTCTGGTCTAAAAGGCGATGCCCTTGTCGGAGCGGGACAAGCAATAAACCAACTTGGATTTGGAACACCAAAAATCGCCGCCGAACATTTTATGGACCCCTGGCAAAAGGATTGGTTAGACTCGCTCGAAGACGAACATAAGCTTTCAGATATAGTTGGTGGGACAGCCGGGTTTGCTGGTTCAATGGTTGTTGGTGGGCCTCTTTTTAAAGGAGCCGCAAAGGCCGGAGAAGCCGCAAAAGCTGTCACTGAACACGTAGCAAATACCATGATGGCAAACGGCGTAGCCGAGGGGACATCACAAAACATAGCAAAAACTATTGTCTCAAAAATGGTTGGAAACGTTGCCAAAGGTGCCACGGAAGGCGCTATTATTCAGGCCCCAACCTACATAACCGAGAAGGCCTTAGGAGATCCGGACGCAGCGGGCGAAAGTCTTCTTTATGGTGTTGGATTAGGTGCGGGGTTTGGTGCGGTTGTAACTCCTCTGGCATCTAAGCTAGCGGACCTAGCAAAATCTACGGAGATGGCGCAGACGTTTACCGAACATTTTAACGAGAAACTATCTACTAGTGAATCACTTCAAAAAATAGCAAACGAAAAGGCCGTAGAATCACTTAATGGAAACTTAGGACAGATTAAGAAGCTTGGGTTACTTGATGAAATGATGCGGCAAGAACCTGGCGAGTCCTTAACGGTAAAACCTCCAACGGTCGATAGTGTTGGCCAGGTGTTAAACGACGAAAACATACTTGGAACGTTTACGCCTAAAACTCAGCGACAAATTTATAAAGACATAATTGAAAACAAACAACTTGCGGGATCTGACATACAAAATCAGCTTTCAAATATTGACCAAAAATATGGACAGAAAGTGTCCGTTTCGGCTTACGATGCCGCTCGATCAGTAGCCGATGATTTACAAGGATATTTAAAACCTGGAGATGCCTATTTTAAGCCAGCCCAAGCGGCAATGGATAAAATTAGTCCGTTTTTAGATGCCGAACAACGTGGCAATGAAATATGGACGTTAGAGCAAGCGAATAAAGAAAAATCTAAGTGGCAGGATGTTATAAAAACTTATGGCAAAGATCTTCCTGCCGACGAAAAATTTACTGAGCTAATTCCCAGAGCAATTAACAATCAAATACACGCAAAAATTGACGAGATTGCAGGCCGAGAGGTCCTAACTAATTTTCTTGATGCAAAAAACAGATATGCAAACCTGTCGGCAGCAGCAAAACTTGCAGAAACCGGCGCTTTAAAAGAATTTAAGAACAATAAATTTGGTCTAACGTCTTGGATGCTAGGCGCTGGCGGCGTGGCCGGAGGACTTGCCACGGGACACGTTGGTTTAGCAGCGGCAGCGGGAGCCGAGCTTCTTTTTGGCCGTGAGTTAACTCGTCGGTTTGCCAACCAAGTTATGAGCGGTGCGTTTCATGCGGCTTCAGGCGTATTTGCAGCAAAGAACGCCATGACAGAAGTTGCCACGCGACTTGACGCCGTTCCGTCTTTACTTGATAAGTTAAAAGGCCGGGTTTCAGGCATTACAAAAGAAGTGGGTGGGATTGAGGCAGCACGCAGAGTTTTTGGACTTCCCAAAGCAAAAAACAAACAGGACATCGTAAACCAGATTCGTGATAAAACTGCACGATTAGTTTCAAACCCTGGGCAAATGATCGACGGCATTCATTCGATAACAAATCCTATATCTCAATTAGGCGCTCCAACCATTGCTGCTTCGTACGCACAGAAAATGGCAAATGCCAACCAGTACCTTGCCGCTCAAGTACCAAAACTTGATGAGACAAAAGGCGTTGGGTTCGCTCCAGAGATAAAAAAGAAAAACTCGGATCACGAGATAAACGCTTTTTTAAATAAGGTAGAGGTCGTTGATAATCCTTTCTCGGTAATGGATCACCTCCAAAACGGGACACTTAATACAAATCACGTACAAGCACTGGCGGCTGTTTACCCCAAAATCTACGAAGGAATTAAGGGGCGCATTATAAAAGCTGCGACGGACAAAAATAGGGCACTTCCTTACGCGACGAGATTAAAGCTCTCGATGCTTATGGGGGCTCCACTTGATAAGTCCGTTACGGGAAAAAGCATTATGGGTTATCAAACCCACTTTCAGACGACACAAGCAAACGGCCCTGCTGCCGAAGAAGCTGCTGCGACTGGGGCAATGCCCGGCAAATCCATAAAAGTTGAATCTTTTGCTAAGAATGCTGCTACGCCGATGCAGAGATTGGCGATGAAATGACGTCAACAAAAATTCCAGTAAAAATTTTGAACAAACAATCGCTTGGGGAATCATTTTCTAGTTTAATTATTGAAATGCGGTATCTTTACGATGCTTCAATTGTAATTAATTGTACTGGAGTCACGACAAATACCGGTACATTTATAGTCGAAACATCAAACGACGACAGAACTACCGTTCACCCTAACGACATGCTTTGGATTCCACTTGATATTGATAGTCCAATGTTATTAACGGGCTCCGATCACACGTTTTATTTAACTATTATGGGATTAAATAGCGATTTATTGCGGGTTTCCTTTATTCCTGTAAATCCAGACTCAGGCGTTGTTACTGCCACGCTGGAAGCAAAGGCGGAGGCTTAAAACATGAGTGTAAGTTATCATCGCTGGCCAAAAACAGTTCAAATAAATGTTACCGGAACGGCAGCTTGGTTATCTGGGTCGGGTGCTCCTACGTCTGGACTTGGGAATGTTGGGGACTATTATTTAGATACTTCGACCGGGAATATCTACGGCCCAAAATCACCGACTGGCTGGGGGGGCCCCATTGAAAATATTGAGGGCGCTATTGGACCGACCGGACCGACCGGACCATCTGGACCCACGGGACCTACAGGCCCACAGGGAATATCAACGATAAACGTTGATGGCGGCGAAGCAAATTCAGATTATCTCGGCATTGATCCAATTGATGGAGGTTCGGCTTAATGGCAATCAGAATACAATTCAGACGAGATATTTCAACGGTTTGGAATTCCGTTAATCCTTATTTGGCCGTTGGCGAAGTTGGGGTAGAACTAGACACCCATACATTTAAAATTGGAGATGGAATAAATCGATGGAACGATTTATTTTACGGCGGACTTATAGGTCCTACCGGGGCCACGGGTGCGACTGGACCCACGGGAGCAACTGGGCCTATTGGCCCGACAGGCCCAACGGGCGCTACGGGACCAACCGGGCCTACTGGGCCTACAGGGGCAACAGGACCGACTGGATCTACGGGACCAGATAACATAACGACTTCTACCTCAACCAATATTAATCAAATATTAGTTGGGAACGGCTCTACTGTCGTAGCTTATGCACCTTCAACGGGTTGGGCTATAACAAACGGAACAACAACAAAATCTTTAAACTGCACATCAACAACCATGAATAACCTTGCTTTAGTTCTAGGTACTCTAATAACAGAGCTAAAAAATAAGAATATTTTGGGATCATAATTAATGAAAAAATCTAACGTCATAGCTACTGGAATTATTATGAGTGCTCTTTTTGCGGGTGCTTATAGAATTCAACAACAAGTAAGCGGTGAAAGGTTATTAGATCGCTCGATTGCTTCGCTCGTTGTTCCTAAGCTTGGAGAGGTTAAAAGTTTAGGTTCTGGCGGCGGAGGAGCTGGCGGCGGGGGTTCGGGTGGGTCCGGCGGCGGGGGAGGAAGTGGAGGCTCGCCTATTGGTTGCGTTACTAATGCCAGTACTTCGATCGTTATGGGAACAATAAATACAAATGATTATGTTTATCCAAACGCTCCGGCCATAGGTAATAATGTTGTTTTAGGAAACGCTGTATCTGATTCAACAAATATTGCAGTTGATAATTATGATGTTAACTGCGGAACCAAAATGGGAACTGTTCTTAATACGACAGTAGTAGGCGGCCCAGCGGTTTCAAAAACATATCCGGGCGGCGGACCCGCTACGGTTTCTTTAGCGATTGATACAGCTACATGGAATATATCTTCTTGTTCTTTTTGTACTACAGCAACTAAAAGTTCAGTTAGTCCTGTTGTATTAACTTGGTCTCCTCATGGCGAAACCTGGTGGGCTTATGATCCATATCTAGATAGTTTAAATAAGACGTTTGGGCCTACCGTTGGATCTAAAATAATCAATCAATTTCTTTTATCCTATAACTCCGGTAATAACTGGGTTTTAAGTATCTCATGTCATGGATCTTCGGCCATCACAATATGGACCGGATATAAGCACTATGGTGATGATCCAAGAGGTACTTATCAGCAATATACCGAATCGGCTTATCAATGTACTTTGAGTCCAAGTGTTCCAACAATAACGGTTAATTAGGAGTGATAAAAATATGTCAGAATTATTTCCAGGATTAAACGAAGAAGAAAAGTTCAAAAAATTGCTGAACGAAACCATGCAAACACTAATCTCGGTGAATAGATCAAGTTTCATGGATATTTTCGGGCATATTTGGGCAAACGCTGGTGGCCTCTCGCCACAACAGTGTTTTGATATTTTCGGGCAATCGGGAGCTTCTTTTCTCCAAATTGCTGGGCTTATGGTTCAGATTTTTGGTATTTTACAGGTTGATTTTAACCTTAATCCTCCTACGGGTTTTTCGATTCAACCTAACCAGGATGGCACGATTACGGTGGTTCAGTCATGAACCTAATGACTTATAAAAGGTTGTGAAATAATGGCAACACAAATACAGTTTCGGAGAGACACGGCCGCTAATTGGACGTTTTACAATCCCACGTTAGCAATTGGCGAGTTTGGCTTAGAAGTAGACTCCTCACTTTTTAAAGTTGGTGACGGAGTCCATGCATGGGCTAGCCTTCGTTATGGCGGTCTTGGAACAACCGGACCTACGGGTGCAACGGGGGCATCGTTTACCGGGCCGACCGGAGCTACGGGACCTACCGGTCCAATGGGAGTTACTGGACCGATTGGAATTTCAGGAGCAACAGGTGCTACCGGGCCTTCCGGGGCGACAGGAAATATTGGAGTTAGCGGAGCTACGGGTCCATCGGGTGCAAGTGGAGCATCGGGCACGGCTGGTACAAACGGAACGAATGGCACTGTAGGAGCGACCGGGGCAACAGGCCCGACAGGTCCTACCGGTCCAATCGGAGTATCCGGAGCAAGCGGCGCAGCGGGAACAAACGGAGTCGTCGGGACTACGGGTGCTACCGGACCATCTGGGGCAAGCGGAGCTGCGGGAACAAATGGCACTAACGGCACTAACGGTACGGTTGGCGCTACGGGTGCTACTGGTCCAACTGGACCAACGGGGCCAGATGGAACAAATGGTACAAACGGAACAGATGGAGCCGTAGGAGCTACTGGAGCAACTGGACCTACCGGCCCGAGCGGTGCAAGTGGCGCGTCTGGAGCGGCGGGAACAAATGGTACAAATGGAGCTGTTGGTGCAACCGGGCCTACTGGGCCGACTGGACCTACAGGAACCACGGGACCATCAGGTGCAGCAGGAACGAACGGCACTAATGGCGCGGACGGGACAAACGGAACGAACGGTGCAGTTGGCGCAAGTGGACCTACAGGAGCGACTGGGCCGATTGGTGCAACGGGACCTATTGGAGCGACAGGGGCTTCTTTTACAGGACCAACGGGTGCTACGGGGCCAGCGGGTTCTAACGGAACGAACGGCGCAGACGGGGCCACAGGCCCAACGGGAGCAACCGGGCCTATTGGGGCTACGGGCACAGCAGGTACAAATGGAGCTGTTGGTGCTACAGGAGCTACGGGTGCAACGGGACCAAGTGGTGCTTCTGGGGCAGCCGGAACGAACGGTATAGATGGAGCGAGTGGACCTACCGGGCCGACTGGATCTACTGGAGCATCCTTTACGGGACCTACAGGACCTACCGGGCCGACAGGGTCCACAGGTGCGACTGGGCCTACAGGAGCTACGGGACCGGGAACGTACCCGATCGTAGCGGTTTCAAGTAACGTTACCCTTTCGGTAAACTCGGCTCATCAA
>Ga0182027_10009017_pt1 | contig 14417 bp, 13 predicted proteins | sample 712E1DmetaG_FD_121300 | JGI IMG/M metagenome (GOLD analysis project Ga0182027, IMG submission 121300) | Permafrost microbial communities from Stordalen Mire, Sweden - 712E1D metaG (Illumina Assembly) | ecosystem: Environmental > Terrestrial > Soil > Wetlands > Permafrost | place: Sweden...
GAAACTTCACCTGAACGCAGGCCGCCGTTTTTAAGACCGGCAAGATCCCATTCCCACCCATAGTTAACCAGCAGATTAACTTTCATTCCGGCACCCTGACGCTGACGGAATTCTTTTAATACCCTGGGGAATTGCTTCGAGGTTTCATCGCCTACAACAAGAAGAGCTGCTCCCCGGCGTGCAATCTCGAAAGCGAATGCAACAGTGGCTTCAATAAATGCCTGTTTCTGAATGGAAGGTCTCTTTGTATTGTCCTGGGTAAAGCAATAGATGGAAGTTTCATTGATCCCGCATTCTTTACATTTTTCGTAGAGTACCAGCCCCGGGTTGATACCATGAGCATATCCGGCTTCTTTGGGTAAATTATGAAACAAAGCCCAGCGGCGATTTCCATCGGGGATGAAACCTACATGACTCGGAATGCCAGTGGAAATTTTCTGATTAAATAAAGGATTATTCACTCCTAGTGAGTCATCCGAAGTAATATTACCATTCACGGTTTCAGAAGCGGATGTTTTATCGGAACTTTTCAACTGTATCATTTATTTCACATTTATTTTTTGTTTTTCTGTTCTTATTGAATCCATCGTTTTGCCAGTTGTTTCTTCATCTTACTTTTTTATCTGTTCAGCCGGTTCAACATATTCTTTTGACAGTTCAGTTATTTCGTGCTCAGTTTTTTCTTCTGCATTAATCACAGCATTGCTTGCTGGCTCGTGCGATACAACAAGTTCATTAACCTTCAGATGAAGTGAAGCGGAAAACCGGTTGAATGATTTCTGAATAATAAATAAACTTAAAAAAGCAACTCCGAGAATTATATCTCCTATATGCCTGTAAATATTAGTCATTATTGTATAAATAATTGTTGAAAAATATTACCAGTTAACCAGATTTGCCAGGAATTTCAGCGGTAGCTATTTCAGAAGGAGCCACCTTACCTGAATACATATTGGCATAAGCGTGCGTAAACTCTGCACCGTAAAAAACTATCATGGACGAATAAGAAACCCAAAGCAAAATTAAAATAACCGAACCTGCTGTGCCATAACCTGCGCCTGGGTTTACTTTTCCAAGATATAACCCTAAACCAAACTTTCCAATCTCAAACAGAAAAGCGGTGACTACTGCGCCAATCCAAACATGATGCCATTTAATCTTAGCATCAGGGAAAAATTTATACATAAGAGCAAACAATACTGCGAGAATATTAATTGATATAATGAAATTAACCACTTGAAGCAGAATAACAAATGAATCTGAAAAATGCCCAGACAGCCAATTACCAAAAGCTGATAGCAAAGCTGAAATTACAAGTGACACGATGAGTATAAATGCAATGGAAACTATCATACCGAACGAAAACAATCGCACTCTTATTATACTCCAGATTCCTGATTTAGATGGGTCTGTTTTGACTTCCCAAATAGTATTTAATGATTTCTGAAATTGTGCAAACACTCCGGTTGCACCAATAATAATTGTAACAACTCCAATTATTGTTGCCCAAATAGAATTATTTGACACACTTGCTTTTATAATCATGTTTTGAATTTGTTCGGCTGTACCTGCGCCCAGTGTATCTGTGATTTGTCTTGCTACATTATTATTCACCGCGTCTCGTCCAAAAATATATCCGGCAAGTGTTATAATAACAACAAGCAATCCTGGTAATGAAAAAATCGAATAATATGCAATTACCGCACTTTCACGGAATGGATCTTTAGCCCACCATTCTTTAAATGCGGATTTTAATATTATAAAAATATTTCTGCCAATTATTTTCACTATTTTTTCTTAACCTCAGTTTTGGGGGCGGCTGAAAATATCTTTTGAAGAAAGTTTCTTTTATCTTCAGGCTGTTTCTTCCCGACTGAATTGATATTTATTTCATGATCAATACTTGGAAGAAGAGCCTGTATAAATGCGTTTCGCAGGACTTCAAATATGGCATCAAGCGTGTAGGTTTGTGGATTTTTAAAATCCCCCTCTATCCGAACCTTAGTAGCTACCTGATCTTCTTTTTGATTCTTAAAAATAACTCCAACACCCCCTACAATATATTCCCATAATTTATGGGAGAAAGTATCATTCGTATCCTTTGGACCGATGACCTGCAGACCTTTAATTATCGGTTTTACATAACCTTTAAATTTACCCTCCTTAGCAGCCATTTCTGTGTACAAACTGAACCTTCCTTTTTCAACATCAAAATTACCATAAGCCTTCAAAAAATCATTTAACAGTGCAAGGTTAGTATTTTTCAATTCGGCATTCAGTTCAAATGTTGCATTTGCAGCCAAAGCATTCAATTTCATGTTATAGTTTAAAGTCCCCTCATAAACTGAAGCCTGTGCGGTAACAGTTGAAGGAAGTTCAACTTTTTTATTAATAACGTTGGTTAGGTTTAGGGCTAGGATATGAGTCTGTTTTAATGATATATCAACTTTTGGTTTAGATGTATTATCAATATAATGAATAGTGCCGTTGTTAACTTCAAAGCGGTTTACTTTTAAAGGCATAAGACGTTCCAACACATTACGAAAATCGCTGGTATCTTTTCTTACCTGACTTAATTCAGTTCTGCCTTTCGTAAAAAACAATTCAGGTGAATCAAAAACCAACATACCAACAAAAGAACCATGGAAAATCGCTCCCCATTCTATCGATAAATCAATATCCTTTGATGTAAAGAATTTAGTTCGCTTTTTAGAAACCGTATCATCTTTATTTATATAAATATTTTTGATGATATAGGCACCACGATAAAGAGATATATCAATATCATCAATATGCCCGTAATAACTATCCATGTTAGCCAGTGTCTTATTGGCATAATGCAAGACAACATAAGGTAAAATAATCCGGATGACAATTAATAGTACAAGGACACTGATCAGGATTATATATTTTTTCTTCATTTTAATTATAGTGCGCGGCGGCCTCTTACAAGATTCAATATGATCATTATAACTGCAATGACCAATAGAATGTGAATAATGCCACCCATGACGTGGAAAGCGAAGAAACCAAGCAACCACAATATTATTAAAACTACAGCAATAGTGTATAACATTATATTTTTCCTTAAAATAAGTTAGTAATACGTATTAAAAAATATAGGGACATATTTCGGAAGCAGCAATCGCCCAAAAGGATGAAAGAAGGTGTGCCTCTTCAAAACCTCGTCCTTCTGCAAAGCAATGAATTATGCTAAAATACACTATTTTATCACTCAGTTGCATAACCTATAACATCTGCACAACCAAATTCTTTATCGGAGGTAAGACTATTTGGGTTTTATACTCAACTGCTCTTTTTGGAATTTATCCCAAACAACAAGCTGTTTGTTGCTCATTTCTAGTTGATTACGGCTTATCTGCTGTATACGTGAAATTTGGTGTATTAAGCTGTCACTTAACAACTGTGAATAATTTAACTGCGATTGATTGACTTGTTGTAGCTTGCTTACCTGAGAAATTAAGTTATCACTTAACAAAAGGGAATTCTTTAACTGAGATTGGCTGATATGCTGCAGTTCTACCACCTGAGACACTAAAGTATCATTTAACATCTTAGAATACATCATTTGAGTTCTAAACAGACTGTCCGAAGCTATTCTATTGGCTTTGAATCGGTTAGTTGTACTTTCTACAGATACTTGGGAAACAGATAATGCCCCATGAGCTATATAAACTGACATGAAAACTAATATAGTATTAATAAGGAGCAATGTAATATTAGTAACCGGATGCTGTAATGTAGAAAATATGATGTTATTTTTTATTTTTTCTTTTAGCGATAATCTGTTCATAACAACAGCCATAATTCGAAATATATTTTATTCATTATTTTAACCTACTTAATTGTTGTTAGCTGCATTAACATATTTAATATTTAATTTTTACATTTGAACTTAGTATTCAATATAAAGCTATGAAGATTGATATCTTATTTCAATAGTACAAAAGGATGAAAAAGGGACTACATCTTTAAGGCAAGTTTATGGCAGTTAATTATTCCCGGCACAGACCGGGTAATATTCTCTTGAAGCATTACAATAATAATCGCCTGATTATTATAATTAAGATTTAATTTTAGAATAGCATAAATATAAATCACAAACCATTCCCCCTGGAGGTAAATTTTGTTTTAGGAAAGTTAGTAGTTAAAGTTATTTTTATATAGGTTATAAATAGATATTTTTATCTGTTAGGAGGCTGTATGGTTTTATTAGAATTCAGCATTTACCCAACCGACAAGGGTATTAGTGTAAGCCCTTATGTTTCCAGGATTCTGGACTATATTGATAAAAGCGGGGTTACTTATCAGCTTACCCCAATGGGTACTATTCTGGAAGGCGACTGGAATAAAGTAATGAATGTCGTTTCCGGGTGCTTTAACCTGCTTGCAGAAGACTGCGAAAGGATTACCGTAAATTTGAAAGTCGATTACCGCAAAGGCAGCGAAAGCAGAATGCATACGAAAATTGAAAAGGTAGAAAAAATATTAAATAGGAAGCTGTCAACTTAAGTAAATTATTTTACTGGATTAACAGAACTGATCTTAAAACTATTTATTTATTATTCTTTCCTTATAAATAAAGAATACTTTTATGTTTCCAGATTAAGAAACTTTTAATCACTAAGTTTATATTGGTGCACAAAACATAGTTCGGGAATTATTTCAGAATAAATTGATTTGATGCTTAATCATAAGATAATCTCTCCTCGTAATTATTAAATCTCACTATTAGTTAAGTCTATTGATGAAATTGCTCATTAAGTAGTTTAAACAGGCTGTTGGAATTATTCATTAGGTTGACTTCTTATAACGTATATTATAGGAAAGTAATTATTAAAATATTATATAATTGATCTTTATGGAGGAAATAATTATTATGAAAAAATTTTTATGTACTAGTGTTCTATTATTTCTATTTTTTACAGGAATTTTGCATTCTCAGGATTGGGCTAATTTAAATCGTTTTAGAGATGAAAATGAGAAATTAGGACTTCCTTCAGCCGGTGAAAATCGTGTTGTTTTTATTGGAAATTCTATAACTGAAGGGTGGATAAAAATTCATCCAGAATTTTTCTCCTCTAAACCATATATTGGCAGGGGTATTAGTGGACAAACAACCCCCCAGATGCTGATTAGATTTAAAACTGACGTCGTTAATTTAAAACCTGTTGTAGTTGTTATTCTTGCTGGAACAAATGATATTGCCGGTAATACAGGACCATCTACACTTGAAATGATAATGGATAATATTATTTCAATGGTTGATATTGCTAAAGCTCATGGAATAAAAGTTGTTCTTTCATCAGTTCTTCCGGCTTTTGATTATCCTTGGAAACCAGGGCTTAATCCCGCTGAGAAAATTGTGGCACTGAATAAAATGCTGAAAGAATATTCCGATAAAAATGGGATTATTTATCTTGATTACTTTTCCCATATGGTTGATGAACGAAATGGAATGAAAAGTGAGTACTCTCAGGATGGTGTACATCCAAATCTAGAAGGATATAGAGTTATGGAACCGCTTGTGGAAGATGCAATAACTAAAGCTATGCAACTAAAATAATATGAACTCAAGCTGGCGGCAATTAAACAGAATTTAATTATTCAGAACTATTTTATACATAATCAAGGAACGCAACATGAAAAAATTATTTATAGTAATTGCTTTGCTTATCGGGAGCTGTATCTGCTGTGATTCACAGGCACAAACTTTTACAGTTCAGAAGTACAGCATCGGCGGTGAAGGGGGTACGGACTATTTGACTGCTGAACCTGGTACCGGCAGGATCTTTGTCTCACGAGGTTCCCATGTTATGGTTATAGACGGAAATGCAGGTAAAGTTATTGGTGATATACCAGAAACGCCAAATACTCATGGTATTGCTCTTGTTGCAAAATATAATCATGGATTCATAACCAACCGCGGCGATTCCACTATCACTATGTTCGATCTTACAACACTTGTTACGATTAAGAAAATTAAAATTCCAGCTGGTGGACAGGACGGAATAATGTACGATGACTTCTCAGATCGTATCATTCTAACCAATCATAGTAAACCTGGAACTGCTACAGCAGTTGATCCAAATACTGGAGCAATAACTGGCGAAGGCCGCCTTGAAGATAATGCACCTGAAGGTGCTGCGAGCGATGGAAAAGGGAAACTGTTTGTAAACAATGAAAGTAAGAACACCATACAGGTGATCGATGCGCAGACAATGAATGTTCTCGGCTCGATTCCACTGGATTCCTGCAAGGGACCTACCGGAATCGCCTATGACCGATCTTCTGATAGAATCTTTTCAGGGTGCAGCAAAATGTCCGCAGTGGTAAATCCACAAATAGGTAAGGTTGTTGCTACAATACAAAATGGAGAGGGTGTTGACGCACTTGGCTGGGATCCATCTGAGAAGTTAATATATATTCCAGCAGGCCGTGACAGCAATGTAACAATTGTTCACGAAGATTCACCAGATCAATACAGCATAGTTGCTACTGTTACTACTATGACTGGTGCAAAAACAATTTCTATAGATCCATTAACGCATACGGCATATTTGTTCCAACCGCAATACGGAGCACCTTCACCTGATGCACCATTGGATCGAAATGGCCGACGTCCTCGTGGACCGATTATAGGAGCATTTCTAATTGTCATAAAACATTAAAGTTCATACCATCTATATGACTTATATTCAAAGATATTAATAATATTTTAAGATTGTTGGAGTATATTTCTGCAAAATGCACGTAGGTAATTTTGTAGAGACAAAAAGACTTTTATTGTTAAAATAAATTAACTGAATATTATTAACTATTTTCTATGCTGTGAACGCCTGTCCCTGCAATGTTAAAATGTTAGTTCACGGCACAGATAAATATTTTTGAAACTTTAATTTTTAATAACTAAGTTTATACTGATGCACAAAACATAGTTTGGGGATTTATTACTTCAGAATAATTTGATTTGATGCTCTTATAGAAGATATTCTCCCCTCGTATTTATCTTTATAACGAATATAAAGCGTTTATACTTTTTGAATTAAAAACAGTGGAGGCTCTGTGTGTAAAAGGTTACTATTTCTTTTCGTATTATTTACAACGGTTTCAGTAAATGCACAGTGGGTACAAACAAATGGGCCTTATGGCGGCTTCGTTCACTCAATTGCAGTTATGGGCGACAATCTTTTTGCCGGGACTAACGGCGGCGGCGTATTCTTGTCGACAAATAACGGCACAAGCTGGACCGGAGTCAATACAGGAATAACTAATACTTATGTTAATGCCCTTGCCGTTTCCGGCACAAATCTTTTTGCCGGGACTGACTACGGTGTTTTCATGTCTTCTAACTATGGCACAAACTGGACTCAAGTCAATAGAGGCTTGACGTGCAGTCATATCAATGCTTTTGCTGTATATGGAATGAACCTCTTTGCCGGGACTGACAGCGGCGTCTTTCTATCGACAAACAACGGCTCAAATTGGACTTCTCTCAACCCGCCGTATTGGTATCCTTCTGTAGCTGCTTTTGCTATCTATCCCAACGGGGAAGGCGGCACGAATCTTTTTCTGGGAACTCAACAGGACGGTATTTTCATGTCAACTAATAACGGGCAAAGCTGGGCTACAGTTAATGCAGGGCTGCTTAGTAGTTATATCAATGCTTTTGCGTTTATACAGGATGGGGCAGGCGGCATAAATCTTTTTGCCGGAAGCAACAGTGTTTATCAGTCAGCCAATAACGGCACAAATTGGACCGAGGATAATTCGGGCTTGACGGATACTTATGTCAATGCTCTTGCTGTGTCCCCTCCCGGGACAAGCGGCAAGTACCTTTTTGCAGGAACCATTGACGGCGTTTTTCGTTCATCTGATAACGGTACAAGCTGGACTCAAGTTAATACCGGATTGACGAATACTGATATAAATGCCCTTTCAATATACCGCAACGGGGCAGGAGGCACATATCTGTTCGCCGGAACTTATGATGGCATTTTTCTTTCTACCAACAACGGTACAAACTGGGCAGCAGTCGATTCGGGGTTGACGGCTATTCAATTTACTTCTATTGCTGTATCGGGCACTAATCTTTTTGCAGGGACAAAATATAACGGTGTCTACCTGTCTACCGACAACGGTACAAACTGGTCTAACGTCAATACAGGATTAACCAGGACTGATGTGAATGCTATTACATCATCCCCTGCCGGGGCAGGGGGCGCCAATCTCTTTGCGGGGACCGGAAGCGGCGTTTTTCTATCGACAAACAACGGAACTAATTGGACCGCAGTTAATAATGAACTGACAAATATTTCCGTATATTCACTTGCGGCTTTCCCCGGGGCAGGAGGTACGAATCTGTTTGCCGGAACCATTGATGACGGCGCTTTTATTTCCACAAACAATGGAGCAAACTGGACTGCCGTCAATTCAGGAATGGAAGCGGGTACGGCTGTATATGCATTTGCAGTCTCCCCCGATGGCACAGGCGGTACGGATATGTTTGCAGGCGGCAGTAATATTTTTATTTCCACCAACAGCGGCACAAACTGGACTCAAACCGGTTCACGGGCGATGCGCTATACTACATACTCTGCTCTGGCTGTTTCTTCCAACGGGGCAGGCGGCACGGATCTTTTTGCCGGGACAAATTTGGGCATCTTTTTATCCACCAACAACGGCACAAGCTGGACCGGAGTCAATACAGGAATAACTAATACTTATGTTAATGCCGTTGCCGTTTCCAGCACAAATCTTTTTGCCGGAACCGACGGCGGCGTCTTTCTTTCCTCCGATAACGGAGCAAACTGGAGCGCGGTAAATACCGGCGACTTAACAAACATTAATGTTCTTGCTCTTTCCGTTTCCCCCACAGGGACAGGCGGCACAAAACTAATTGCCGTAACTGACGGAAGAGGCGTTTGGACACGGTTGCTTTCGGAGATTGTTACGGGAACAGAAGATAATCACGATGAAGTTCCAACTGCTTTTACACTTAACCAGAACTATCCGAACCCATTCAACCCGGCAACGGAAATAGGATACAGTCTTCCGAAAAACAGCTTTGTCACATTAAAGGTTTACGATGCGCTTGGAAGAGAAGTCAAAACTCTTGTCAGCGAATTTCAAAATGCAGGATCCAAATTGGTGACATTTGACGCCAGTAATTTGCCGAGCGGAGTATATTTCTATCGCTTGCAATCAGGTTCTTTCATTCAGACAAAAAAATTATTATTAATCAAATAATTAAATGCAGCTTTCAACAATACACATATATTAGAAGGCGGTTGATTTTGTAAAATGCTGAGTACAATTTGTACTGCCAAATTATATATATAAGGATGATTTGATGAAATTTAGATACATATTCTTTTCCTTCTTTCTCTTGAGCACTACGTATTTCCTTTTTGCCCAGGAAAATGCCAAGCTTTCAATAACGGTTACTCCGCAAAACGAACTTATTATTGTAACACGGGCTGATTGTCACCAGCAGTACGGACTTGCGTATCCGGTAACTTACCAACTCGATTTTCCATCCGGATTGAGCGGGTTAATAGCTATAGAGAAGCACCAGTCATCTGAAAGATGGGTTCGAATTCCTGAAAAGCTTTCCGGCGATTTATTTAATGCTATAGAAGACGTCCGGTTTGATTACACAGCTCAACGGGCATATGTTTCCGCTGCTTTTAACGGTAAAAGTGATTCTTTATTTATCGAAATTGAAGACAGTCTCGGCAATTCAATCTCTTTCGTTTATCAAGGTATTAGCAAGTATTATGATGACCGTAAAGCTGTCGTGACCTTAACGAGCGATGATTGGGCGGATTTCAACTATGCGAATATCTTTCCTTTGATGTATATGTTCCGCTCCCGTGGATTGTATCTGACGGCTGGAATTATAACGGCGCCGGATAATTGTTCAAGCGCAACATGGAAAGCTTTGCAGCAGGAGGTCGATTCGGGGTACGTTGAAGCTGCGTCGCATAGCCGGACTCATCCGTATACACCCTATGCCGATGCGGTAAGTGAAGTGCAGGGATCAGAGCTTGATATTAAACAAAATCTTGTCTTACCTCCTCTTTTTTCAAATAACGGAACAGGATATGTTTATACCTGGATTGCACCATACGGTGATTATGATCCAACGATTGATTATTTGTTGGGCGCTTCCGGTTATCTTGCGGCACGGATCTATGCAAACCTTGATACAACAAGCCCGCGAATATATATCTACGGCGATTCTACGCTCACTAACTGGAATGTAAACACTAACCATTTTGATCCGTTCCTGCCTACTGTTGAACTTGGCGCTCCATCATGGGGCGGAGGGGATACAAGCCTGACATCACTCAACGGGCTCTTCGATACCATCCTTGCAAAAGGAGATATATATCATCTGATGTGGCATCCACAGGTCATTATTTCAGACACAAACAAAGGATATTTAATAAATCATTTGAATTATATCAGCGGCCGCAGCAACGTATGGTATGTTAATCTTGGCCATTTGTATCTTTACCATCTTATACAGTCTGCTAATAGCGGAAATGAACTTACAACCGCAACCGTATCAAAAAATGGAAGCGGAGCAGTCAGTTCATTTAAACTCTTCCAGAATTATCCAAATCCGTTCAACCCGACTACTAACATTCAGTATTCTATTCCTACCAGTGGAAATGTAAGTATTAAAGTTTACAATATATTTGGTCAGGAAGCTGCGACGGTTTTCCAGGGATTCCAGAAATCCGGTTCTTACATAGCTAATTTTGATGCTTCAAGACTTGCAAGCGGAGTTTATCTGTACCGTTTGCAGGCAGGCAGCTTCTCACAAACAAAAAAAATGTTATTTCTCAAATGAGTGCCAGGCGAAGCTTGGACTAATCTAATTGGGTGAGGCAGGAAATGCAACTCTGCCAGTCCCAATCGTGGTAAAACTCTATAGCCAAGTAACGGGAAGCCGGATAGTAGTTGGAAACGACTACTATCTAAGCGGTTTGACAAAGTAATCTGAAAGGAAGCAACGCAATAAGGTATATTCATTCAGGAAAGCCGTATAAAGAAAAACCTCACGTACGGTTTGACGAGGGTTCAGGGGAAACAGAATTCTATTATAGAATTACTGCGCCCTTGTCCTACACTGCAAGCTTCATTGGATAAGGCGGGGTTGTTATGGCTCCGCCAATTCCATCATAAAATTATAGATGGCATGGGGGCTTATATTTAGCAAGTAAAATTTTCCAAATAAAAAAGTTGTAATTGAAAGTGACGGGGTACCTAAATAAAAGGGTACTCCATTTTAATCCGATTAAAAATAAATGTCATCATTTGGTAACAGGAATAATAAGTTTTATTGTTCAGTCGGCCTTATATAGCCCAAACAAAAAATACCCAATAAAAAAATTTTAACTTGAATTTGTTTGCGGTTTTGCAATCAGGTAAAGGGCGGATAATGTTTCCTGGTAACGGCAACAGTCCAACAAATATTTAGGGTACTTCTTTTCCGCCTTACCATAGAAGTCGGTTACCTTTTCATCCGAACACGATAGTTACGATATATTCTTATCACCCGAAAGATGTAATCCCTTTTTCATCCCCTTGCCCGATTGAATACCTCTCTTTCAAAATGTACTTTCATTATGTAATTATTTATTAACCAATTGAAAGAATTACTCATAGAGAGACTAAAATGAAAAAAGATAAAGAAAACTACAAAGGGCCTTCGTCTCAATTAGGTGAAAAAAACATCCAAAAACAAATAGCAATTGGAAAAGAAGAAAATACTTTTCCCGGCTACCCCACCTATCCTGGCAGCGATGACATTTATAATAAAGACAAAGAAGAGGACCTGAACCCGGAAGAAACATTCAAGATTAAAAAACCTTATAAGAGGCCCGGGAAGAAAAACGAAAATGAAATTATTGAAGATGCTACCGGCAGTGACCTTGATGTACCAGGCTCTGAATTGGATGAAATGCAAGAGAATGAAGGAAGTGAAGACGAAGAGAATAATTACTACAGCTTAGGTGGAGACGATCATAATGATCTTGATGAAGAGCAAGGTGATTAAATAAAGAAGTATAAGAAAAAGTGTATTGCAATGGCTGGTAAAAATATTTTTGTTAGCCTTTGGCAGCGTGACTTCTTATAATGTATATTATAGGAAAGCAAGCTTAGAATGTAAAGCTCATAAGATAGGAATAAAATAATATGAACAATAAAATAATAGTAATTACAGGTGCGAGCGATGGCATTGGCGCAGAGGCAGCCCGTCAATTATACGCAAAAGGTTCTACCGTCGTAATCGTCGGTCGCTCACCTGAAAAAACCAAAGCTGTGGCGGACGAACTAAACGCAAAGTATTATATAGCAGATTTCTCAAAGCTGAGTGATGTTCGGAAGTTAGCAAGTGATCTACGAAGAGACTTTCCAAGAATCGACGTACTTGCAAATAATGCAGGCGGGATATTTGGCGAGCGTGAACTAACGGTTGATGGTCATGAGAAAACTATGCAAGTTAACTATTTGGCTCCGTTTTTGATTACTACGTTGCTTATGGATGTTCTGGTTGCCAGCAAAGCGATTGTCATTAATACGTCGAGTATCGCCCATAAAGTTTTTAGCAAGTTCGATATTAATGATATAGAGGTTGCTAATAGCTACACACAAAAAGTGGCATACGGAAATGCTAAACTTGAAAACATACTCTTTACTAAAGAACTACACAAGCGATACCACGATAAAGGTATCTCAACGGCTGCATTTCATCCTGGGAATGTGGCGAGCAACTTTGCGAGTGATACAAACAGCCTTATGCGATATGTTTATCACACATCACTTCGCAAACTAATCCTTATATCACCTGCCAAAGGTGCCGATACGCTTGTCTGGCTAGCTACCACAACACCAGGCAAAGATTGGCAGTCGGGTGAATATTATACGAAGCGTAAAATATCTAAAATTATAGACAAAAAAATTAATGACGAAACTCTCGCACGGGAACTCTGGGAGCAATCCGTTAAATTCATCATACAGTAGATCAGAGAAGAGACTAAGATATAGTATGGTTTCAATGATCGCTTAACCACAAACTGCGCTTCTAAATTTGAAGCGTAGTTTTGCAGCGTGACTTCCTATAATGTATATTATAGAAAAGGAATGGCGGAATCAATGAAATATTTAGTTTTGTTTATAATCTTAATCGGACTCCTGCCGGTTGTAACTTCTTCTCCTGTATCGGCACAGGACAAGACTAACGATATCAGCAAGCAGGTGCCTAATCAGAAAATATTGAAAAAAAATGCTGTCAAAATTGATAAATTTAAAATAAACGGGGCAAAATCTGTGCAACAGGGACAAAAAGAAATCAGCAAATCCGAAAGTGACTCAAAAGTAAAAACTGCTCAGGCGAAAAAACCTGTGAAAGTTGGACAGAATAAAATCAGCGAATCTAAAAGTAAGATAAAAACAAAAGTTACCAGCGCGAAAAAAGCTGTGGTACCCGAATAGAATATATATTGTAATACATTTTGAAGATTGAAAAGAATAATTTTCTTTTCACTCCTTTGTAGAAGGATTGCTTATAACGTATATTATAGGAAAGAATCCATTGATTTTTAAACTATAATTGGGAGTGAACATGAAAAAATATTATGTCCTGTTTATTTTACTCTTTGCCTATAACTTTCTTATTGCCCAATCTATTGAACTCCCGGCACCTCAGAAAACCGGGGGAATGTCTCTTATGGAAGCACTGGCAAAAAGAGTTACCGTAAGGGAATTCGATACTACAAACATTTCAATTCAGCAATTGTCTGATTTGCTGTGGGCTTCATTCGGTGTTGATCGCCCTGACGGCAGAAGAACCGCACCTTCTTCAAACAATAAACAGGAAATTGATATTTACGTGCTTTTAAAAAACGGCGCATATGTGTATGACGCTCAAAATAATAAACTCATCCTGGTTACATCTGAAGACCTTCGCAGCCAGGCAACCGACCAAAAGTTTGCCATTACAGCACCCGTTCAATTAATCTTTATAGCAGACTTGGCAAAAGGAGGCGAGAGTACAGAGGATGGAAAGTTAAGAACCGCAAACATGGACTGCGGTTATATCTCACAAAACACGTATTTGTTTTGTACTTCGGAAGGGTTGGTAACAGGAGCTAGAGGTTCGGTTAACCGCGATGCTTTAACTCCTAAACTCAAACTTAGGCCTGACCAGAGAATTTTACTTGCACATTCTGTTGGGCACCCGGTAAAATAATTATTACTTTTATAGATTGATTTCCTATAATGTATATTATAAGGACCTCAAAGTTGTTGAAATGATTTTGCGTTGGAATTACTTATTAAAGGCGTGCAATAGAATGCGCGCCTTTTTTATTTATATCAAA
>Ga0182027_10009018_pt1 | contig 14417 bp, 7 predicted proteins | sample 712E1DmetaG_FD_121300 | JGI IMG/M metagenome (GOLD analysis project Ga0182027, IMG submission 121300) | Permafrost microbial communities from Stordalen Mire, Sweden - 712E1D metaG (Illumina Assembly) | ecosystem: Environmental > Terrestrial > Soil > Wetlands > Permafrost | place: Sweden...
GATATCGGCGCGCCCGCCGACTGGTCCATTCAATCCGGCGCGCCCGGTGTGATCGTCGCCATCATCGACTCGGGTATTCGCCTCACGCATTCCGATCTCGTCGCCAACCTGTGGACCAACTCCAGCCCTGGGACTAGCGGCTTCCGCAACGACCTGCACGGCATCAACGCCACGGTGTCGACCTCGTCGTCCTCCAGCGGCACGCCCACCGACAACGACAGTGCGGGCCACGGCACGCACGTCTCCGGCACGATCGGCGCCATCGGCAACAACGGCATCGACGTCTCCGGCGTCGCCTGGACGGTCCAGTTGATGGCGCTCAAGTTCCTCGCGGCGGACGGCACCGGTGTGACATCGGACGAGATCACCTGCATCAATTACGCCATCGCCCACGGCGCCGCCATCATCAACGCCAGCTTCGGCAGCACGGTTTATTCGCAATCGGAGTTCAACGCCATCCAACAGGCCGGCAAAGCCGGCATCATCTTCGCCGCCGCCGCCGGCAACGACGGCCTCTCCACCGACACTGGCAACGATTACCCGGCCGGTTACCAGTTGGACAATATTATTACCATCGCCGCCACGACCAACACCGACGCGCTCGCCAGCTATTCGAATTACGGCTCCGGCTCCGTCGACCTCGCCGCGCCCGGCGACAAAATTCTTTCCACCATCAACACCTCCGATACCGCCACCGGCACCCTCAGCGGCACCTCGATGGCCACACCCCACGTCAGCGGTTCGTTGGCGCTGCTGAAAGCCCATTTTCCCAACGACACCTACCGCCAGCTCATCAACCGGCTCCTGCGCAGCGTCACCAAACTGCCCGGCCTCTCCGGCAAGGTGCAGAGCGGCGGACGCCTCAACCTCGCCCAGGCGCTCAGCTCGACGGACAACCGTCCGATGAACGACGACTTCGCCACGCGCGCCCAGCTCTCCGGGCCCAACGTCCGCGTGCGCTCCTCCAACGCCGGCGCCACCCGCGAGGCCGGCGAGCCGCTGCACGCCGGCGTCACCGGCGGCGCCTCGCTCTGGTGGACGTGGACCGCGCCGTCCAGCAGCACGGTGGCTTTCGATACGGCCGGCAGCGGCTTTGACACCGTGCTCGCCCTCTACACCGGCTCGTCCCTCAGCGCCCTGCAGTCCGTCGCGTCCAACGACGATGCCTCCACCAGCGTCACCACCAGCCGCGTCCTCATCAACGTCACCGCCGGTACCACGTATCAAATCGCCGTCGACGGGAAGAACGGCGCCACCGGGACCGTGGCGCTCCAAATCGGCACGGTGCCCGCCAACGACAATTTCGCGAATGCCCAGGTCGTGAGCGGTGTCTCCCTCCTCACCTCGGGCTTCACGTTCAACGCCTCCGCCGAAACGGGCGAGCCCAACCCCACCGGCGCCAGCAGCGGCCATTCCGTTTGGTACCGGTGGACCGCTCCTGCCACCGGCCATTACGTGCTGGCCGCGTTTGCGACGCAAATCGACATGGTCGCCGCGGTCTACACCGGTACCGCTCTCAACAACCTGACGGCCGTGGCCTCCAACGACAACTCTGCCTCCTACAACAGCGACAGCCTCGTGCCCTTCAACGCCACCGCCGGCACGGCCTACTACTTCCAAATTACCGACACGGGCACCACGGGCGGCGACTTCACCCTTTCGCTCACCGACGCTTTGTGGGAGTTCCCCGCCGGCATGGACAACTCCAACCTCAGCACTCTGCCCACCCCCGATATCACGTCGTCCCCGGCCGTGGCCGCCAATGGCACGGTGTATTTCGGCTCGTTGGACTCGTTCGTGTATGCGCTCAATACCGACGGCTCGCTGAAATGGGACCGCGCCACCGGTGACTCCATCGACATGGCTTCGCCCGCGCTCGGCACCGACGGCACGGTCTATATCGGCTCGAACGACGCCTATCTTTATGCCCTCAACGGGAGCACCGGTGCGCGCAAATGGCAGTTCAGCGCCACCACGGGAATCTCGTCCACCCCCGCCATCGGCAGCGACGGCACCATCTACTTCCGCGACGACAACAATCTCTACGCCCTCACCGACAACGGCACGTCTGTGACCAAAAAGTGGAGCGTCGCGCTCAGCGGCGGCACGTATTGCTCGCCGACGATCGGCACCGCCGGCACCATCTACGTCGGCGCTACCGGCGGCACGTTCTATGCCGTCAATCCCAACGGCACGACGAAATGGACCTACACCGCCAATGACGATATCTACACGTCGCCGGCCATCGCTGCGGACGGCACGATCTACTTCGCCACCCTGGCGGGTTGGTTCTACGCCCTCACCGACAATGGCACGTCCGCGACCGCGAAGTGGATCTGGAAAAACGCCGACGGCAGCAGTATCACCTCGTCGCCCGTCATCGGTACCGACGGCACGGTTTATTTCGGCGGCTACGATCACAAACTGCACGCGTTGCGCTCCGACGGCACGGAACGATGGTCCTACACCGCGGCCGATGAAGTACGCGCCTCCACGCCCGCCATCGCCGCCGATGGCACGATTTATTTCGGCGATTATGACTCGCAACTCTACGCGGTGAATCCCAACGGAACGCTCCAGCGCGTCTATTCCACCGCGCTGCTCATCCGCTCTTCGCCCGTCATCGCAAACAACCGCCTCTACTTCGGCAGCACCGACGGCAAGCTCTATGCCTTCAACCTCGGCCAGAACGCCGCCGGATCGGTCTGGCCGATGTTCCAGCAAAACGCCACCCACACTGCCCGCGCGGTCAGCGGCACTCCCGTGATCACGACCCAGTCGCAAAGCCAGATCGCGCCCCTCGGCGGCACTCTCACGCTCAGCGTCGCCGCGAGCGGCACCGTGACCGGTTACCAGTGGTCCCAAAATGGCGTGGCGATTTCCGGCGCCACCGGCCCCACCCTGACGACCATCAATGTCACGGCCGCCGCCGCCGGTACCTACACCGTCGCGGTTATCGGGGTGACCAGCACGGTCACGAGCACCCCTATCCTGATCACCGTACAACCGCCGCTCTACGGTCGCCTCATCGATCTCTCCGTGCGGGCCGTGGCCGGCAACAGCGCGCAGACCCTTATCGTCGGTTTCTCGGTGACGGGCGGCAACAAGCCTATCCTGCTGCGCGGCGTCGGCCCCTCGCTCGCCGCCTATGGCGTCACCGGCACGCTGCCCGATCCGTTCCTCACGCTCTACAGCGGCAGCACCGTGCTTCTCCCGACGAACGACAACTGGGGCAGCGATCCGGCGGTCGCCGCCGCCATCACCGCCTTTACCAACTTCCCCCTCCCAGCGGGCAGCAAGGACGCCGCGCTCCTGCGCACGCTCGCCAGCGGCGCCTACACCGCGTTTGTCACCGATGTCGGAGGCGGCTCCGGCGTAGCGCTCGCCGAAGTCTACGACGCCGATGCCACTCCGCCCAGTGCGCAATCGGTCGCGGCCGTGAGCCGGCTGACCAGCATTTCCGCCCGGGCGCCGGTTGGCACCGGTGGCAATATTCTCATCGCCGGTTTCGCGTTCAACGGCAACGTGCCGAAAACGCTGCTCATTCGCGGCGTCGGCCCTTCGCTCGCGCCATACGGCGTCACCGGCGTGCTCGCCAACCCGCGCCTCGATCTCTTCGACCAGAATGGCACCGTCATCCAAAGCAATGACGACTGGGGCGGCTCGACCACGCTGACCAACGCGTTCACCGCGGTGAACGCATTTCCGTTGAACGGTTCGACGAGTCTCGACGCCGCGCTGCTGGTCACGCTGCCGCCCGGCACCTACACGGTCCAGGTGAGCGGTGTCAACGGCACGACTGGCGTCGCCCTGATCGAAGTCTACGAGATGCCGTAGCGACCGTGCCCAAAGTCGGGGAGCGGTATCGTTCGAAAAATTGTAGCGGCGGTCTATGACCGCCGTTCTCGGAAAAACCGGCGCTCATCGAGCGTCGCTACAGTTCGGGCTGCTGCCGTTGTGGCCGCGAGCGTGAGCGAGTGGATCCGTGGCCTTTCAGCGATGAAATAGCTGTCATGCTGAACAAAGCGAAGCATCCATCCGATGCCCGTAGCCACGCCTGCCCGCCGTAGCTCGTCGAGCGAAGGCGGGAGCGTGAGCGAGTGGAATACAGTGACGCTGGTTCTAGCCGTGGTAGGTCGGGCTTTACGCCCGACAAACTCCAGGATCGGGCTTTACGGCCGATATGCAGAAAAACCTGTCGGGGATAAACCCCGACCTACCGTCGGATCGCGTCACGCCATTCCACTCGCTCACGCTCGCAGCCACCAATATCGCGTCACCCCATTCCACTCGCTCACGCTCGCAGCCACCAATATGACATCACCTCTTCCACTCGCTCACGCTCGCGGCTACCGAAAAACTCGTGCCGGCCATTATCGGCATTATATCTTGCGCCTCACTGCGGTTACGTTTCTTGGTGGAGGCCCCACCAAAAATATTATCCGCGTGAGTAGCGGGTTCGAAGCCGGCGATTGTCATTATGCCCAGTTGTGAATTCAAATTCCGCAGCCACGCTTCTCCGCCTCCGTCGTCCGGCCGATCCCGGCGCGGTTGCGCCTGACCTCTGCCTCGCGATGCCAGAAGAGCCGTCCAGCCCCGCGCGCGACTTCGCCACCCTCTACCGCACGACGCTCGCCCCGTTGCGGCGCTACCTCGCGCGCCTCCTCGGCAACGCCGCCGAGGCCCAGGACGTCGCGCACGATGCCTACCTGCGGGTGTATCCGACCACCAACACGCCGCCGGCCGAACGGCCCGAAGCCCTGCTTTATGTCACTGCCCGCCGCCTCGCCATCAACCGGCTCAAGCGCCGCAGCATCTCGCCGTTTGCGCGCGACACGGTAAACGCCGAAACGGCGGCGGCGGCCACGCCGGGCGTGGTCCAAGTGGTGATGGCCCGTCAGGAGCTGGCCCTGCTCGAACGCGCCATCGCCCAACTGCCGGAGGGCTGCCGCACGGTTTTGCTGCTGCGCAAAGTCGAGCTGCTCTCCCATCGCGAGATTGCAGACCGGCTCGGCATCGCCGTCAGCACGGTCGAGAAACAACATGCGCGCGCCCTCAGGCTGCTGCGGGCGGCGTTGCCCAACGAAACCGGATGCGGCCCCTTCCCTGCCGCGCCCGCCTCCAACCCGGAGGTCCAGTCATGAAATCTTTTCTTTCCCGCTCCGCTTCGTCCGCCGAGGAGCAAGCTTCCCTTTGGGCCGCCCGGCTCGATGGCGGCAGCCTCACCGCCGCCGACCGCGCCGCCCTCGACGCCTGGCTGGCTGAAAACCCGACCCACCGATCGATCCTTTCGCACTACTGCCAGTTCTCCGCCGATCTTGAGGAAAACCTGCTCGCGCTCGTCGCCACCGGCGCCGTAACCCTGCCGCCCGAGGACCAGCCCAAGCCGGTCCGCCGCCGTTGGACCCTCCCGTGGTTCGCCGGTACCGCGTTGGCCGCGGCCGCCGCGGTGGCGTTCGTCGTCTGGCTCGCTCGGCCCAGCGCGCAATTCGAGAACATCGAAACGCCCGCCGCGCACCGGGGATCGCTCACGCTCGCCGACGGCAGCCGCGTCGAACTCAACGCGCGGACCAGCCTGCGGATCGCAATCAGCCGGATCGAGCGGCGCGTACAGCTTTTCACCGGCGAAGCGTACTTCGTCGTGAGCAAGAACCCGAATCGACCGTTCATCGTCGAAACTCCGGCCGGCTCCGTGCGCGTGACCGGGACGATCTTCAACGTCCGCAGCGAGACGGCCTCGCAGCTCGAGGTGACGGTGGTCCAAGGCTCGGTGCAGGTGAGCCCCACCGAAACCGGCGGCACACTCGCGCCGATCGCCGTGCCACTCGTCGCCGGCGACCGATTGACCACTTCAGCCCAACGCGTGGACCGAGAGACGCTATCCGCTACCGCCCTCGAAGACGCGCTGGCGTGGCGGCAGGGACAGATCGTCTGTAATAACATGCCGCTGGCCGAGGTCGCCGCCCGGTTTGCGCATTACCACGGCCGAAAAATCGCGGTCGCCCCGGATGCGGCGGAACTGAGCGTTAGCGGCCTGTACAGTCTCGACGATCTCGATGGGTTTTTTACGACGCTTAATAAGACCCCTTTTTCGGGGAAGTCCGTTGGCGTAACGCCTGACCCGGACGGCACTGTGCAGGTCCGCCTGCGCAGTGCCCACTAACGGCCGCCACTCTTCTCCGAAACATGCCACGCCCCCTCCGCCCCCACGACTTTCTTGCCCGGCGCTACCGTGGAGCCGCCTTATCGAACTCCGTCATGCGAGCGGCGGCTTGGTTCGACTGTAGCCACGAGCGTGAGCGAGTGGAAGCGCTTCCCCTCGCTCACGCTCGTGGCTACTCGGGAGACGAAAAGGTCGGAGGTACCCTGGCAGCAAAGTCGAATGGTCTAATGCCTTGGAGCCGGTTCCGGGATTGTTTTAGGGGGCTCTTGTTTGCCGTAGGCAGCGAGCTTGCTCGCGCTCTGGCATACCGCGCGAGCAAGCTCGCTGACCTACGAAATATCGAGTTTCCAGGAATACTCTTTACGTGCACCCGCCTCCGCCTGCTCCTGCTGGTCCTCGGCTTTCTGACTCTCGCCCTCGCGCGCGCGGGACCGATCGACCTCGACCTTCCGGCGCAACCGGCGGACACCGCACTGCTGGCCCTGTGCAAACAGGCGAAGATCGAGGTGCTGTTTTCCTTCGACGATCTCCACCGGGTGGAATCTACCGCGGTCACCGGTCGGTACGAGCCGGCCGAGGCGCTCGACCGGTTGCTGCAAGGCACGGGCTTCGCCTCGCATCCCAACGGCCAGGGAAAATTCGTGATCACGCCCGCCGCGCCGCCGACCGGCGGGATCAAGGGCCGGCTGCTCGCACCCGACGGCACCGCCGCGCACGGGGTCCGCGTGGCCGTGCCCGGCACGCGGTTGACGACGGTCACCGACGCCCGCGGCGAATTCAGCCTGACTGACGTTCCCACCGGACCGTGCACGCTGGTCGCCACCGGGACGGGGTACCAGCCGTTGCAGATCGTCGGTGCGACGGTGGTGGCGGACCGGATGTCGATCCTCGATCCGCACACACTACAAAGGGCGTTGAGCGAGCCGATCCACCTCGAACCCTACGTCGTCGAGGACAAGTCGGCGTGGACGCAGCCCTTCGAGAGCAACACTACCGCCCTGCCGACGCGGACGGCCACCGGCAACGTCGACCTGCGCCGCTCGATGGACGACGCCCTGCCCTTCACCATCTACACCCGCGACCAGCTCGCGCGCAGCGGCGTGGTCAACTTGAACGAATTTCTCCAGCGCGAACTCCTCGACAGCAATGTGGTCCAGCCCCCGCCGGAGCAGGACGGCAGCCAGCCGCTCTATCTCGCCGGCAGCACCAACCTGAGCCTGCGCGGCTACCGCGACGAGGAGACGGTTGTGCTGGTCAACGGCCGCCGCCTCCCGGAGATCGTCACCAGCGGTTCGCGCACGTTGCCACCGGACGTCAACTTCATCCCGTTGAGTCTGGTGCAGCAGGTCCAGGTGATGCCGGTCTCCGCCTCTGCGTTGTACGGCGGCAGTGCCGTCGGCGGCGTGATCAACATCGTGCTGCGCCCCGACGTGGACGCCAACACCACCGAGGTCACCGCCACGTACACCAATGCGCTGCACCGCTACGATGCGCCCCAGTCCTACCTGTCGCTGTTGCACTGCCAGACGCTGCTCGGCGGAGCGTTGCGCCTGCGGCTGAACGCCAGCATCACCGCGGCCCAACCGCCCACGGAGGCGGAGTTGGGTTATCACCAGGCGCGCTTCGTGGCTCCCGTCCCCTTGGACGCCTCGATCCATCGCGCGACCCCAAATGTCCGGAGCGCGGACGGCACGCCGTTGTTTGGCCCGGGCACCGCCTCAGTGACGTCGGTTGCACCCGGCGCCGACGGCACCGGTGGGCTCGCCGCCTTCGCCGGCCGCCCGGGCGTGCGCGACTTCGCTTTTTTCAACCCGGCTGGCGAATTGGCGAATTCACTCGACAGCCTCGACTACACCTACGGCCGCCAGCAGCGGCGCGACGCCTATTTCGGCTCCGTGGTCTATGACGCGTTTCCGTGGCTCCAGCTCGGGTTCGACGGCACGTTCGCCCGCACCGTTGTCAACCGCGGATTCGACGTGATGGCCGCGGACCTGACTTTGAGCACGGGCGCCCGTTTCAATCCGTTCCCGCAGGACGTCATCGTATCGCTCAATGAAACGGCGCCGTTGCTCGGGCCGGACTACAGCGAGGCGCGCCTGGAGTTCTCCTCCGCCGTCTTCGGCCTGCTGGTCAAGCTGCCGGCGGACTGGCATGCGTCGCTCGACACGCAGTATGCGCACAACTTCACCCAATATCGCGGCCTCGCCGGCGCCGACACCGCGCGCTGGCAGCAACTCGTCGATGACGGACGCTACCAGCCGCTACGCGACACGCAGGTTTACGGCCCGCCGCCGGCGTTCTACGACGAGGTGCTCATCTATCGGGGCGCCCGTGGGCGCTTCGTGACCCTGGGCGACTACAGCACGATCGACCTCGCCGGGCGGATCAGCAACGAATCGCTCACGCTGCCGACCGGCCCCGCCGTCGTGAATGTCGGCGGCGATTACCGGCGCAACCACCTCGGCCCCTATGCGGACGAGCGGCGTTATGCCGACGGCTCGCTGGCGGGGGATCCGGCCCAGTGGAACGGCCGCACGCTCGCGCAATACAGCGTCTTCGGCGAACTGCAGGCGCCGCTGGTGCCGGCGCGCTGGCTCCCGCACTGGCTTCACCAGGCGCAAGCTGATCTGGCCCTGCGCTTCGTCGCCGCTGACACGGCGCGTGCCGCCAATTTCGCCCCCACGTACGGGCTGAAGCTCGACCTGGGGGGCGGCCTCTCCGCGCGCGGCAGCCTCACGACGTCAAATCGTTTCCCCACCCCGCAGATGAGCCGGCAGGTGCTGATCTTCCCGGATATGCCCGGCACCGGCGGCGTGGACCTTCAGCAGATCTTTGACCCGCGGCGCAACGAAACCTATGACGTGGAGGTCAACGAGGCGGTGAACCCCGCGGTGCGTTCAGAGGCGGCCGTCACCCAGACGGCGGGGCTGATTTTCCAGCGCGGCAAGACCCACCGGCTACGCGCCACGCTCGATTTTCTGGATACCCATAAAAACGACGAACTGGTCACCCTGAATGAGACGGAAACGTTGCACCTCGAGTCGTTGTTCCCCGACCGGGTCCGGCGCGCGCCGCTGGCCCCCGGCGATCCGCACGCGGTCGGGCGGGTCACCGAGGTGCTCACCGGCTCCGCCAACCTCACCTGGCGCCACTCGCGAAACTGGAACGCCGCGCTGGACTACGCGTGGACGGAGTGCCTCGGCGGCACGCTCACGCTGTACGGCCGGCTGATTTACTTCGAGAAATACGATCTGCAGGTGGGGCCCGATTCCGCGGTGGTTCACGAGTTGCGCCACCCCGACGGCTCCACTTCGTCGCTGTTGAAATACCGCGCGAATTTCGGAGCCGGCTGGTCCAACCGTGCCTGGGGCCTCGGCGTGGACGGCCACTATTTTCACTCGCGCGTCCTGCCGGCCGACGAATGGGCCGGCCAGGGTCACGACCGGATCCGGCCGTTCTGGCAAGGCGACGCCTACGTGCAGAGCGACGTCGGGCACTGGTTGCCCTGGCAGAGCTCGCGCTATGGCCTGCGGGCGCAACTGCGGATCAACAACATTCTCGATGCCGGCTTCCCGAAGTACGTCAACGATCCGTCGGGTGCCGGCGTGCAACCGTACGGCGACTGGCGCGGACGCACCTATTCGCTCTCGCTCACCGCCACTTTCTGATTGGTCGCGGTTTGGCATTGACCGCGTCCGCAGGTGGAGCGGCTTGTCCCCAAGACGCTTTTGAGCGCGTTGAGGACAACGCGCTCCACCACGGTCAATCGGATGCTCGATGGTCCGTCGTTCCCATCGACACCTGTCCGGCACGATCGGTGTTATGGCGGAATCGCCCTGGCCTCTGTAGCCTTGGCGAAGGAGGCCGAAAACCGCCGCGCCGAGTAGCGGGTTTCGCGCGCCGGATTGTCATCCTCTGCAAACTCCCTGCGCACCATGACACCCGTCGCCGATCTTGTGTTGGAAACCGTCCCGGCCCGCCGACCGCGGGCCCTGGAATCCACGACCGCCGACGACGCGGAGCTGCGCGAGGCGTTGAAACGCTGCTCACCCGCCACGTACGAGGCCGCCCGTCGGTATCGGGATTCCGGCGACACCACCCAACTGCCCGCGATCGTCCTCGGCGTCATCGAACGGTACATCGAGCGCGATCTGCGGCCCAAGCTCCGGCACCCGTCCCCCGATCTGCTCCTGGCCGACGACCTGGGCATCGATTCCCTCACCATGATGGAGATCGTGATGCTCGCCGAAGACGTCCTCCGGATCACGATCACGAGCGAGGAGCTGCTGCGCCTGCGCACGATTGGCGACGCCCAGCAATTCATCGCCACCAAGGTCCGCGGCACCCCTGCGCCCCCGCCGTTCGACCCGGGCACGACCGACCGGTTGCCCACCACCATGACCCGCGCCAGTCCACCCGCCGCTACTTCAAACCGATTGTCATTCAATAGATGACATGTTGTTGTTTATTGCTTTTATGTAGTTCATTATAAAACATTTGTCATCTAATGGATGACATTTGGTTGTTTCCGATTTTAACGTATTAACTTATACAATGTTTGTCATCTATTAGATGACAACTGACTCGATCGTCCTTGGGCGGAGTGATTTACATCACTTCCAAATCGGCGCGGGCGGCGGTCTCGAGTCCCGCGAGTCCGGCTTGGACGATGGCGGCGGTCGGCCCCTCGACCAGCAACCGCAGCTTCGCCTCGGTGCCGGAATAGCGCACGAGCACGCGACCCTGCGCGCCGAGCCCCTGCTCGAGCGCGGCAATCGCGCCGGACAGCGCGGGCAACGTCTCCAGCGGCTTTTTCTTCCGCACCCTGAAGTTCCGGGTGAGCTGCGGGAACTTGGTCAGCCCGCGACGCAGTTCCGACAGCGGCCGGCCGGTGGCCAGCATCACTTCGATGACCTTGAGCGCCGCCACGAGTCCGTCGCCGGTCGGCGAAATTTCGGAACAGATGATATGGCCGCTCACCTCGCCGCCGAGCGTGGCTCCTTCCGCCAGCATCCGCCTGATGACATACCGGTCGCCCACCGATGTGCGGCACACCCGGCCACCGGCCGCGGCGAGCGCCCCATCGACCCCGAGGTTGCTCAAAGCGGAGACGACCAGCGTTTGCGCCGCCAGGCGTCCCTGCCGCAGCGCGCACACGGCCAGAATGGTCAGGATCTCGTCGCCATCGAGTACGTCGCCGCGTTCGTCGCAGAGCACGCACCGGTCGCCATCGCCGTCGTGCGCAATGCCGAGGCGGGCGCCCCTCGCGCGCACGGCAGCGGCGAGTTGCTCCGGATGCTCGCTGCCGACGCCGTCGTTGATATTGTGGCCATCGGGGACATCGCCGAGAGCGACGATCTCGGCGCCGAGAGCGCGCAACACGACCGGGCTGGTGACGCAGGTGGCACCATCCGCCGTATCGAGCACGATGCGCCAGCCGCGCAAGGAGGCGGGAGGCAGCAGGCGGGAGGTGGCGGCGATGTAGCCGCTTAACTCATCGATGACCGGAAATGAGGGCACGGTGGCAGAGGGCGCGGTCGCCGGCAGTTGTTGCTCGATGGTGGCTTCGTCTTGATCGGTCAGCTTGATCCCCGCGCGGTCGAAAAATTTGATGCCATTGTCGGTGGCCGGATTGTGCGAAGCGGTGATCACGACGCCGAGCACCGCGCCCTGGGTACGCACGGCGCGCGACACCACCGGCGTGGGCACCATGTCGAGCGAAACCGGCTGCAGGCCCGCGGCGGCCAGGCCATGGGCCACCGCCGCCGCCAGCGAACTGCCGGAATGACGCGTGTCGTGCCCGATCACGGCGATCCCGGCGCCGCCACTCCACCGACCGGCGGCAAACCCGAGGCGGGCGGCGAAGTCCTCGTTGATCACCGGTCCGCCATAGAGACCGCGCACTCCGTCGGTGCCGAAGAATTGTCGTTTCATGAACGATAAAATTCCCGCGTCGCCGCGATTTTCGCCCGCACCGCGCCACCCAGCAACAGCTCGCGAGCCAGGGGCAGTCCCTCCGGCACCTGCGCCGTGCGACCGACGATCCAAAGGCATACCGCCGCGTTAAGCACGATGGTATCGACGAGCCCCGCGGGGCCGCGCCCCGCCAGAATCGCCTCGACCAGCGCGAGGTTGGTCGTCACGTCGCCGCCGACCAGATCGGCAAACGGCGCGGTGTGCAGGCCGAAATCCTCCGCCCGCCACTTCCCGTCGATCGCCGCGAGGCGGCCGACCCCCCGCACCCGGTTGACCGTCGCGGTGGTGAGCTCGTCGATCCCGCGGCCGTCGCCGATTTCGCCGTACACGGCGAGGCCGGCCTGGGCGCCGAGCCGCTCCAGCGCCGCCGCCAGCCGGAGGGCCCACTCTTCGGAGAAGGTACCGAGGAAGACATGGGCGGGATGGCCCGGGTTGATGAGCGGGCCGATGAAGTTGAACACCGTGCGGCGGCCCGGCACCGCCATCGCCCGGCGCACGGTCGCGATGTGCTTGAACGCCGGATGAAAATTCGGCGCGAAGAGAAACACATAGCCGAGCTCCGCCATCGCCCGCTGCAGTTTCTCGGGCGGCGCCGCGAGGTCGACGCCGAGCGCGGCGAGCAAGTCGGCGCTGCCGCACTTCGAGGTGATGCCGCGGTTGCCGTGCTTCATCACCGGCACGCCCGCGCTGGCCAGCACCAACACCACGAGGCTCGAAATATTGAATCCGCCCGCGTGGTCGCCCCCGGTGCCGACGATGTCGATGGCCCGTGGGGCCCAGGCCGCCAGGCCGGGGTCGACCGACATCGTGCGGAAGGCCGCCGCGAAGGCCGCGACTTCGGCCGCCGTCTCGCCCTTGTCGGCGAGCGCGGTGAGAAACATCGCCTTGTCGATGTCGGGCACTTCGGGAGTGGCAAGGGCGCGCGACGCGGCGGTGATTTGCTCATCGGACAAATCCTGGCGGGCGCCGAGCTGGGCGGAAAACGGGTGCAGGCGGTTCATGGGCGGCTTCTGACTGAGCGGACCGGGAGCCCGGTCGCAAATAAATTTGCACCGGCGATCCAAAGCTGAACCCTCGGCGCGATGCGTTGTTGTCTCCTTCTTCTCGCCTTCCTGAGTTACGCTTGGACCGGTCTGGCCGCGGTTTCGCCGACCGCGACCACGCTTTCGCAGGGCGCAAGCGCGGCTACCCCTGCCGCCGAGCTCAGCGCGAGCGACGCGGTCGTGCTCGGCATCGTCGAGGGGGTGACGGAGTTTTTGCCCATCTCTTCGACCGGGCACCTCATTGTCGCCAACCAGCTGCTCGGTCTCGAATCGGACCGCCCGCTGGTTGACGCGACCGGGAAGCCCCTCTGGTTTAAGAAGCCTTCGCCGAAGCATCCTGCGGGCGAACCCCTCACGCTCAAACTCGCCGCCGACACCTATTGCATCGTCATCCAATTCGGCGCCATCGCGGCGGTGGCGCTATTATACTGGTCGCAAATGTTCGCGATGGGGCGCGGGCTGCTCGGACGCGATCCGGTCGGTTTGCGCCTGCTGATTAATCTGATCGTCGCGTTTCTGCCCGCCGCCGTCGTCGGGCTGCTGATCCACGATTGGATCGACCAGAATCTGTTTTCGATCGGTGCGGTCATCGTCGCCCAGATCGCCGGCGCCGGGCTCATGTTCTACGCGGAATACTGGCGGCGCCTTCGCGCCACCCGCCACCCGGATCGCCCGGAACCGGTCGAGCTCACGCCGCGCCAGGCCGCGGGCATCGGCGCGCTGCAATGCGCCGCCATGTGGCCCGGCACCAGCCGTTCGATGATGTGCATCGTGGGCGGTTACTTCGCCGGATTCGCGCCGCCCCGCGCCGCCGAGTTCAGTTTTCTACTCGGCTTCGTCACGCTCGCGGCCGCCACCGCCTTCAAAAGCTACCAGAGCGGCGCGGCCATGATCCAGGTCTTCGGCTGGTCCCACGTGCTGCTCGGCTGCGTCGTCGCCGCCGTCACGGCGGCGATCGCCGTGAAGTTTCTGGTGCATTTCCTGTCGCGGCACGGGCTCGCGGCTTTTGCTGTGTACCGGCTGGCGGTCGCCGCGGTACTGGCCGCTTGGTTTCTCGGCTGAAATCGCTACTCGCGTCTGCGGGGCGGTTATCGCGCTTGACGCTGCCGAGACCGCTCCTTAGCACCGACGCCTTTCAGCTCGTCCCACGCCGCGGCGTTCCGCCGTCCCACACTCCTTCAAACCGCAATCCCATGGCCAATCCGAAACGCAAGCAATCGAAACGCCGCAGTGCC
>Ga0182027_10009020_pt1 | contig 14415 bp, 4 predicted proteins | sample 712E1DmetaG_FD_121300 | JGI IMG/M metagenome (GOLD analysis project Ga0182027, IMG submission 121300) | Permafrost microbial communities from Stordalen Mire, Sweden - 712E1D metaG (Illumina Assembly) | ecosystem: Environmental > Terrestrial > Soil > Wetlands > Permafrost | place: Sweden...
AATTTCCTCTGCTCGCTGAACGAGCCGGACTTCTGGTCTACTCGCATCCCGCCGTACGGCAGGTAGTCCTCAAGCTCGGCGACGGTGCCTGACATGTCGGTGCTGACCGACGTTCCCGTGAGGTTGTCGGTGTAGTCGAGGTAGCCGGCGGGGTTGGAGCCGGCTCCCTGGTAGGTGGCCAAGGCCGCGCCATTCAGGAAGACGTGCTTCACGGCGTCGGAGAGGGTCGCACCGGAATACGTGTCGTTGTACTCATCCGAGGGGTAGTAGGTTGTCGTGGCGGCGCTGGCCGAGGTCAGGCGGCGGCCGGAGGCATCATAGGCGTAGGTGGAGCTGCCGGAACCCGTGAGCGCGGAAGTGAGCCGTCCTTCGGCGTTCCATACGTAAGTGGTGGTGCCGGAGGCTGTGAGGTTGCCGTTCATGTCGTAGACCAGGGCCAGCGCACCAATCGAGGTCGCGGCGTGCGGGTTGGCGTAAGACGTGCCTTGGTTGCCGGCGTACTGGTAGGTCGCGATGACGGGCGTGCCGGTGCCGGAGGCGGTCGTCTTGGTCAGGATATTGCCCGTCGGCCCGTACGTGTACGCCTCGGAGTACATCGGCGTCGAGGACGCGTTCGTGACCGTGGCCGACAGCAGGCGGTCTAGATCGTCGTAGGCGTACGTCGCGAGCTTGTTCGAGGCCGTCTGCGAGGCGTCGGTGACGTGGGTGATGTTGCCGACGGAATCGTAGGTGTAGTTGAGGTCCTGCGCGGTCAGGCTGACCGGCGTCGTGGTGGTCGTGCTGGTGACCGTGGTCACGTTGTGGCCGTAGGTCACCTGGAGGATCGGGGCGGTGGAGAGTCCGTTCTCCCTAGAGTATATATCCAGGTTGTCGTAGTTGGAGTAGTTGAACGTGCAACTGCAAGGAGTGTTGGTTACGTCGTGTCCGTCGCGCAGCCCGAGCATCGTGGTGCCGGTGGCCGAGACCCAGGACAGGCCTGTCGCGTTCAACGGGAAGTTCACGTAATGATTGATGCCGCCAGGCAGCATGAGCGACAGTCGGTTGCCGGGGTCGATGCCCTCGACGGGGTTCGTTGTCGCCCCGGCCTTGCTGTAGTCGGCGGCGACGAGAGTCGTAGTCGACGACTGGGTGGTATGGACGACCGTAGCCCAGTCCAAGCCGTCGCCCAGGTTGTCATCCCTGTAATAGGGATAGACCATGAGCGTGGCGCTGGCTACCGTCTCCGTGTCGGGGATGGCCGCCGTGTAGAACGGAAGGAAGGCCCGGGCAATGTATTTCGACGTGTTGTTGCCTCCACTACCAGGATATAGGTAGGGGTCGGTGCTGGAAGTGTGGGAGCCGGTCGAAGCCCCATGTACGGTGCTCCACGAGGAACCACCGTCTTGGATGTAACCGTCTCCGGTGCCCGAGTAGAACGAGGCGGTCGTCGGGGCGAAGGTGGTCGTAGTCGTGGTCGAGACCGTCGTGTAGCTGCCGTCGGGGACGACCGTGAGCTTGCGCATGAGCCGGTTGAGGTTGTTAGGGTCGTAGGTGAAAGTTGTCGTCGCCCCGTCCGTGTAGCGCACCTGCGTGACCTGTGACGTCGGGGCGTAGGCGATCGACGAGAGCAAAGCCGCCGCGGTCGACGTGGCGCTCTTGGCGAACGATACGCCCGTCACGAAGTCGCCGAAGTAGGCGTACGCGGTCTGGGCACCATCGGACTGGGTCGTGGAGAGCTTCAGGCCGCGCAGGTCGTAGGCGTCCGTCTCGACGTAGGCGTGCGTCGCGTCGGCCTGGGTGGTCTTCTTGGCGACGCGGCCGCGACCGTCGTACTCGTACTTGACGTAGCCGCCGTTCGGCAGGTTCTCGGTGCAGAGCCGGCCCTGGCCCATCGGGCACGGGGTGTCGTACACGAAGCTACGATTTGGCAAGCCTGTCGCCGTCTGCAAGGTGACGCGATTCAGGTCGTCGTAGGTGTACGTCAGCACAGAACTGTCTGGCTTGGTCTGCTGAGTCACGTTGCCGTTTCCGTCGTAGGCGTAGGAGCTGACGCCGAAGGTGGCGTCCCCGGTCGCGTGCAGGTCCTCGGCCGTCAGGCGGCGGCCCAGCAGGTCGTAGGCGAAGTTGCGGACGTTGGCGTCAGCGTCGGTGATGTTCGTGAGGTTGCCGTTGGCGTCGTACGCATACGTGGTTGTATACGTCACCGGCGAGCCCGAGACGTGGTTGTGCTCGGCAACCTGGACGAGGCGCCCGCGCGCGTCGTCGGTCAGGGTCTTGTAATGGCCCAGCGGATCGGTGGTCATGGCGGTGCGGGCACCGTAGGCGTTGGTCGTCACGCCGACGGCGGTCGTCGTGGAGAGGGTGCGACCCAAGCCGTCGTAGGCGTAAACCGACCACTGGCGAGAGTCGGTTGGGGCTTGGAGGGCACCTTGGACGCGCGGGTCGAGCGTGGCGCTCGGCGTCCCCAAGAACGGCAGGGACGCTTTCTGGACGCGGCCCTCGGCGTCATAGACCGTGTCCTGGACCGTCCAGGCGGAGTTGCCGCTGCCAGCCGGGTCGGGTAGTGTCTTGGCGTCGCGGGCCGTGCGGCCCAGGCCGTCCATATAGACGCGCTCGGCGGTCGTGCCGTTGCCCGCGCCGTAGGTGTCGTGCTCGAAGCCTACGCCCGGCAACGAGCTGCCGGAAGGCACGTCGTCGTAAGTCCAAGTCTCGGACGTCTGGAGGGACAGGAGCGGCGAACCGACGTGGTGCGCGACCGGCCGACCGAAGCCGTCGTAATCGTCGAGTTCCTTGAGTCCGCTGGCATCCATGGTCCCGCGCCGGAGACCGAGCATCCAATGGTAGTAATAGGTCGTGGTCAGCTGGATGCCGTTCGGGGTCCAAGTCTCGGACGTCGGGTAGAGGTCGAGGCCGCCGTAATCATAAGTCGTGACTGCACCGCGAGCGTCGGTGGAGGTGAGAACGACGCCGTCGGCGGCGTAGGTCGCCGAGGTCACGGCTTCGATGCCGGTGGCGGAATCAATCAGACTGTGAGATTCCGTCATGTTGCCGACAGCTGCCAATCCGAAAGCTAGGCCGTCGTAATAGGACTTCGCACGGCCGAGCGTGGTGCCGTTCTGGTCGGTCTTGAGGGCCTGCGTGACGAGACCGGCCAGCCGGGCCGAACCGGTCGGCGAGGCGTAGGAGTAGGCCGTCGTCACGGCCGGGTCAGCGGTGATGTCGGTGAAGGTGCCGTCGGCCGCGGGCGTGACGTCCCCGTAATCCGTCGACTGCGTCACGTTGCCGCTCGCCGAATCGTACTGCCAGCCCTGGGCCGAGGCCGCCGTGGAGCTGTCAGCGCCATTCTGGATCTCGAGTGCGCTCGCCGACGCGACGAACCAGCGGTCTCCCGCCAGGCTCGGTGCGGTCACGCGGCTGTAGCGGGTGATGACGGTGTCGCGGAGCGAGCCGTCGTTGTCGCGTCGCTCGACACGGTACGGCAGACCAACCTTGGAGGCGTGGTCATCGTTCTCGTGGGTGGCGGCGTCGTTGCCATCGCCCTGGTGGTAATAGGTGGTCGTCGAGGCGCCGGCTGCGTCCTGCTTCTTGACCAGGTGGAAGCCCGCGAACTCGCGGTCATCGTAGGCCGAGACGCGGTAGTAGCCGCCGGAATAGCCGTAGGTTTCAGTTACCGAAGCGCCAAGGCCGGGATTGACCTGGATTTGCGTCACGACGGGGACGTTGACCGGCGCTTGGGCCGTGATGCGCTGGCCAGATGAGTCCGTGACCGTCGCCGCCATCGCGTAGGTCACGGTGGTCACGGCCTGGTGCTGCGAGGTGATGGTGGTCAGCAGGTCCGCCTTCCGTCCCTGGTTGCGCCAGAGGACCTGGTCGCGCGGGAAGTCGCCGCTCGCCTGCTTGTGCCAGCCGCTGCCGTAATGAATGTAGAGGCCTGGACCCTGGCCGAAATCTCCGGTGGCGAAGTAAGTGTCGCACGGTCTCATGGAGTTGAAGCCGAGTAGGTCGGCGACGCCGTCTCCGTCGATGTCGGCAATTTGGACAGCGGTCGGCAGGTCCGTGGCGGTAACGTTGCTACGGTTATAATTCGCCGGGTACTTCTGGCTGAAGCCGACGTTGTAGGAAGTCGTCCCGTCGCAAGAGGTCGTAGTCGGGAAGTACCAGTGCCGGCCCTGCCACCCCGAGCCACTCAGGTCACCGGTGTAATACCCGCTGGTGCCTTCGGCCTGCGGCAGCATCCCCTCATAGGAAGCCGGGTAGACCTGCTGGGAAGAGGGCGGGGTCATGCTACTGGCGTAGGCGAAGTCAGGATCAAGGCCGTCGCCGTTGACGTCCGACATAATCCGGTGCGCGGCGCTGGGCGTTCCCGGACTCGATATCAATGTCCCAGACTGTACCCAAGTCGTGCCGGTGTTCAGGAAGATGGTGTTACCGGCAACCGGCGTGTAGTTCGGGTTGGTGCAAAAATTACCATCCAGCACCAGGTCCGGCAGGCCGTCGCCGTTCATGTCGGCGAACGAAAGAGGTATCTGAGAATTCCGGCCCGGGTCGTTGAAGGCCAGGGTCTTGTTGTAGTGGACATAATGATAGGCGTCATAACACCATTCCGCCGTCGGCAGGGTCATAGTCGTAGTCTCGGCCCATCCGCTGCCGTTGTTGAGGTAGATGTGCGGTGTCTGATCGAGTTGCGAACAGGTCACGTCGGCGAGCCCGTCGCCGTTGACGTCGGCCAAGCGGCAGCCCGTGTCGGTGTTACCCTGGTTGCCGAGAAGCGTACCGAAGGTCAAGCCCGTAGGGAAGCTCCAGGATGTGTTCGCAGTCCAGCCGTTCGGACCGCCCATGAAGATGCCGGTGAACGGCACCGGATAGCTAGACCCGTTATAGTAACACCAAATCTTCGAGTTGACGGCGAGCAGATCGGCGGCGCCGTCACCGTTAATGTCGGCAATCTGTATCTGAGAGCCATCGAACGGGTAATTGCCGCTGGTCACGTCCATCTGGAGACTGCCGCTGCAGAAACCGCTGCTGTAAGAGACCGTCGGCAGCGCCCAAGCCGACTGCTTGGCCCAGCCGGAGCCGCTGTTGATGTAGGTGTTGGTGGCTGAGACTATGTCGAGCAGGCCGTCGCCGTTGACGTCGGCGAGGCGGCTGTTGCCGCCGGTGCCTGCCCAGCCGGAGCTGCTAGTGTCGCCCTCACCGAACTGGATCGAAATGTCGCTCGGGAACTGCCAAGATGAGGCGGACCAGGTCTGCTGGGCTGGCGCTGTCTTGCTGTAGCTGAAGGACGTGGAAAGTGAGACCTGCTGGAAATTGGCGTTCGTCCAATTTTCGGTGACGGTTCCGAGCAAGGACCGCGATCCGTCTTCGCCGGCCGTATAGCTCAGGTTGTACCGGCGGTCGCTATTGGAGAACATGGCCCCGGGCGCGGCGTAACTGGCGAAGGGGTCATTGGGCAAGCTGCTGCCGGTGACGCTAATTTGGGTAGTGCGCTTCTTCAGCTGGACTTGGAATCCCGCCCGGTAACTGGAAGGCGTCCCGAAAATTGAGGGGTAGGACGAGTAGTCCGTGCGGCTGAAGTTAACGGTGAAGTTCGGGCTGGTCTCGCTGCCATTCGCCGGATTGCGCCAGATCGGGTATTGGATTGTCGCTGGATAAATGGCGTTGGAATCACCGTCCTTGAAGTAGGTGTAGCGCACGACGTTGCCGTTTGCGTCGTCGATCTCGGAGAGCATCCAGGAGAAGACCTGGGTCGTGCTGGCTGAGTTGTCGAGCCGTTCGGCGGCCGTCTTGCCGTAAACATAAATCAGGCCGTCCTTGGTGCGCGCGTTCCAGGCGCCGTTCAGGAACTCATAATCGACGAAGTCGCCACGCTCGCGCTTGGCGGCGTAGTGGGTGGCGTCGACCTGGGATAGCTCGCCGGAAACAGACGAGGTGAAATAATTCTCAGAATAGAGGGCATTGACGCCATGCTTTGGCAAACGCTCGATATAAGGGATAGAGATGGACCAGCCATAGCCGAAACCGCGATCGCGATTGTCCTGGCTGTTGTAGGCCAAATGCAGGTCCGGCGTGGTACCGCGGCCCTTGGGTAGGCGAAAGTCGTACGAATACGTCAGAGCACCGGTGTTGTCCAGCACGGCCGCATTCGGAAGCGCGATTCCCGACGAGCCCTTCTCCAGGATGGCAGGAACCGGGGTGCCCGTAAACGTCATGGGCGTCACCTGCTTGTTGGAGTCAGTCTTGGCGGACGCATCCGAGGTGGGTTCCTCGGGTTTGGCTGGCGTGGCCGAGTTGGCGGCCTCGTCACTGCCCGCCGAATCCGCCGGTGCCGGGCTTTCCGGGGCTGGTGTCACTTCCGCCGGTGTCTGGTCGGGCACGGCTGGGGCTGTTGCCTGATCGGTCGACGTCGAGCCGATCGGCGCAGCGGGCGTGATCAAATCTGCATCCGAAGACGGTGTGGCCAGCGTCACGTCGGTAGTCACCGGAGCCGCCGCTTCATCCGCCCGAGCCATGGTCGGGGCCAGCGGGGTAATAAGGGTCGAGGCTAGGACGAGGGCGGCCAGCAGGCGACGCGCCCTCAAGTTATATGAAAAAATTACCCGAACCGCTGGCTGTGTGGATTTCATGGCCGACCGATGATTGAATTACCGCGCCATGATATCACAAGCACGGGGGGGGGGCTTACAACCACGGGCTGTGGAAAACTTTTACACCGTGAAAAACAGCTCAATAAGTCCACCTTCGAGATTATTGCGCCGGTACAGCGGTGAAGCCCGGCAGGCTACGGCTGACGTCGGTCATCCCGGGCGGCGGGTTCATCAGCAAGCGGGGGTCGAAAGTGATCCGCTCGGCGCCCTGGGTGCGCGAGGCGAACTCGCGGCCAAAGTGGAAGTCCTTGGCGATGAGGGCGCCCGCGATGTTCAGCTGGGAGGAGCCGCTGCCGGTGTCGATCGTGCCCGAGGCGAAGACCGCCCCGACGAAATTGCCGACGGCCGGGTCGATGGTGACGTTGCCGCAGCCGGGCCCGGAGGTGCCGACGCAAGTCGAGTTCGGCAGGACGATCCAGCCGACCGAGGCCAGGCGCTTGAGGTCGCTCACGCTCATGTTCTCGTAGCCGACGTCGGCGCTGATATGCAGGTCCCCTTTCACGACGATGAGACCGTTGCCGCGTTCGGCGGCGGCGCCGTTCAGGAAGGTCGTCGGGCTGGCGACCGTGAGGCCGACCGCCGTGCCGGGGTCGTAGAGGATGATGCGCCCGCCGAGCGGGTTCGGGATGATGCCGCCGTTAATGACGGGACCGTACTTGCCGCCCAGGATCCCGTTCACGTCCAGGATGCCGAAGGTGCCTTGGTAACCGTTGGCTGCTTTAGGCGCCTCCTCGCCCTGCGTGTTCGGGAGCGAACAGCCGGCCGCGCTGGTGAAGTTGGTGATGACGCCGCCCGAAGTCACGCAGAAGGTGGCGTTCGCGACCGGCGGCGTGTCGCGGCCCTGGATGATGCCGCCCACGGCATAGACCTGGCCGCTCAAGGCCTGGACGAACGGCTTGACTAGGGAGTCGCAAGTGCCGGAGTCGCAGTCATCGTTCGAGAAACAGCACTGGCCGTCCTGCGTGGCGCCCTTGCAGATGCCCCAGTCCAGGATGCACTTCCCGCCAGTGATCGGCGCGGTCGGCGGACTGCAATCGGTGTCGGTGACGCAGTTCACGGTGCACATGGTCTGCTCGACGACGAGGCAACGGTCGCTGCCGGTGCAACCGGAGTCGTCGACGCACGGGGCGCCAGGCGGGCTGATTGACGTGGCGCCGCAATACTTGTAGCTACAACGCCCGATCGCACTGGCCTCGCAGGCATCGCCGATGCCGTTGGCGTTGGAATCGCGCTGGTCGGCGTTCGCGAAATTCAGGCAGTTGTCGCACGAGACGTTCGAACCGTCAGCCTTGTAGCTCGGCGCGCCGCTGAAGCCGTTCGGCGTGTACCGGCCGTCCGGCACGCCGTCGTGGTCGAGATCGGCGTCCTTGCAGTCCCCCGTCCCGACGTCGGCCAGGTCGCACTTCAGGATCGTCTGGATGTTGGAACGCGCGACGTTGCCGGAGGAATCGGTCGCCTGGACGACCAAGTTGTAGCGGCCGCCGGAGAGCGGCCCGGGCACCGTGTAGACGCCAGCGCAAGTGAGTAACGGCGTGCCGACGCCGGCGGGCGTCCAGGCGACGGTCGAGGCCTCGGCCCCGCCCCAGCTCCCGTCGTAGACGTACAGATGGCAGGGTCCCGGGAACGTCTTCAAGGTGTCGGCCTGAAAAGCCACACTGAAGCCGACCGTCTCGCCGCTCGAGTAGGAAGGATGAGAAGTAATCGAGTTGTACAGGGCCAGGTTCGAGGCGACCGAGGGCACGACGTTGATGTTGACCGTCTGCGGCGTCGAGGTGGCGCTCCGGTTCGAGGCGCCGTCCAGGGCCGAGGCGCTGATGCTCAAAGCCGGGGCGGAGTTGGCGAAGGTCCGGCTGGCCAGGCAGTTGCCGTCGGCCGAGGAGGCGCCCACGCCGCCGAGATTGAAGTCGCACCGGCAGATGCCGGAGCTGGGCGCGGGGTCGCCGGGCTTGGCCTGGAAGCGCACGGTGGCGCCCGCCGGGACGTTGACCACGCCGGTGACGATCCCCTCGACGTCGATGGCGGGGCCGGGCGTCGGAGCCGGGGCGGTCGGCGACAGGACCGGTGGCGTGGCCTCGTAGACTTGGACCGAGGGGTAGGTTTCGCCGTACTCGATGACGCCACTGTTGTTGGCGACGATGTCGAGCGAGTAGGCCTGGGCCGGCGGCCCAATGACGCTCGCCGAGCTGGTACAGGTGAGCGTGATATCAAAGCCAGTCGGGAGCGACGAGCCGGACTTGAGGGAGATCATCCCGACGCGCGCGTCCGAGGCCGTGTAGCGCATCGAAGTCGCGCCCGTGCCGGTGAGGACGCAGGTCGTGGCGTTGAACGGGAAGGCGTTGGCGGGATTGAGGGCGTCGCCGACCACGAGGGTCAAGCTGGAATACGAGCCGCTGCCGGTGAAGCGGACGCGATACGGGTCGTTGACGTGGAGCCGGTCGTCATGGGCATAGCGCACCGTGCCGCCGAGCACGATGGGGGTGAGGGCCGTCGTGTCCGGCACGACCGTGCAGGACGCCGCCAAGCCCCAGTTCCGCTGGGCGCACTGGACGCCGTTCTGGCAGTTGGCGTCGAAGCAGTCAGTGTTGCCGTTGCCGTCGTTGTCGTAGCCGTCACTGCAAGCCGCGCCGTTCTCGGTGCCGCAAATGTAGCCGGGGAAGATTATCGGACCGTGCCGGATGCCGAGGCAACCGGAATCGGCGCAGTCAATGAGACCGTTGCCGTTGTTGTCGAAGCCATCGCCGCAGTACTGCGGCTGGTTCTCGGTCGCGGCGCAGACGGCGGCGTCGGTGTGAGCGTAATCGACGAAGCCGCCGCAAGTCCCGTTGGCACAACCGAGACGGCCGACCTTCCCATTCGTGCGGCAAGTGGCGTCGGCGCAGTCAATCGTGCCGTTCAAGTCGTTGTCGACGCCGTCGGCGCAGGACGAAAAACTGATGTTCTCGGTGGCGGAGAGGCCCGGTATGCCGCCCGGGTCGCACTCGCCGAAACGGTTTTTGCAAGCCGGGTCGGCGGCGTCCACGAGGCCGTTGCCGTCGTTGTCGAGGCCGTCGTTGCAGTAGTTGAAATAAGAAGCCGGGTTGGAGGCGGCGGAACCGTCGCCCAAGGGGCTCGGCGGCAGCCAAGCCTCGTGCCGGGCGCAGCCGGCGTACGACAGGCAGTCAGGGTCGGCGCAGTCCTTCAAGCCGTCGAGGTCGTTGTCCTTGCCGTCGACGCACTGTCCGGGGGCATCCACGAAGGCACCAGAGCCGGCGTCCCAGCGCTGGCGCTCGCTCACGGGGATGTGACGCTTAATCGAACAAACCGCCGGCGTATCATCAGGAGTCGGGTGGAGCGTGCAGGAACAAGCCGGGTCAGCCGCGTCAATCAGGCCGTTACGGTCGTTGTCGATGTTGTCGGTGCAGAGCTGGTCGGGCGTCTTGCCGACGTCCGCCGCCGAGGGAATCGTCTCGGAGATCGCGCAGTCCTGGTAGCCGGTCTGGAAACAGCCGGTGCCAGCGGTGTCGTCGTGGCAGTCGATCTTGCCGTTGCCGTCGTTGTCGAAGCCATCGGCGCAGTTGATGTGGTTCAGTCCCCCGTTCTCCGCGCCGCAGAACTTGTCCCCCGCCGCGTTGCCGGGGCGGCCGTTGCAGACCGGGTCGGCGCAGTCGGTCTTGCCGTTGCCGTCGTTGTCGAGACCGTCGTTGCAGGTCATCTCGACTGCCTCGCAGACGGAGAGCGGCGTCGTCCGGATGGTCTTGCCGAGGCAGTTGGAGTCGGCACAATCGAGCCGGTAGTCCAGGTCGTTGTCGACGCCGTCGGCGCATTGCTTGTAGCCGAGTATGTAGGGCGGCTCCGGCAAGTCCGCGCCCTCGTCGCGGTTCGTGGGGGCCGTGAGGTCGAGATTGACGGCCTGGAGCGGCTCGATGAGCGGCGTGATCGTCTGGGCCACCCCGTACTGGGCGACCTCGATCGTGAGGTTGATCGTGCCCGGCGTCGGGCTCTCGTAGCGCAGTTCCTGGGTGAAGTCGAACTTGGTCCCGGCGGGGACCGGATTCATCGAGCGCTCGATCCAGAGGTTGGTCACGTCGACCGCCTGCGTCGGCGGCAGGGTCACCGTCGGGTCGGGGTTCTTGAGCGTCGAGTAGGTGGCGAAGGGCTTGTTGACCGAGATCTTGAAACGCACCTGGCCGGCCCCGGTGCCGTAGGGCCCGCTTTGGAAGCGCACCTTGAGCGAGCCGTCGGTCCCGTTCACGTTCTGGTTCCACTGGTACTGAACAGCCTGGCCGCTGATGGTCAGGACATGAGAACAGACGTTGCCGGGGCAAGTCGAATCGACGGTGGCGTATGCGCCCCAAGCCGCCGCCAAGGTGACGGTCGCCACGGTCGCGACGATGAGCGAAAGTTTCCTCATGGCTGGGGGTTCGGGCATGAGCCGCCGCAGGGCAAAGCAGGCTTCGGCACCACGCACAGGTAGGTGATGCCGCGGCAGGTCCGGTCGGAAGAAGCGAGCGGGATGGCGGCGTTGCAGGGGCCGGTGAAATCGGTGTCGCCGTTGCCGTTGTTGTCGATGTTGTCGCGGCAGTAGAGCTCGACCGGGATGCCCTTGGCCTTGAGCAGGGAGTAGGCTAGGTCGCCGTCGACGTCGCACTGCGCGGTGTTCAGGAAGTAGCCGCGGCTCGGGTCGGCGCCGAGGTTGCCCTGGAGGCAGAAACCGGCGCGGTTAGAGTCGGCCTGAACGCTGCCGCCGGGGCCCGTGAACGTCCAGCCCGGCGGATGGACCGCCACTAGGTTCGGCACGGTCGTGCTGTATTCGGGATTACCGGCGATCGCGCAGCCGTAGGGCGGCGGACCCGGTGGCGAGCTGAACGACCAGAGAATCGGGTTGCCGGCGACGTCGGCAAGCGAGTCGGTGGCGGAGATGGTATAGCTCTCGGAGATGGTCTGCTTGGCCAGGCGGCTCGTAATCGGCCAGCTCAAAGTCTTGTAGGTGCCGTCCGAGACGCGAATGGAGCACGAGAGCGTCGAGTTCTTCGAGGCCGAGAAGTTGCGGAAGACTATGGGGAAGCTGGTCAGACTGTTGCCGGGTGGCGGCGGCGGGCTCGATGAGTAGATGCCCTCTTGCTGGTCGATGGAGTCCCAGCCGGCCAGGATCCAGCCGGTCGTGATACCCCAGTCGCCGGAGGCACCCCCGCAGGGCCGCGGGAAGCCGCAGGCGAACTGGATCCAGCCGTTGCCGGTCGCATCGCCGTTGCCGTTCCAAGCGTAGCTGTGGTTCACGCCCAAGCTCGAGAAATTGCCCGAGATCTCATCGACGCCGACGGCGTAATCCGAAGTGCCGCAGCTGCGCGGCAAGTCGGTGTTGCCGCCGACGTCCGTGCAGTTGAGCGAGACCCAGCCGCGATAGTTGGTGCCGTCTGTTTCCGAAACGACGTAAGCCCAGCCGTGAAGTTCGCCTTCGCTCGGCTCGTAGCGGGCGCAGGGCGCGTGCGAGGGGCAGTAGTGATCGACGGTCGGCGTGCCGAGCGGACTGGAGTTGGTGGCGGTGCAAGTCGCGCCGACGCAGATCCAGCCGGCGTTGGTCGACCAGGCCCAGCCGGCGAGGTTCCCCCACTTGTCGAGGTCGAGGCCGTAGTTGCCATTGCCCGCGCCGCAGTCGCCAGTGGGGAAACCCGGCTTGGCATCCTCGCAGTTCGTGGAAATCCAGCCCGTCGTGCCGGACCAGGCCCAGCCGTTGACGTTGTGGAGCGAGGCAGCTTCCGCGGGCCGAGTCGGACAAAGCACGAAAAATAGGGCGATTACGCCAAAAATTAGGGCGACGAACCTGGCTGTTAGCCTCGATTCTCCCATACCGCCTCATTATAGCACTGAATTAGCTTATTTCCAGAGCTAAAATCAGAGCCAAAAACAGCTCCACCGCTAAACTACAGGCCGATGCTTGCGCGCCAAAGGAATTATGAAATTGATGTTGAAGATGACGAGCCAGATCGGGAAGGCCAGCGAGGCGAAGTCGACGCGGGTGAGGGCGGCGAAGCTGGTCAAGCCGTTGAAGAGGCCCGTGACATAGGTGCTGACGCTCTCGGTCTCCGGGAAGCGCCAGGACTTGATGAGCGAGGGCACGGCGCTGGCGGCGCTGCTCAAGATCGAGAAGACGATGGCGACGTCTGGTTGGCGCGTGACGGCCCAGAGCAATAGGGCCAGGACCGAGAAGCCGCCGCAGAGATAATCGAGCCGGCCCAGCTTCCAGTAGGCGCCCTTGTTGGCGAACGAGGCGGCCAGGACCAGGAGCGAGCCGCCGCCTGACACGAAGACCGGCACTGCCGCGAGACCCGCGCCCTTGGTGACCGAAGCACTTGCGGCGATGAGCGGTGCCACGGCCCACATCAGCCACGATACGCGGTTCGGCTTGATCCGTCCCCGGAACGTCCCCCAGGCGTAAACCGAGACGCCGGTCAGTTGGACCGCCGCGCCGACGAAGACGAGATAGCGCAGGTAGTGAATCATGACAATAGACCCTTCGACTGTGCTCAGGGTGGCAAAACAGTTACGCCCTCGCCGCCTGGCGGTCGAGGGCCTTGTTGACCTCGGCGTCGGCCTCCTGGTTGTACTCGCGCCGGACGTGGGTGAAGGTCACCTTCTTGAGATGGATCAGCTCGTTGTGGATGAGCATGTAAATGCCGGCGAGGCCGGAATCTCGCACCTTGTACTCCCCCGCCAGCTGCTTCACGACCAGTTCGGAATCCAGGCGCATGTCGAGACGTTCGGCCCCGAGCGCGCGCGCCCGCCGGACGGCCGCGAGGACTGCCTGATACTCCGCCTGGTTGTTGGTGGTGATGCCGAGGTATTCGCCGTGAGCCTCGACTGTCTCGCCCGCGACGTTCTGGAGGACGTAGCCCAAGGCCGCCGGACCGGGATTGCCACGCGAGCCGCCGTCAGTATACGAGATGAGATGCGGATGCGTCATGAAAGAAACTAGATATTGGGGGCGCTCGGCCGGAAATCGACCAGCTTGCCCTGTGGCGAACGCATCCCCTGCCACTCGTTCACGTCGAGCTCCACCACGGCGTCGATGCGGTCACCGGCGGCGGGAATCCAGGGTCGGTCGCCCATGCGGAAGCCGATGCACTGAAGCCGGCCGCCCGCGTCGTCCGCGACGGTGAGACGCAAATGCTTGCCGCCATCCCCCACCGTCATCGCGCCCAGGACCCGGACGTTCTCGAGCAGGAAGAGCGGCTTGGGGTTGTCCACGCCGTGCGGTTCCAGCTTCCGGATGGATTCCACGGTGGCGAGCGTCGCCTCGGAGGGCGTCAGGCGTTCCTCGACGTCCAGGCGCGGCGTCAGTTCGACGCCGGCGAGACGTTCCGTCGCGTAAGCCTTGAAGGCGACGCTGAAGTTCTTGAAGTTCTCGTCGCCCTCGATGGACAGGCCGCAGGCGCGCGGATGCCCGCCGAACTTGGCGAGGTGGGCCGAGCAGACTTTGAGCGCGGCCGTGATGTCGAACTCGTTGATGCTCCGGCCGGAGCCGACGTACTTGCCTTCGGCGTCGCGGCCCAAGGCGATGACCGGCCGGTAATAGTCTTCGGAAAGACGCGCGGCGATGAGACCGCAGAGCGCGGCGGGCCAACCCTGACCGGCGACGACAATGGCGGCGTCGGAGGCCTGGGCGGCGGCCATCTCGCGGGCTTCGGCCACCAGCTTGTCGGTGGCGGCGCGGCGGTCGGTGTTGTGGCGGTCGAGTGTCGCGGCGAGACGCGTCGCCTCCTCATCCGTCGTGGCCACCAGGAGGTCGAAGGCGCCGTTCGCGTGATCCATGCGC
>Ga0182027_10009021_pt1 | contig 14415 bp, 14 predicted proteins | sample 712E1DmetaG_FD_121300 | JGI IMG/M metagenome (GOLD analysis project Ga0182027, IMG submission 121300) | Permafrost microbial communities from Stordalen Mire, Sweden - 712E1D metaG (Illumina Assembly) | ecosystem: Environmental > Terrestrial > Soil > Wetlands > Permafrost | place: Sweden...
CGCATTTTTGTATAACGAGCGCCGCGTCCGGCGTTGTGCGTTTTGACGCGGCGTTCGGGATCCGTCGTCCAGCCGGTATAAAATGTCCCATCCGAACATTCAACGATATAGCAATAACACGGCATGGAATTTTATTTCTTCTTTTTAGTTTTCGCATTTCGCTCGAAGACTGTGCTTCCAAATATTGTTTGTCCAATGTGCTGGCCGAAGCTCGGCACATCTTCCTGATTGCCGCCCTCCTTCAACCAGACAGCCTGTTCGCGTTCATCCAGCCAGGCTTCGCGATCTTTCCCTGCTTCAATCAGACGTTCCGACACACCCTCTTCGTTTCCCTGTTCAATATCATCGCGCAATCCTTTGAGCGCCGCCATCAAAGTATCGAGAGCATGAACGGTGCCGGTTCGATTTGCCAAAACCGCATCACGTAATGAAGCTGCATCATCGTGATATGCCATGCCGCTGGTCACGCCCGCGAACGGACGTCCCGCGAGTTTGCGCGCCTCCTGCCAGCCAGGTTGACCGATCGTAGCGTTAAGTAATGCCGCCGCAGCCAGTTGCGGAAGCACATGTACCGATGTCATCAACCCGTCCGATTCGAGCATATCGGTCAGCATGGGTTTTCCACCGAGCAGGCGACAAAAGTCCATAGAAAAATTCACCACTTCTTCAGGCGTGCCTTGAGGAACATCCACCGCAAAGATTCCCTTTCTAAATAGATCAGGCTCGGCGGCGTTCAGGCCAAACTCAAGCGAAGCAATGTAATCGGAGCGGATACCCGGCACCAGTCCGACATAGAAGCGTCCCGTTGGAATGAATTCCCTGGCCCATTGGGTCACTCCGCTCTTGATCGGCGCCGTATCCATCACGATGGCATTCTCCGCAAGCCAGGGACCGATGCTCCTCAATGTTTCGCGGATTTCACTGAGCGGCAAACACAACACGACAATCGCCGCGTCCTTCACCGCCGCTGGTAGACCTTTGATTTCATCAACAACTTCCAGGCTTTGCGCGGCTTTCGCAACTGCCGCGTCTTTATCAAAGCCAACCCTTTTGATGTTTTTATTGTCCTTCAACGCCATACCGATGGATGCGCCGATTTGTCCAAGGCCGATAATGGTGATTTGTGTATTCATATTTTCCTCTCAAAGCGGAGTGACGCGGATTATACTTCGACTACCCTCTTTTAAAGTGAGAGAGCCGCGGACGCCGACCGCGACTCTCATTGAAAGGAGGAGAAGAGAAATCACCTTACAATGGATATCCTACCATCTCTACCCAAATCCTACTTGACGCAAAACCTACGCTTTCTCTACGATCATCCGACATCTTGCAGAAGTGTAATCGTTTTTGAGATTGGAAGCGCGTCGCACTTTAACGAATCGGTATTCTCTGGTCGATTAAGGCGCGACGCGCATTGTAAGTCGAGATAAAAATATGAACAAACAAACCATTCTGATTGGCAATCTCAAACCAACTCCGCTCGGAGAAGTGTGGGCGGCCATTTCTTCGCGTGGACTAGTGAGAGTAGACTTCGGGATTTCGCGAACCAGCTTTGAGCGCGCCGTTCGCAAGCAGACCAAATCTGAAATCGAATATGCGCCGAAGCAAGCGGCTGCCGTGGTTCATCAAATCAAAGAATATCTGATGGGCAAACGCCGGGAATTTGATTTGAAGATTGATTGGTCAATTCTTTCTTCCGACTTTCAGCGGGACGCGCTTCGAGCGGTCTTTTCCATCCCTTACGGCGAGACACGCACCTACGCCGACATCGCCGCGCTGATCGGACATCCGCAAGCCTTTCGTGCGATGGGACGCGCCAACGCAACGAATCCAATGCCATTAGTAATTCCTTGTCATCGTGTAATCGGCACGGATGGCAAACTTCATGGCTACGGCGGCAAAGGTGGATTGAAAACCAAGGCTTGGCTGTTGAAGATGGAGGGTGCGGGAAGATCATGAAAGGGCGCTGCGATGGTGTTTCCAAAGAGTCATGTGAGATTTACAAACGTGATACGTGAGGTTTACGCACGAGATGTAAGCCGCTGATGTCGAGCAGCCGTCGCCAGACGGCGTATCGAGACCAAGCGCCGAAGAATCCCCCCTTGGCTTCGATCACATCGTGCCGACACTTGCACCTGACGCAAGTGCAGGTGTGTCCTTCGGGAGGGTGACACATTGCTATAACGAAAAATGCCAACACATAAATTGTGCGGCAATTTTTCATCCTTCATGGCGCCGAACGCGCGCAACGAAATCCGAAGCTGATATTGACGAATCTTGGATCGCCTCCATCGCGGTTGGTGGAACGGAGGGAGACGCCGCTATTACCCCATGAGGCGCCGCGTATCACTCGATATTGACCACTGGCAGGTCCCTGCGGGTTACGAGCATTATTTCCAAGCGTTCCGTAATAATTGACGCTATACCAATCGTTGACCCATTGCCAAACATTGCCAGCCATATCATAAGCGCCGTAAATACTTTTGCCTTTTTCGTAACTATCTACCGCAGTGGTATCGCCGATTTTGCTATCAGAGTAATTGGCAAAAGTAGGATCGATGTTATTGCCCCAGGGATATGTGCGTCCATCCGCGCCGCGCGCGGCCTTCTCCCACTCGGCTTCCGTGGGCAGACGCGCATCGCGCCATTGGCAATAAGTTTGTGCCTGATACCAGTTCACATTAATCACGGGATAGTCGTCAAACTGCATGTTGTCGTAATAATGTGAACGTGTATAAGAACTGATATCCTGTGGCGGTTGACAAGCGTCCGCATCCACACAGGTTTTATAAAGCGCATTGGTCACCGGATATTTATCCATGTAATAGGCATCCAGATATACCTGGTGGGCAGGCTGTTCATCCGGATTGCCATTATTTCTGCCCATCGTAAAAGTCCCGGCTGGAATGAGAACCATGGGTGCGCCCTGCTCCATAATCGCGGCGGGCGGAGACGAGGCATCAGAAGGAAGAACAGGATCCGCTTCTGTCGCGGCTGGCAGTTGCGGCGAAATGCTGATGAGGGCGGCAAGAATAACAGCCGCTGCGCCGATGATGACAATTAATAAAGGCGCGCTTAACTTACGGGAAGATTTTTGTTTCACCGGCTTGAGATTCAATTCATCAGGCATCATGGCCCGCGATCCAGATGGATGGAATTATACGTCAAACAGTATGATGGACTATGAAGGTTATATGCGAATGTCCAATAATTTCACCACGCGGCAATCTCGTTTTGGATTTACAATATCGGTATCTCTATTCTGCCGAATGTAAACAGAGGGCCTTTTGTCAACAGAGGAAATCGTAAAAGCGGGAATCGCTGCGGCGAAATCAGGCGATCTGCCAGGGGCGGCGGCATTGTTCGCGCAGGCGGTCAAGATTGATCCATCATCCGAACAGGGCTGGCTCGGACTGGGGTTTTGTGTTTCCGCGCCTGAACAGCGCGAGTTTTGTTTTCGCCGGGCGCTGGCGCTTAATCCAAACAACCAGGAGGCTAGAGAACAGCTGGCCCAGCTTTCAAAACCGAATCCAACTCCTCGTCCAGTACAGGCTACAGAAGCCGTCAGTGCTCTGAAGCCGATTGAGCATCGCGCACCGCCGCTTACGCCGATTGCAACTGCCAGCGAGGAAGTTCACGCGGCAGCAAGGGAAAACCCGCCACATCCGCCTGTGATCCAGTCGCCGCCTAAAGTCATCCCTAAAAGACAAGCCGTCAGGCGAAAAAAGAAATCGAATGCAGCGCTGATCGTGATGTTGGTTTCTGCGCCCATCCTGCTCATATGCTTTTTGGCGATTGGATATGGATTTTATACAAGCATGAATCCAGTCATTGCCGGCAAGCATCCAATTCCTGCCCAGCCGAACATGCAGACGTCTGTCGCTCCAATTGCCGAATCCAGCCCCACACTTAACCCGCCCACAGCCATTCCCAGCCCGATACCGACAGCCGTTTACAAGCCGGCATTCGCCAGTATGACGTGTCCGATCACTGTGCCGAAAGCGGTGATAAGCTGCGGATACCTCATCGTGCCTGAAGATCGCACAGGGGATCCGTCCCATACGATCAAGCTGGCTGTTGCTGTTTATCACAGCACCAGTCAAAGCCCTGCAGAGCCGGTGGTTTTCCTTCAGGGAGGCCCAGGAGGGGAAGCCGTGAAGCTGAGCGCTGATGATTATAGCGTTCTTGTGGCTCCCTTTCTTTCCAAACATGATTTTATTGCTTTTGATCAACGCGGCACGGGATTATCCGAACCGGTTCTCAATTGCGACGATTTGACAAAGCTCTATTCGCAGGATATTCAAGGGCTGATCCCAAGCTCCACTCGCAACCTGGTATATTCCAATGCATACCTATCCTGTAACGGCCTGATGCAGGCACAGGGAATTAAACTAAACGCTTATACGACCGTGGAAAGCGCGGCGGATGTACGGGATCTCCTCGCTGTATTGAAGTATCCCAAAGCGGATCTTTATGGCGCATCCTATGGGACACGGCTGGCGCAGGTCGTCATGCGGGATTATCCGGGGATCGTAAACAGCGCGATATTAGACTCCGTGGTTCCAGTAAATACCAGTCTTTTCGAAAACTATTCCAATTCAATTGAATCAGGACTGAAGACATTGTTCATTGATTGCGCGATCGACCCGCAATGTAATGCCGCCTACCCGAATCTGGAAGTTACCTTTTGGAATTTGGTGAAACAGCTGGACGCAAATCCCGTTACGGTGACGAGCTCCAGTTATCCAAACGGGACAATCACTCAAACCGTGACCGGTGAAACGACCCTAAACTTGATACTGGAGTTAATCAAGAGTTCCCAGTATATTGCCGTTACGCCTCAGGTTATTTACCGCTTCAAAAACGGCGACTTTTCAACAATCGTCATGGAGCAGTCCTCTCTGCCTTTTTCTTTGAGTGATATCAGCCCCGGCTTATTCATCAACATGACCTGTCATGAACAAGTATTGTCCACCACGCCGGATCAGGTTCAGACCGATGCGAATTTTCAGATCATCAAGGGTTACGCATATTTTCCCTTTTATGGAGATGTGGATGATGTCTTCAAGACCTGCAAAGCCTGGGGAGCAACCGCACCTGTGTACGGTGAAAACAACCCGACAGTCAGCGGCATTCCATCATTAATCATCACTGGTTCATACGACCCAACCACACCGCCTACGTATGCAAAGCAGGTGGCAGCTTATTTAAGTCACAGCTATTATTTTGAGTTTCCAAATCTCGGACACACGCCGACCGCCGTTGATACTTCCGGCTGCGCAAAGAATATTGTTCTGCAGTTTCTCGACAACCCATCCATCGAACCGGACCGCTCCTGCCTGACCAAATTGAAGAATCCTGTTTTTGTTGTCCCTTATACGGGAAATCCTGCATTGACACTAAAAACTGTGAACTCTCACGGAATCAATGTTGATATTCCCAAGGACTGGCAAATTGACAGTTCAGGATTTTACCATCGGAATAATTCGCCGTTCGATACCACCGAAGTGGGACTCCTGGAGGTTCCCACCAGCACCAGCAATATCGAGAAACTATTTTCATTACAAGCTTTCGGCTATCAAGGCCTTGATGGTCCGCTGACACTGGCCGGCGAACGGCATGCTCATGGATTTGACTGGAAGCTTTATACATCCTCGTCATATGGCCGCCCCGTTGATGTCGCGATGGTTGACAGCGGCAAGTCGTCCATCGTGATTGTCCAGTTCTGTAACAAAGACGAACACGATGCGCTTTATCAAACCGTGTTTCTGCCGATGATCGATTCGGCGAGTCAATGAGAACATTCGGGTTCCTGAAGTCCGCTTGATCGGGCCGAACGGCGAAAACACCGGGGTCATCGCGATCAAACAAGCTTTGCAAGGATCACTGAATCCTTAACATTGCTTTTTCTTGCTCATCGCTGTAAACAATCCGCCTAAAAATAGGGCGGCAATCACAATCGCGCCGAAACTGAGCGCATTTGCTTTGTCATCTTGTGCGGAATATTCCTTCGTAGGTGTAGGAGTATGACGCTGAAGCATGGGAGGTTGGAATTGTATGGGTGGCGTATGAGGCGTTTCGATTTCATTTGATGTTGGCGCTGACTGTGTCACGCCTTGGATGACCAATAATTTTTGCCCGTCGATGATCACAATGCTGGAGAGATGATTCAGTGATTGGATTTGCTTGATCGTGGTGTGATAGGTTACGGCAATGCTCCACAATGTTTGCCCGTATTGCACCACATGGTAGACATCCCCGTTTGGTTGTGCCGTGCTTACTTTGACCGGCATGGAATATTGCGGAAGCAATCCATTCCTGGCGGCGGATGTTGCCATATCGGAGTACGCAACTTGCGTTTGCGGGACGCCTGTCAAAATGGCATGAGCATCGTATTGCATTTTTCCACTGGCAGTCTGCAATGCCGTTTCGATCACGCAGATTACATTCCCGTCCTCTCCTACTACAACCGCCGCGCCAATATCACTGCGGTATTGGGAAAGCATGGTATTGGTATGCTCTGCATCACCCAGCCACATTTGTATAACGTTGTCCGCACTGGCAGACATTGGCGCGCTCAACCAATTCTCAGAGCGATAACCGTCCAGCGACAAATCTCCCGAAAGCGGATAGCCCAGCGAAAGCATCCACTGTCCAAGCGTCAGATTGAGCGGACGCCAATGTCCTTCATCGCCCGATGCAATTCCATTCGCTTCCGCTTGCGCGATTTCCATCAGAACCGGATGTGAGGCGAGCTGATTCAAACCGTGAGATGCGCGTAAATTGTTCACGGCATTGATTACGTCAGATGGAGTGAACTGCGGCTGTGACGGAGTTGATTCCGATGTCGGCGTTGGCTGTTGAGCGTTTGCAATGCGGACAATGCAAAATGAAAACAGCGCTGCCAAGCCTATTCCAACAAGAAGGATTTTCTTTAAGGTTGACATATCTTTGTCGCAGAACTTTAAGAGAAGGGTTTTTATCCTCAATCTTATCTTTACGGACTCCACCCTTCGACGAAACCATTGATATTCAAACGTGCGGCTTGACAGGTGAATGGATTGACCAACACAGGGATTTGCTTATCATTTCCATTTTGCGTGTTCAGAATCAGCCATTGCCCATCAGGACCCCAAACTGACGAAAACGCTGTTGGTACATCTGGATCCGCTACCAGCTTCCGTTCGGAACCGTCTAGTCGGGAGATGAATATGCCCCAATTGGTCGCGCCAAATATCCTGTCAGCGAAAACGATCCATTGCCCGTCCGGTGAGATCGCGCCGAAACCTGCCTTATTTTGAATCGTGAAAAGTTTTTTCATCTCACTGCTTTGCAGGTTATAGGATGTGAACGTAAATCCATCCCCGCCCATCACAGCGTAAACAATGGTCTGGTTATCGGCCAGCCATCCTGCCGGAGAAATTACCTGTGCTGAGCCAGTATCAATCTTTCGCAATCCCGAACCATCGATATTAACAACAAACAGATTGATTGTGTTTGTATACATCAGGCGCGTGTTGTCGGGCGACCAGATGATGCGATAGCCGTCTGTTCCAAGCGCAGGGTTTTGCCCGGTTGAAAGATTGAAAACATGGATGCTATCTCCGATGCTGTAAGCCAGTCGTGTTCCATCTTTTGAGAGTGATGGCCCCGCACCAGTATCAATCTTGCGCGAATTCGTACCATCGAGATTGCTGACATAGATCGCGGGCAACATGCCACCTTCGTTGACATCCATAACAAGTTTGCCGCCCAAGCCAGACGGAAGCGGATTATTCCGCGCTGACAGTTGATTCCATTTGTCGAGCGTGAGACACGCCCCAGCCGCAGCTGTTGGCGTTGGCTCGGAAGGCAATGGCGGATTCCATATCACTTGCCAGGGACCGTTGACAACTTCGGGAACGGAGAAGCTGATGGAATAATGATGCAATCCAACAGGAATATCCTTGTCGGCTGTACCAGCGGAAAATAAGGTTGGGTCAACCGGCCCGCCTCCGCCGCCTCCCCCTCCGCCACTGGATGAACAAACCATCGGTTGCTGAGGAACAACATCTTCCACCGATGCAAAGATTTCAGGAATATCACCTTTGAATTCAAAATCTATGCCAACTCCCTGACAATTATCAGGGACAGAACCTAAACTGACAGACAGCAATCGAATCGTATGTCCTTTCACCACGAAGTCTTTGTTTATATTCCAGGTCTGACCAGCTTTTGGAGTAGAACCAAAGTCAATTGCAAAGTCAATGGACGGTACGGTTACGCTCGTCGTGATGGATGAAATGCTGAACGTCAATGGTCCCGCAAACGCCTTGCGATTTGTTCGGTAGGACCATGGCGCGTTGTTTTCTTTATACGGCGCATTGACCTGCACTTCTTCGATGGGAATCTGCTGACCGCTAGAATCGGTCAATGTCGGAATCACCGGATCTAAGATTATGCCTTTGCCTGTGGAAAAGGCTGAATTATCCCAGGATAAATTTCCGGTAAAGACAAAACCGTCATCCAGTTCAATTACATTATCCAACTTGAACGTAAACCCGTTTTTGATTGCAATATCTGAAAGCGGCGGCGCGCTTGTATTTCCCGCTGCAGGCGTTGTTGTGATCGCGGAAGCGGATGGCTGAGATAGTTCGATCAATGGAACAAGAGTCATGTTCGGCGGCGCAGGTTCGAGATGAAAAGTCAGCGACCAATTTTCAGGCGCGGCTCCAACCGGCATATTCATCAAAGCAGGAATCACCAGCGTCAGATCGTTCACCTGCGATGATACGGGCGGATAAACCAGCCGCGCGACATAATTCGGCCAGCCGCCTTCGGCGTGTATATTGTTGACCAATGGTTCCGGTGTGCCGCCGTAACCAAGATCGGAAGTTTCTTTTAGTGTGCTTCCATCAGGCAAACGAAGCAAATGCTCCGAACCAAAAGGATTTCCGCCGCCTTCGCCTTTTGAGTTGGCGGCTTGGATGGTGAGACCCTCGGTTTTATAAATGACGACCGTGCGTTCTGAATCAACGATGACTTGCTCAATAGTCACAGTGATACCATCCTGTGTTTGACTAACGGGACCAGCCAGCACGCGGATCGGAGAGCTTTGATTCACAAATCCCACGCCGGGGATATAACCTGTTGCCATCCCAACCGCGTAGGCAATGCCCGTCAGGATCAACAGCGCCAATATAATGATGATAATCATCAATAGCGGTCGCGTGCGAATCGTTTGCATGAGAGATTTCCTTTCGCCTAATTGAACCGAAATCTTCGGCCACAAATTCGTATTTTCTGGAACGCCGCGGCGAGCGATGGCTTCAAGCGCATCTGTCATGCGATCATCTTTCATTCATCGCTCCTTTCCATTAAGTCGCGCAATCGTTTACGCGCTGTATTCAGCATCCATTTCACTGTCCCAACTGCCGAGCCAGCCTCCACCGCCATTTCCTTTTCGCTCATTTCAAGAAAATATCTTTGGACAATTACTGCCCGTTGACGCGGCGACAACTTCTGCATCGCATCCCAGATTTGATTTTGAACTTCGATGGACTCCACCTGCGACTCAACTGATTCGACTCTCAGGGCTAATTCTGTAAAAAGGGATACATCCGCATCATCCCCCATCTGAACCTGCTGCGCTGACCTCTGCATCATCTTAACTGACGCATTGACCACGCTCCGCATGAACCATGGCTCGAACGGGCGCGTCGCATCAAACCTACGGATGCCGCGATAAGCCCGGATGAAAGAATCCTGCACAACATCCTCAGCCAGCCCAGGGTCGCGCGTGATGAGATAAGCTGTGCGCACAGCCTTCACTTGATAGCGCGCGACCAGATATTCCAATCCGCCGATATCGCCTTGCTTGAGTCGTTGAATCGCTTGTTCTTCGTCCACACTTCCTCGTTAGAGGATCATCCTTCACCTACATATATCCGATGACGATGGAAAAGGTTGGGGCTTGCTTTTTTATTGGCTGGAATTATCGTCCGCGCCGCGGAATTCAAACAATAGCTTTCCTGTTTTTACATCCCAGAAACGGACGACATTCTGTGAGTTATCATTTTCCGTGCTGTATATTTCTTCTAAAGAAGCCAATGGAGTATCAGGGAAACGCCAGACGAGTTGTGCATAACGAGACATCATAGAAGAATCATTCGTCTCTTCGCCAAAAGCGATTATCATTTTTCCGGTCTGCGTATCCCAAATGCGGATGCGCATCACCGATTGGAAAACCCAACTTGACGCATCGCCCATCCTGAACAGGCGGAATCCAATGAAGTTCTCCGCCTTTATCCCCGCCGCCCATCATCGTCGAGTCGAATAGGAGATTGTATGCTTGTCTTTTTGCCTGCTGGTCTCCAAGCTTCAATGTCGTATCATATCCCGGCATCCAATCCGAGTTGTCCGGCTTCTGATAACACAAATATACTTGAGTGTAGGCAGGTGTGATGACGACACGATCCAGCAGGACTTCCAAAATCAGCGGAGAGATTGTTTGCTTTGGCTCGAATGTCAATGCAGGATGAACCGGCAGATCGAGGTCGAAAGAGAAATGGGCAAGCGTTTCACCGCTATCTGCGAATACTGTAACAACAACGAAATCCAACTTTCCTTTGAAATGGTCTCCGAGTGGTATGGCAGGATCGAATTCAATCTGATCAACGGATGGATCATTTCCGGTCTGGGGTCCATTCTCAACGCTCGCATTGACATCCGCACCGTTCTCATCCATTAGGCGGGGATTATCAATGAAACCTTTACCTCCCTTCAAGCGTACGCGAAAGACAATGCGCATTGCATCCGTGTAATAGGATTCAAGCGAAACGGTGAATCCATTCTGTGTTTTTGATGGCAGGTTGAGTTGCGAGAGCGGCGGCAGACCGGAGTCGGTGGGCAGGTTCGGCGTGATGAAGGTAATGCCAAAGTAATACGCCCCCAGCGCCGCAGAGATTAGATCGGCCAGAATAAGGAAATGTATGGTGGACCATTTTGTTTTCATCGTTTGCTTCCTATCCGCGATATACTAAATTATACAGGAAAGTATGCGATGCAAACTTGTCTTTTTATTGACGATTCACCCTCGCTCATGGTATCATTCGCCCGCTAAAAACCAGCCGAGGGCTGGCTTTGCATCGTCAACAGGAGAAGATTATCAGCGCTATTGAATTTCGAGTCAATGAGAACATTCGGGTTCCCGAAGTCCGGTTGATCGGGCCGAACGGCGAAAACATCGGGGTCGTCGCGATCAAACAAGCTTTGCAAATCGCGCGCGACGCAGAAATGGATCTGGTGGAGGTTTCACCGACTGCCACGCCGCCCGTCTGCCGTGTAACTGATTTTGGAAAGTTCATTTACGAGCGAACCAAGAAAGAGCGCGAGGCTCGCAAATCGCAGACCAAGATCGAAATAAAAGAAATCCGCCTGCGCCCCAAAACCAATGTGGCTCATCGCGATTTCAAAGTGGATGACGCCCGCCGCTGGCTGTTGCAGGGACACAAAGTCAGAGTCACGATCCGGTTCCGCGGCCGCGAAATGGATTATCCTGAAATAGCGCTGGAAGATCTAAAAGAGATTGCCGAGTTGCTGTCAGATATCAGCACGATCGAGCAGGCTCCGATGATGGAGGGCCGAACCATGCTCGTGATGCTGGCGCCGGGAAAACCTTCGGCAAAGAAAAAGGAAAAGGCTGAGACCCCGGTCGAAGCAAAAGAGTAAGCCCCAACGGTGTTTAGATCATCCGCGGGTGGAAAGTTCGTCCGCGATTTATTTTGTCTGAAAGGAGTAAGTAAAGTGCCTCGTAAAGCCAAATCCGGCAAATTCAAGCTCAAGACCCACAAGGCGACATCCAAACGATTTCGCCTGACGGGCGCGGGCAAGCTGATGCGAACCAAAGGCGGCAAGAGTCATCTGCGCCGAAATACATCGAAGCGCACCAAGAAGCAGCTCTCCGAGATGCAGACCGTTAATGGCCGCAGTATCATCAAAAACGTCAAGCGGCTTGCGCCGAACATGGAAGAGTAACATATCGTTTCCAAAATTTTTTATTGCGGCTCCTGGATGTAAACAACTGACATGCTTACGCAGCCTGTCGACGTCCAGGGGTTTGCAGGAGATAATCAATGACTAGAATTAAAGGCGGTCCTTACGGACATCTTCGCCACAAGAAAATTTTAAAGATCACGAAAGGTCAGCGCGGCGCGAAGCACTTTTTGTTCAAGCGCGCCAACGAGGCCATGCTGAAGAGTCTGTGGTACGCCACGCGCGACCGCAGAGTCCGCAAGCGTGACTTGCGCAAGTTGTGGATCGCCCGCATCAATGCGGCGGCCCGCTTGAACGGCACAACCTACAGCCGTCTGGTATCGGCGATGAAGAAATCGAACATCGCTCTCAACCGCAAGATGCTGGCAGACATCGCTGTGCGCGACCCGAAAGCCTTCGCGGCGGTAGTGGCACAAACGAAATAATTTTGGCAGGTCACGCTTAAAGCGTGACCTGCTCTTTTTTTAATAGGTTGGTTTATTGTGGGTATAATTAACGTATGAACTGGACTGGCCGTAAACAAGACTGGGGATACTTACTTGTTCTATTCATTGCTGTAGTTTTGATTTTTTCCCCATTGATTTTTTCTGAGACGCATTATAAGTCCGGTGTGGTGACCAGTGATTATCCCGCCATTATGGAGTTTGCCCAACATTTGAAGGTGGACATAAAAGATGTGCCGGGCTTTGCTTTGGCACATCCTGCTTGGGAAATTCTCGTGATTGCAGTCAACAGTCTATTTGGCATTTCTTTTCGGACAAGCGCATACCTGGTTACTATATCAAGCATCATCTTAACCGCCTTCGTACTTTATTTCTGGTTTGAACCTGTCTTAAGAGCCAAGGGTCTCTCCCCTTGGTGGGGCTTGGTTGCGGCAATTGGCCTGAATCTAGTTACGCCTTTGAGTCTGCTTGCGTCTGTCGATCATAAGTTTTATCTAGGATACATTGGCATAATATCCTATCATAACCCGACGATTATCCTGTTGCGGCCTCTTGCGCTCCTTCAATTCATATTCGCGCTTCGCTGCTTTCAGAGAGGAGGTTCTATGCGATGGCAAACGGGGATCGCAGCGGCCGTGACTCTGCTGACAACCTTTGCCAAACCTAGCTTTGCCATTTGTCTATTGCCTGCCATGGGTCTCGCAGCGGGGTATCGGTGGCTCAAGAAACAGGCGATCCACTGGCAGCTATTTTTCTTTGGTTTTATAGCTCCGACTATCATTATGCTCGCGTGGCAATTTCTGGTAGCATATGGTTCACCGGAACAAAGCGGCATATTTTTCTATCCATTTGGTGTGATGTCTGGCCTTTCCGGTTACTTGGGAATTAAATTTCTGCTCTCGATTCTTTTTCCACTGCTGGTGGCAATCTTGTTTTTTCCGGAAGCTATTCGCGACTTTCGGATGGTATTTGCTTGGTTGATATTTCTGGTAGGCGCTTTCTATTCCTACTTTCTGGCAGAAGGTCCGCCGCGCACACTGGATGGAAATTTCATCTGGAGTGGAAAAATTGCCCTGTTGATATTGTTTTGTGTCACTACAATTTTTCTCATCGAACGCATCAAAACAGTTCGCTGGAAAAGTCTTCTTTTAGGAACAGTGTGGATTTTGCATGTGGCGTTCGGCATAATTTATTATTATCATGTCTTCATCACGCATAAATACATATAAGTTTTCATTGAGATAACGATGAACTTAAGAGGGTAAAATAATCACATGAACAAGGTTCTAGTGGAACGCGTTCTTCCAACGAAACAAACCATTCAAATTGTTCAAGGCGATCTCACGGCTGAGACAACGGATACGATTGTCAACGCGGCAAATGAATACTTGTCGCACGGAGGCGGCGTGGCTTGGGCAATCGTTCGGCGTGGAGGCGAGATCATTCAACAAGAATCGGATGAATGGATTCGCAAGCATGGGATTGTTTCTCATGCGCGTCCGGCCTGGACTTCGGGCGGACGCCTGCCTGCGAAATATGTGATCCACGCTGTCGGCCCCGTGTGGGGCATCGGGGATGAAGATGCCAAATTAGCGGCGGCAGTCAACGGGTCGCTGGAAGTTGCGGACGAATTGAAATGTTCATCCATCTCCTTTCCTGCCATCTCCACCGGCATCTTTGGTTTTCCCAAAGAACGCGCGGCGAAGATCATTTTTAATTCAATAGAAAATTATTTTGCAAATCGCGAATCAAGAATCAAATTAGTTCGATTGGTTTTATTTGATGAATCCACGATCAACGCTTTTCTTGAAGCATGGAGAATGGATCATGACTCATAACCATTATCCATAAACCATTAACCATGATCTCTTCTTCCCAAAACCCGAAAATCAAATTAGCTCGCGCACTGAGTGGCCGCCCTAAAGAACGGCGCGAAGCG
>Ga0182027_10009022_pt1 | contig 14414 bp, 11 predicted proteins | sample 712E1DmetaG_FD_121300 | JGI IMG/M metagenome (GOLD analysis project Ga0182027, IMG submission 121300) | Permafrost microbial communities from Stordalen Mire, Sweden - 712E1D metaG (Illumina Assembly) | ecosystem: Environmental > Terrestrial > Soil > Wetlands > Permafrost | place: Sweden...
CGACCCGGATAATCATTCTCGGAAGAACCCACCATTTCATGGCCACCAAAACCGTGCGCGCGATTGCCAAGCTTCGGGCCGGGCCAGGCCTCGAACTCACCGAGGTGCCTGTGCCGACTCCGGGGATCAACGACGTGCTCATCAAGATCAAGCGCTCAGCGTTCTGCGGCACCGATGTCCATATCTTCAACTGGGATGCCTGGGCACAACAGACCATCAAACCGCCAATGGTGACCGGCCACGAATTCGTCGGGGAGATTGCCGGGGTGGGCAGCAATGTCCAGGGATTCAAGGCGGGAGACCTGGTCGACGTGTCCTGCGAGAATCTCCACGACGTGCAGCGCGAAATCGGCATGAAAGAGGGATTCGATGTCGGGCTTGAAATGTCCGGCAGTCCCCGAGCGCTCAATGACATGATTGACAACATGTATCATGGAGGGCGGATCGCCCTGCTTGGGATCATGCCGGAAACCTGAAAGAGATTCACCGGGGGCGAGGCAAGGTCTAACACTCGCGAATCCCGACGAGCCGCCGACATGCCACACGCCTGCGTTTTTCACCACAGTGTTCGGTGCAATGCTCTCCCCTATTCCGAAAAGTCATGCAATTCCGACGACGCCAATGGGGGCAGTCATTGGCCTCTAGACTCCTTGAATTCCGAAAGGTGGTGTGATCAGGTCAAGTTTTCAGGCGGCGGTTCTTTCTTCCGAACAATGATTCCATTTCGTGGATCGTCGCGGACGCGCAGCGTACGCCACAGCGAGGCGCTCTACACTGCCGTGCCTTTGTGACCCGAAAAACCTGCTTCCCCCTGCGCGCAATGGTCTGAGGCTGCGCCTCGCTGGCCCGGATGTTTCACACTCTACTCGATAGCCTGCGCGCAGACTGTAGACGATCCATGGGCCGAGCACGCTGGCCGGCACATCCGGGCAGGCCTATTCATCCGGCGCGGGCGCCGTCGGACGCACACCCAGAGCCAGCAGATCCGCCACGATCGCGCGGTTTTGCGGCACGCTAAAGTAGGTCAAAACCCCGTTCACGGTCGCCTCACCAAATCTCGGCCCCGCGCCCCGGGGCCCGGCGGCAAAGTCTGAACGCCGCGCCACAACAAGGGCCTCGAGTGACCCGAACTGTCTGGCCATATCCCTCGCCGTCGTCGCGCCGACGTGCGGAATGCTCAATCCGTAGACAAACCGCCACAGCTCCGCCTGCTTGCTACGCTCGATCGCCGCCAGCAGGCTTTCTGAGGACTTTCCCCGGTCGCGCCCAAGCGTCGCCAAATCTTCGGAACGCAGACGGTAGAGATCAGCGACATTCTTCACCCGTCCGCTCCCGACCAGCGCGTTGATCGTGGCCGGGCCGAGTCCGTCGATTTTGACGCAGAATTTGGACGCGAAATGCCGCACTCGCTGGCGCACTTGTGCGGGGCACGCGGGATTCGGGCAGCGTACGGCAACCTCCCCTTCCAGCTGTGTGACCGCCGTGCCGCAAGCCGGACAGACGGCTGGAAAAACGTAAGGCTGGCTGCCGGCCGGGCGCACGGCAAAGTCCACGCCGCTCACCGCCGGAATGATCTCGCCCACCTTTTCCAACGCGACGGTATCGCCGACCCGGATGTCCAGCCGCGCAATTGTGGCGCTGTTGTGCAGCGTCGCCCGCGTCACCGTGGTGCCTGCGAGCAGGACGGGCGCGAGTTCCGCGACCGGCGTAAGCAGTCCGGTGCGGCCCACCTGAATGGTGATCGCTTTCACCCGGGCCTCGGCAGATTCCGGGGCATACTTGCAGGCCAGCGCCCACCTCGGCGCACGCTCCGACTCGCCAAGTTCGCGCCGCGGGGGCACGGCATCGAGTTTCACCACCGCTCCGTCGACCGGGTACAAAAGCTTGTCCCGCCGGCACCGGAGAGCCTCCACGGCGGCACACGCCTCGTCCGCCCCCCGGACTGTCCGGTATTCCTCCAAACCCGGCAACCCCCACCGACGCAGCTGCTCGTGGAATCCGTGCTGCGTCGCCGGCAGCATCGTCGAGGGTTCGCACGCGCCCCAGCCGTAGAACACCACACTGAGCCCGCGTTCCGCAACCTCGCTGGGGTCGGATAACCGCACGGTTCCCGCCGCGAGATTTCGCGGGTTGGCAAAGACCGGCTCGTCCGCCGCTTCGCGCTCACGGTTGATCCGCTTGAATTCGGCGAACGTCAGAAAAATCTCCCCGCGCACCTCAATGAGTTCCGGAATCAGGTTCGCCGAGCCATCAGGCGCAACCGGCCGGAGTTCACGAGGCAGGGATCGGATCGTCAGCGCATTCGCAGTCAAGTCGTCTCCTTCAGCGCCATTGCCACGCGAAACCGCCCGCACCAGACGCCCGTGTTCGTAGGAAACGCTGATGGCCAGCCCGTCGATCTTGGGCTCGATGACAAAACCAGGATCGGGAAGACTCACCCGGCGGGCCACGCGGGAAAGGAAAACCCGCAGTTCCGCCTCCGAGTACGCCTTGTCGAGGCTCAACATGCGCTCGCGGTGACGGAAAACCGGAAAAAGACCGCTGCGATCGTCGCCAATCTCAGGGAATGCCGCCTTCCGGCCGCCAGAATCGGGAAAAGCGGCTTCAAGGCCGGCAAGCTCACGTCTTAGCTGGTCGTAAGCGAAATCGCTGATCTCGGGCGCGGCCCGCTGAAAATACAAGGCGTCATGGTGTGCGATCTCCGCTCGCAACGCGTCGATGCGCCTCCCGGCGCCGGCTTGCGTCAGACCTCCGCGATCGCAAGCGACGAGCACGGACACTTCCGAACCGGCCAACGGCGCTTCCGGTGCGCTGTGAGCGACGGACGTCATGCTGGCGAGCAACGGTCCGATCAGCGCAGCATGCCGCGTCCACCCTCGCCACCGGCCGCCACCACGCCTGCCCGTCACACAGAGGATTCTCCATTTCATCTTAAAATCCGCAGTTGAGGCTTCCGCTCCTCGTAGCTACGAGCGTAAGCGAGTGGATTCCGCCTCAACCGGGGAATTTAGGTTCATAGTCTTTCTCACCACTGGAAATCAGCGCCAAAAGCGAGGTAAACTTTTCCTCCCGGCAGCAGCCTGCCGGGTTTTGAATCTAGCCCGCATATCCCTTGATTACCGCCATCATAGGAATCGCCAGCAGGAAGATGGTCATAGCGATGGCGAAGACTGTGAAATATGCGGGCTAGATTCCTTGAATTCCGAAAGATGGTGTGATCAGGTCAAGTTTTCAGACGGCGGTTCTTTCTTTCGAACAATGATTCCCTTTCGTGGATCGTCGCGGACGCGCAGCGGATGCCACAGCGAGGCGCTCAACACTGCCGTGCCTTTGTCGCCCGAAAAACCTGCTTCCCCCTGCGCGCAATGGTCTGAGGCTGCGCCTCGCTGGCCGGAGAATGAATCCGCCCCCTGCAAAATGGCGCAGCCATTTCGCGCGGCTTGCGTTTTTTGCGCATTCCATCTGCCTCGTAGCAACACCAACAGCTTTTACCGCATGTCACTTTCTCCCGAACAAACACAAACCGTGGCCTCCTGGGTCGCCGCGGGCGACAGCCTGGCAGTCATCCAGAAGAAGCTCTTCGAGCAGTTCAAGGTCTCGATGACCTATATGGACGTGCGTTTTCTCGTCGACGATCTTGGCCTCGAATTGAAAAACTCGGTCAAGAGCCCCGGGAATGCCAAAGTCGATCTCTCGAAGGCGCGACCGGTCGGACCCGCCCAGCCGGAGAAGAAAGGCGGGCTCTTGGAGAAGTTGAAGAAGGTGGTCGGAGCGGGCGGTGACAAAACCTCGGAGGTTGACGAACAGGACGCCATGCTCGAGGAACCCGGCCTGGAAGAGGAACCGGACGATGATCTTGGCGCGGTTCCGGCCGGTCCGGGCAATGTGAAGATCGATCTTGATCGCGTGGTGCGTCCGGGCGCAGTCGCCAGCGGCTCGGTCACTTTCAGCGATGGCACGGCCGGCAAGTGGGCGCTGGACCAATTTGGCCGATTGATGCTCGACACCGGCAAGAAGGGCTACCAGCCCCCGGCCGACGACGTTCAGGCGTTTCAACGCGAGCTCAGCGCCCAGCTCCAACGCCACGGACTCTGACCCGAACAAGGAGCCTTCAGGACTCCGTACACCTTGCTCCTTGTAGATAGCTCCGCCACCCAGCGGTCTCCGTGCAATTTGTAGGAAGCGAGCTTGCTCGCGAGTCAGAGGTGAAATCGCCTGCAAGCAGGCTTCCTACACCGATCACCTGGCGATGCCATTTTCACAAATGAGGTCGGAGTAGATTGAAAAAACCCTAGGCGGCGCCCCGACCGCCGCCGTTCGGGAGTTCTATCGGGAGGCGCGGCACCTTGACGCCCGCAGCGTCCTGCGCGAGACCAACCAGTTCATCGACCAGCACAGTTGGATCTTCCTCATAACGCAGTCGGATGAAATTCTGCCGCAGTTGCTCATAGCTGCCGCGGTCGGCCAGCCAACGCTCGATCAGATCACGGAATTGCGTCCCGTTCTGCACCAATTCGGCCGCCTTGCTGTTCCGGAAGAATTTTACCGTGAGGCGTTCCTGGGGCATGACGCCGCCAAAGGCGTTGAAAATGATCGGACAGCTAAAGTGGAGCGCCTTGGCGCACGTCGTCGTGCCGCCCCGAGTGACAATCGCGTCGCTCACCTGCATCAAGCGGTGCATCACGACGGAACAGCTGTCGATGAAGCAGGAGAACTCAGGGTGCTGTGTCCGCCAGTGAACCAGTTCGCCATAAGCCGAGAGATTACGGCCACACACGATGATCGCCTGGACCCGATCAGCATGATCCACCAGGGTCGGGAGCAGCTCCATGTGGTTGTTGGCGCCGTTGATTCCCGTGGCAAGAAACACCGTGAATCGATCCGGATCGAGGCCGAGCTGGTGTTTGCGATAGTGCCGACGGCCCTCAGGGTTCAGGATATCGAGGTAAGAGCGCGGCTGCATCAGGTAGCCACGGATCCGCGCCCGGTCAGGTGGCAGGCCAAGCTTGACCGCAAAATCCCCCGCCGTTGGCGTGCGGGAAAAATAGAGGTCCACCGATGGCTCGACCCAGTTCCGGCTGTAACCCCAGCCTCCGGAGAATTCTCCGCAGTAGGTGGCGCACCGCACATTGGCCGGTCCCAACAACTTGCGGGCCAGCTGGAAATAACCGCGATTGAGGCAATCGTGAACGCTGAAGACGAGGTGAGGCTGATATTCGCGCAACACACGCTCATAGTAGCCACGCCCCAACGTCACGGTTCGCCGGTTCAGCAGGCTGAGGCACTCGACGACGGCATAGAAAGCCTTGTGCATCCATGGCGACTGGCGCTGGATCCAGTTGTAAAAGTTCACGCCCCCTCGATACAGGTTCGACGAATCCTCGAGCATCTGCTCGATCCGGACATCGACCTCGTGCCGATAGAGCAAGAAGCACCATTCGGCGAAGGCTTGCGCCCGCACGTCATGACCGCCACCCGTGCTGGAGGTCAGCACCAATATTCGGATTTTGGGCACGTCAGGAACAACCGAAATACCGGGCCATGACCGCCCGGCGCAGATTCAGCGGAACTAGGCGGCCCAGCAGCGGCGCCAGGCACGCCTGGAAGAAAGATCCGGAGCGGACAGTGCCGCTGCGGTGGCGAAGGAGTGTACGCCGAAGATCCGCCGCCGCGCGCACGGGCGTCGGCGCCGCCTCGAGGTTTGCTTCGAGCACGCTCCAGGCTCGTTGCTGGCGGAGCGCCCGAGCCAGCCCGGGCGCAGAGTCTTTTTCTGAAATGGCCTGCATCATCTTGTTGAATCCCGTGCGGTAATCGCCGGGCCGGAAATCGATCACGATTACATCGGTTCTGGCAACTTCAATCATCAGACTTTCCGAAAACGCCGCCAACCCCGACTTGACCACGTTGTAACCGCTCATGAACGGGAGCGGGAATTCAACCGCCATTGAGGAGACGTTGACCAAAGCGCCGCGGTTACGGGCGAGCATCGCCTGCAACGACCGATGCGACAACTGCAGCGTGCGGACGAGCATCGCCTCAATCTGCCGCCGCCATTCGGAAAAATCCCGGTCGACAAACGTTCCGAACAGGCCGTAGCCGGCGTTGTTGACCACCAGATCGAGCCCGCCAGCTTCCGCATCGGCTGCCGCGAAAGCCGCGTCCACCGACGCCGTGGAGTCGAGGTCAAGCGCAACCGCCGTAAAACCCGCGCGCACCGGCAAGCGCGCCGGATCGCGCGCAGTGCCCCAGACCCGCACCCCTTCCGCGAGCAACATCTCCGCCATCGCCTGCCCGAGGCCGGCGCTGGCGCCGGTGATCAGCGCCGTCCGATAGCGATCCGCGAGCTTGCTCACGCCTGGCGAAGCACGATGCAGACATTGGCCCCGCCAAAACCACTGCTGTTGTTCAGCACGATGTGCGGTTGTTGGGAAAGCGTTGCCCGGATTACGTTCAGGCCCTCGCACGTTGGATCGAGTTTCGTGATGTGGGCCGAACCCGGCATGAACCCTTGTTTGAGCGCAATGGAACAGAAGGCGGTCTCCATCGCGCCAGCGAGCGACAGCCCGTGCCCCGTCAGTGCCTTCGTACTGCTGATGGCCGGACGCATGGTGGCGTCCTTGAAAACCGCCTTGAGCGCCTTCGCTTCCGAGGTGTCCCCAATGGGCGTCGAGGTGGCATGGGCATTCACGTAGTCGACCGCTTCCGGTTCGATCCCTGTCTGTCGGAGCGCATTGGTCATCGCCACGCGCAGACCGATTCCCTCCGGGTGGGAGATCGCCACATTGTACCCGTCCGAGGCCTGTCCCCATCCCGCCAACTCGCAATAGGTCCTGACTCCCCGGCGTTCGACTTCCTCCCCGCTTTCGAGCACCAGCACCGCGCCCCCGCCGGTGCCGACAAAACCGTCGCGGTTCACATCGAACGGTCGCGAAGCGAGATCGGGATTGGTCTGCAGGGAAAGCGCACGCATGCCGGCAAAAGGCAGGACGCTATCGGTGTTACAGTCCTCGGCACCAACCACGAACATGCGTTTCTGGCGCCCGGTGGCGATCTCTTCGTACGCGAACGCAAGCGCGTGCGAGGACGAGGCGCAGGCCGACGAAAAGCCGCAGGAGGCCCCAAAAATCTTGAACGTCGCAACCAGGTTGAAATTCAGCGTGCCAGCAATTGACGCCACGATGCCCAGAGGCGAGCAGCGCATCACGCCGAGCTGCTGCATGCGGGCATGATGGTAATGGGTCAGATACGGAGAACCGCCCGAAGCGGCATAAAGTCCGGTATCGAGATTCGAAACGTCCCCGGAAGCCAACCGCGCATCGTCGATGGCCTGCAACATCGCACAATAGGCATACAGGGAATTGGGAGCGAGTCCGCGCAACACGTCGCGCTTGATTACGTACCGCGTCGGAAACAGCCAGTCTTCCGAATCCACAGAGTCGGTGACAAAGTCCTTGATCGTGCCAACGACTTTGACGGGGATGTCCGGTTTCTGAAACGGCGGATAAACCTCAAATCCGTGCCGCATGGCGACAAGGTTTTGCGTCACGGTCGGGACATCGTTGCCGATGCTGGTAATCAATCCAATGCCAGTGATGTAGACTTTCCTCATGCGCGGATACGGGGAATCAAACCACAGACTGCTGCCAGCGCCAGCCGAATTCGCCAGCTAACCAAGTAATCCATGCATCCCTGAGGAATGGCTCCCAGGAAACAGCACTTGCGTGCGGCCGCGGGCTCCAGTGTGAAATATCGGGCTAATCGACACCACTCAGGCGCTGATCGCGGCAGGCGAAGGCGCCGGCTCGTTGTCAACCACCGCCAGCTTCGCCGGCTCCGCAACGACGACGTCTTCCAAACCAAAGGTCAGGGTGATTTCCTCGACCATGGCCGCCTTTTCCTGTCCCACGCGGATAGCACCCTCGAACGTGGCCAACGGCATCTTCAATCGTTTGGGTTTGACCGAAATACTCAGCAATTCACCCGGCCTGCAGATGCGGTGGCAGCGAACGCCTTCGCAGGACGTAAAGAATATCGTCCGGGGGTTGACCATCTTGCCAGGTTCATTGATCACACCTTCCAACAGAAACAGAACGGCCAGTTGTCCGACGGCCTCCAGCATGATTGACGCCGGCATCACCGGATTGTCCTTGAAATGGCCCTGGAGGAAGAACTCCTGCCCACTGATCTTGTACTTGGCGCTCGCTCCATGTGAACTGACCGAGGCTTCGTTCAGAAACAGAAATGGCGGCTGGATGGGCATGATCCCCGCAATCTGTTCGATGGGCAGGAACTTTGTCGGCTTGGGCAGGGGCAGGCCGCGAACCTTGCACTCGATGAACTGCTTGACGTCACCGATCGTGCGCAAATTGCGCAACTCCTCGTTATTAATCGACATCTGCAAGACTTCTTCGACGAGAATGACAATCTCCATCATCGTCAATGAGTCGATCCCAAGATCTTCAATCAGTCGGAGATCGTCATCCGGATTCTTGAGTTTCGCACGGAGATCAGGCTCCACAAATCGCTCGATGACGCCGATGATAATGGCAGGCAGGTGCTCTGCATTCTTGGTCTTACGGAATTGCACCGCCGCCTCATAGGTGGACGCGGAACACCGCTTCAATGACTCCCTCAACAACGCATCATCGTCTGGAAGAGGAGGTTTCGGTACATCATTCATCGGTTTCCCGGCATCTGAAAGGTCATCGACGGCTTGGGCCATATGATAGTCTCTTATGAATGCTGGTTTGCGCTGTAAACAAAATATTCGAAGCAAAATGTTTGCTGTTCACCATCGATTGACCCGACTCCGCGTCATTCGATCCGCAAAATCGTTCAGGATGACTGTATCCTCCGGAATCAAGATTGACAGACGAAAGCGCCAGCCTGAGTTTTCACGACTCTTTACGGCGGCCGTAGCTCAGTCGGTTAGAGCACCAGATTGTGGATCTGGCTGTCGCGGGTTCGATTCCCGTCGGTCGCCCCATTTTTCAGTTTTCGGCCCAGCCGAAAACTGTCCTCCGAAGGCCCGGCGGAGGAGGACCTTACCCATGGTCTCTCAGGTGAAGGCAATCCTTGGCGAAGGAGGGCAATCCATTGCGTCGGCGGGAAACGGTCACAATACCCCCACAAACCTGAGCAGAATTGTCATGGGGGGTTGGCATGAACCTAGATTCCGCAGGTGAGGCTTCCGCTCCTCGTAGCTGCGAGCGTGAGCGAGTGGATCCCTCCTCAACTGCGGAATCTGGCATGAACCGGAATCAGGCAATTAACCTGTGATCCACGAATGCACACCAATTTTCACGAATCGCCGCATCAATCCATTCGTGCAGATTCGTGCCTGCCATCCGAAGGCCTTGCGAAGGATGGTCGATTCGTGGGAAAGATCTGACCAGCGCATTCGCTTGCGGCAAAGCCGCGCTGGGTGATCAGTGTTCATCCGTGGTTGAACTGGATTGTGCCGGTTTAGAGAGAATCGCTGTTGGAGGCTCAGCCCGGCCTACGACTTCACGTTTACCGGGCATCTTGCCGAGCGCGGCCTGGCCGTCATTGGGTGATTGAAGGCCGTCATCCCGCTGCACGGTCAAGCGCCGGGGAATCCCAGCGCATATTTCCTGCTTCGCCCTCCGCTCTCGCTCGGCGTCAACACTCCAGCCCGCGCCATTTGCGTGATGTCGCGCAAGGCCGTGTCGAGGGATGTTCCTGCTAGCTTGGCATATCTCGAGGTGGAGAATTCATTTTCGCCGTTATCAAGGAGGGCGTTAATCATCTTTCTCTGACGTTCGTTGGGCTCGAACATCGCGTTGAGGCGATCCCAGCGTGCGGCCTTTGCCATGATGCGGTTGAGTGAATCCGCAGCGCCGGAAACCGCCCGCGCGAAGCAACCGATGAACCACTCCAGCCAGTCTGTGATGTCGAGGTTCCCCTTTTGGGCAGTCTCCAGGGCGCGGTAATAGTCCTGCTTCTCCTGCTCGACCTGAGCGGACATGCTGTAGAATCGATAAGGGGACCCCTCCGCGCGCGCCAGGGCCATGTCAGCAACCGCGCGGGAGACGCGTCCATTCCCGTCCTCGAACGGATGGATCGTGACAAACCAGAGGTGGGCGACGCCGGCACCCAATACCGGGTCGGTTTCACCCGGACCCTCGAACCATTTCAAAAAGCCGGCGACCTCGCCCGGGATGCGGGCGGCTGGGGGGGCCTCGAAATGGATGTGTTTGCGGCGGATTCGTTCCTGACTGATGGGCCCCGAGACGACCTGCATGGGGTCCATCTCCGGGGTGCGCCATTGGCCCACCGCGATGCGCCGAACTCCACTCCGCCCGGCAGGGAAGAGGGCGGCTTGCCAGCCGAGCAGGCGGTCTTCCGTGAGCGGTTGGTCGTAGTGCTGCGTTGCATCGAGAATCATCTCCACGGCCCCTTCGATGTCCCGTCCCGAAGGGCCCGGCCTTTCTGGAGGCAACCCCATGCGTCGCGCAATCGACGAGCGCACGGATGCCGGGTCGAATACCGTCCCCTCGACCGCGCTGGACTTGACCACCTCGGTCGCGAGATTCGCCAGGCTGCTCTGTTGCTGAAAGCGGAAGCCCAAGGCCTGCATACCTCCCAGCAGCATGCCCTGCTGATGCCTGGCCTGCGCGAGGAGCGGCAGGAGTCTCGCATCATCCCAATGGAAATCGGGCCACTTGGGCAATTGGTGGATGTATTGCACGCCCGATAATCTCCGCATATCTGCGGTTAATAGCAAACGTATTCGCCGCAAATATGCGGCGTTAATCCGGGATATTGGCCGCAGGTCCGGAACGTCCATTTGCCGCCGACAGGAGCAAAACCCGAGTCCTCAACGCGCCGGCTTCAGCGCAACTGGAGATTCGATCACACATTGTTAACGGACACCTCCACCATTACGGGAAACGTAGTGTCCGTCTTGGAACGAAGAACCGAAACTGTCAGGTGAAACTGATGGTCGCTCGCTATCGCCGGCAAAAAAACACGTTCGTGAAGAAGATCCATCAAGTTTGCACGCGGCGTGCAAACTTTTGGTTTCCTCCAACGGTCAAGACGGTGGTTGGGTAGTTTTTTCCGAGTAGGAAAGGCAAAAGCACATTTTTTTGCAGCTGATTCGTCCACCCAACAGCAAGGTTTTGCACTCAGGCTTTCCGTATATATGGGACGGATACGGTGCCGGAGTGATTGACGACCGTCCAACACAGACCGGGTTGTCAGTCGGAAATCACGGACACAGAGGAGGTCAGACAGAGGACGTGTTGCTGAAGACGAGAGAGATCCGCTTATTCGCAGCAAACAGAATCCCCTTGCATTAGCCTCATCAATCCAACATCGAACCACCTTTCTCCCGGTTCAACCCGCTGAACCAAGTCGGCCTTTTCTCTCGGTTTCCACCCAATCAAATGTCTCCGTCGATCCCTACTCCGAACCGATCCTTTAACGGGCTTCTCGCGTCTGTCGCGATCCTCGCAATCGCGTTCGTTATCCCGACAGCAAAGGGACAAATAACCTACGACTTTCAGGGGACAATAAATACATCGACCTCGTCTCTATTCACCGTCGGACAGTCAGTTGATTTGAGTTTTACGATTCCGTCTGATGTTCCTCTATTTTCAATGCTTGGCGTGGGTGACTATTTTCATGTTTCTTCGTCGTCATTGACGGTCAACGGAACAACGTACAACAATTTGGGGTTTTCTTCAGCTGGTGGACCATCCTCTCTTGTTGCCTACTCCGGACCCGGGGTTTATGGACTGGGTCAAAGTTTTCCGACGAACAATAGCCTCGTGACACATCTTGGTTTCGAATTCTCCTCGTCCTCTCTGAGTACAGTCGGTTCGAGCTTTCTTCCGTTGTCTGGCCAACCATTGTCCGACTTTTCTTTTAACGGTGGACCATCTATTTACTTTAACGATTCGGCGGGATATTCAAACGCTTCCATCACTAGTTACTCTGTCACTTCCGCCGTTCCCGAACCCTCGACCTACGCTGCTATCATGGGCTTGGCCTCTGTCGGTTTCGTGATGATCCGTCGTCGGTTCGTTCGAAAGCAGGTCGGGTGATGCTGATTGAGCTCCGTCCGAAACGACGGAGAGAATCACGGATGCGAATCCATCGGTCCAATTGGTGGGGGTATCGAATACGTTCCGACCGTCGCCCTTTCCACCTGATCCGGTTTGGCATACCGTCCAAACAGCATCTGACAGACCCAGTCGCCAAACGCGGACGGAACCAGACGTGCTGACACAGGTTCGCACCAACGGTCCAGCGAGGCGCAGCCTCAAACCGTCGCGCGCAAAGGGACTTGGTTTTCGGTCGACAAGGAACCGTCAGTGTTGGGCGCCTCGCTGTGGCGTCCGCTCCGCGTACGCGTCGATCCCCAGACTGGAACCACTGCGTACTCGAGAATCCTGGAATGGCGCTGACAGCGCAGCGCCCTCCAGCGTAGACTGTTTGTCGGAAGGCGGACCGCCCGACTTCGCCAAGGCTTCATCGCGGCCCGTCCCTGGCACATGGCCTCGCCGAAGCTCTTCGAGCGCAGGCGGCCGTGTCCGCCAGAACCGCCGCCTGAGAACTTGGCCTGCACACACCGTCTTTTGCAGTTCAAGGAGCCTGGCCATTTTTCGGCGCCGCGCATCTGTAGGAGCCTGCTTGCCCGTTCGACAAGCTCAGGGTCCCGAGCGGGGTCGAGGGACAGGCGATTCCGGACCCGGTCAATCGGAATAGCCGGACGATCGCCTGCAAGCAGGCTCCTACAATCTGGAACGAACCTCGGTGACACGACACTGACGTGACACCGAAAAACATACCCCACAAACCTGAACAAAAATGGCATTCGGGTTGACACAGGTTCACAGTCCCACAGAATCACAGCCATGAGGAATATCACGCTTTCCGTCCCCGACGACGTCTACCGCAAGGCGCGCCTTGCGGCTGCGAGACGTGAGACATCGGTCAGCGCAGTGGTTGCCGAAAGCCTGCGGGCATTTGCCGCGGGCGAGGATCCCCGCACGGTCCGCCACCGGTTGCTCCAGAAGGCTTTTGCCACCGCCGCCACAGGCAAACCGGGGCGCCTCCCCAAGCGCGAGGAACTCTATGACCGCACAGTTCTTGCTTGATACCAATGTTGTTGTCTACGCGGTCTCCAACGATCCAGCCGACACTGCCAAGACCGCCATTGCTCGCCGCCTCCTGCAAGCCGATGCGGCCGGATTGAGCGTGCAAGTCCTGCAGGAGTTCTTTGTCGTTGTGACACGCAAATTCAAACGGCCCCTGAGCATCGCCGAGGCAGAGGTGTTTCTCGATGCCTTTGAACGGTTCCCGGTCGCTCCGTCCACTCCGGAACTCGTCCGGCGCGCCATCCGCCTCTCCGAGCGCTACCAGATCTCCTATTGGGATGCCGCCATCCTCGCAGCCGCCAAGGAACTCGCAGCGACAACGGTTTTCTCCGAAGACCTCAGCCACGGCCAGACCTACGACGGGGTTACCGTGCTCAACCCTTTCCTGCCAGGTGTCGGTTTGCACCCATGGGTTTCGTGATCATCCGTCGTCGGTTCGCTAGACTCCTTGAACTCCAAAAGATGGTGTAACCAGGGTAATCCTAGCGCGGCTTGTGATTGCCCGAACGTGGAAAGGTTCACGGTCGGCATCCTCGCATTGGTCGCTCAACGGGAACGGGAACTGATTTCGGACAGGACCAAATCCGCATTGGAAGCCGCTCGGAAACGTGATGTCCGTCTTGGAACCAAGAACCCGAACCGTCAGGTGAAGCTGATGGTCGCCGGGTATCGCCGGCAAAAAATCGCGTTCGTCAGCAAGATCCGCCAAGTTTGCACGCGCCGTGCAAACGAAAACCTCCGTCTGTTCGAGACAAGGAGGATCTTGCCATTCGCCTTTCTGAATCTTAAGCAGTTCATTTCCCCATCCGGTTCACCCCAAAACCGCTTGGGACAAGTCGGCTTTCCCCGTCGGTTAGCACCCCATCACATGAATCCGTCGTCACTCACTCGTAGACGATCCTCAATCGGAATGCTCGCGTCTGTCGTGATCCTCGCTATCGCGGTCTTTGCATCAACGGTTCACGGTCAATCGATCATCGCTTCGAATCCCTACGTCGGTCCTGAAAGTAACGGTCCACCACCTTCCGTCTATTCTTATGCCTTCCAACGTATGCCGGGACCGGGTGGTTGGAGTGCTCAAGGGTTAATGGCTTCGTTTTCGACCGGTAATTCCAACTGGATATTGAATGATGTCAGCCTAAATCTGAGCTTAGTTTCAGGCGTGTCTACCGATGCCTCCGTCTCTATCTGGGCCGGCAATTCCAATTCAGCTACAGACATGATCGCGTCGCTAATCACTCCGTCGATCACGGTCCAGAGCGACTATGTTTTTACGCCGAGTTCTCC
>Ga0182027_10009023_pt1 | contig 14413 bp, 3 predicted proteins | sample 712E1DmetaG_FD_121300 | JGI IMG/M metagenome (GOLD analysis project Ga0182027, IMG submission 121300) | Permafrost microbial communities from Stordalen Mire, Sweden - 712E1D metaG (Illumina Assembly) | ecosystem: Environmental > Terrestrial > Soil > Wetlands > Permafrost | place: Sweden...
CGTTGGTAGCCGAGCGCGTAAAGGCGTTGCAGCACGGTCATCATCGAACGGTAGTGATCGGAACAGACCGAGTGCAGTGCAGGCTGGTCGACGACGTATTCGGTATAGACGCCGGCGTAGCGTGCCCAATCGAGCCTGGCGGAATTCAGATCACCCCAAACGGGCAGGAGAATCACGCCCTGGATTCCGCGGGATTGCAGGATCGCGTCGAGCCGGTGCAGCGGCACGCCTCGGCGGCCGACGACGAAAAGCGATACCTTGAAACCCAGTTCCGCGGCGCGTTCGGTGGCCCCGCGGAGCAGCTCGCGGAAAAACCTCACCGAGTTGACCGGACGGTCGGGTTCATCGATATCGACCACGGCGAGGACGCCCCGAAACAGGCTGCTCCGCGAACGCCGCAGCTCGGACATGACGGCGCCGGCCAGCGGATTGTGCCGGTAACCCGCCGCGGCCGCCGCGATCCGCACCCGTTCGACCGTCCCGGCCTTGACGCGCGGCGAGCCGCGGAGCGCCTCCGAGATGGTCGTACGCGACAAACCAAGCGACTTGGCCAGCGTCCGTAAAGTGGGTGAGTGCATGGTCGGACTGTCAGAATTTTGTCCGGTCGCAAAGAAATGCAACCTTTTCCAGCCTGAGGATAACCAGCCTTGACAGTGATGAACTCACTTTTACAGTGACGCAGTTACTTTGTGTCGCGACCGTTTTTCGTAGTGACCTTCCTTAACACCAGCAGCCTGCCTTCGTGCTTTGAATTTAGTGACAGCCGTGCATTTGCTGCCAAGCAAATGTTTGCTGCTCAGGCGCTTCCGATTCGACCCGATCCACCGATGGATTATGTTGGGCCGAATTCAACCCACTGGCTCACACTCTTCCCTTCATGACCAAAGCATGGCGAGCACGCGCAGATTTTCTGCCGTAGCCCGAACCTTTTCGGCAAAACCAGTCATTGCATTAGCAACAAGCAACCTACCAACAGAACAATGAAAAACACCAGAAGGTCTCCCCAGATCCTGCGACGGCTCGTGTTTGTGCAGGCCTGCACACTCGCGGTCGTTCTGCCCACTTGGGCCCAGCAAGCCAAGCCCACGACGGCCAGCCCCGCATCAGTCACAAACGTGCCCGTCGAATCCACGGCGGTCGCCGCCGATCAAGAAGTCATCCAGCTCACGCCCTTCACGGTCGACGCGACGAAGGACAAGGGCTACTTTGCCGAGAACACACTCGCGGGCAGCCGCCTGAACACCAATCTCGGCGATCTCGCGGCCTCGATCACGGTGGTCACGAAGCAGCAGATGGAAGACACCGGTTCGCTCGATATCAACGATGTCTTCAAGTATGAGGCGAGCACGGAGGGTTCCGCTTCCTACACGCCCGTGATCATCGACCGCAGCACCTCCAAGGATACCCTTGGCGGCTATACGGATTCGGGCGGCAACACGACGACCAACGCTCAATCGAACCGCATCCGCGGCATGGCCGCGCCGGATGCCGCGATCAATAACTTTCCGACCAATAATCGGCTGCCGTTCGACTCCTACAATACCCGATCGGTCGAAATCACCCGTGGTCCGAACTCACTGCTCTTTGGACTCGGCGCTCCCGCCGGCATCGTGAATCAGAGCACCGCCCAGGCGGAGCTCAATCGCGATACCAACCAGATTTCGCTGCGCACCGACAACTACGGATCTTTCCGCAGCTCGCTCGCGATCAACCGTTCGCTGATCAAGGACAAGCTGGCGATCTATGCGGCCTTTCTTTATAACAACCAGCAGTTCCAGCGTAAGCCGTCCAGCGATCTCACGCGCCGCGAATATGCCGCGATGACTTTCAAGCCCTTCAAAAATACGACCATCCGGGCGTTCGCGGAAAATTATCAGGACAACGCCAACCGACCCAACGCCCTCACGCCCCGCGATCTCGTGACCCCGTGGTTCCAATCGGGCCGCCCGGCCTATGACCCGACGACGCGCACCATCACCGTGCTCGATACCGGCAAGACCTACGGGCCCTATGTGAATTCCACGCAATCGCCCGGTTATGTTGCGGGCCAGACGATCGTCGGCTCCGGAGCGCCCGCCGCCTATTTCATGACGGGGACCGCAATCCCGAACACGGTGGTCAATCCACAGTTTGTGAACGGCATCTATTTTGACGATACCTCGCGGCCCATCCGGTTGATCGAAGGCAGCAACACCGTCGAATATTTCCAGCGCCAAAACCCGCTGTACGCGCCGGCGCAGACCAACCCGGCCACGACCACGCCGACGCCGGCCACCTTGGGCTGGGTGGCGGGGTCGGACCCGCGGTTCCTCATCTATGACCGCCAGTGGAGCTCTTCCTCGCTCAACTATCCGTTGACGGTGGTCAACAACCAGACCTATCCGTTCGTCAATGGTGTCGCCTACGGCAGCTATAGCAATCCGAGTGTCAGCAACAAGAGCATCTATAATTGGACGAAGTATAACGATATTCAGACCAACTTCGCCCGCCTGCACGCCGGCAACTACAGTTTTGAGCTTGAGCAGCAAGTTCTCCCCACCCTGTTCTTCAATGCGGGTTGGATGCGCCAGGATATCGACTCCACGGAAAACAACACCATGGGACAGCTCACGGGCAACACGATCCAGGTCGACACGAACCAAAAGTTGCCTGACGGCACGGTGAATCCCTACTTTGGGCTGCCTTTCATCGAAGAAGGACAAGGCGGTGGAATGGACACGTGGTATCATCCGCAGACGGACGACAACTTCCGCGCGATGCTGGCTTATGAACTCGATTTTACCAAGCAGAACGGCTTCATGAAATGGCTGGGCCACCATCGCCTCCTGGGCCTCTGGTCCCGGCAGGAATCGAAGCAGGCCATCGAACGTTGGCGCAACTCATACGTGGACGGCGACCCCGATGCCAAGTTGCGCTATTTGCCGAACTTCACGGTTTCGGGTACGGATGAGGCGTTGAACCCCCTCAGCCTTGAGCGCAAGTACTACCTGGCCAACCCGGGTGATCCGCAGGGTGTCACCACCCACTCCTCCGGTTTCTGGGGCAATCAGGGCTGGAATGGCCCCGTCAATTCCCAGATTCGGGTTTACAACTATACCACCCAGGCATGGCAAACCGATACCGTGACGGAAGAATCCTTCTTCTCGAGTGCGGGCAGTTTCCGGACCAAGCGCCTCGTGAACAGCTGGACCTTTGCCGCGCAGAGCTACTTGTGGGATGACCGTCTGGTTACCACCTTGGGCTTCCGGCACGACGCTTACCGCGCCCGTGTCACAACGGCCGGCGCGGTGACCGACGTGAATGGCAACCTGACATCGCCCGCTTTGACTGCCGCCCAGCTATATACCAACGGCTTCTCCGGCCTGCTCAACCATGATTATATCATGAACCGGTGGAGTCGCTGGGATGAGTTGACAGGCAACACCCGGACGATCGGAGGCGCTTTCCACGTGCTCAAGGGTTTGAACTTTGCGGAAAATGCCGGCGGTCGCGGCTCGCTGCTCTCGGAATTCCTTAGTGGACTGACGCTCTACTACAACAAATCCAGCAATTTCAATCCTCCGGCTACCTATAACACGGATTACTTTGCCAAGCCGCTGCCCAAGCCGACCGGCAAGGGCAAGGATTTCGGTCTCGGTTTCAGCCTGTTGCAGAACAAGCTCGTGGGCCGCATCAATTGGTATGAAACCACGAACACGAACGAGCGCACCGTCGCCGCCGCCACTCTGATCGGCCGGCTGGCCTATTCCGACTCGTCGGAGGGTCTGCCGTGGGCCAGCGCCATCCAGCGCATCATCAACGCAGAGGCGTCCGGCAAGACGCTCGCTCAGATCATTTCGGCCTCCAATTGGAATACGGATGCAGCCAATCCGGTCAACGACCCGGCCAATCAGCAGAAAATCTACGACATGATTAAACTGCCGTACCTGTACTACAGTCGCGTGGCTACCGCGGGCACCCAGGATAGCAAAGCGAAGGGCACCGAGGTGCAACTCACCTATAACCCGACGCCCAGTTGGACGATCAAGTTGACCGCCGACAAGGCCAAGACCTCTTACTCCAACGTGGCGCCCCAATACGATGCCTGGCTGGCCGTGCGCATGCCGGTCTGGACGACCCTCGTGTCGCCCTTCCCGGTCGGAGCCCCGGAGAACACCTTCACCGACGCCGGTGGCGTGAACTATTCGCTGCAGAACTTCTGGACTGGCTACGGCTTCACCAACGTAGCCCGGGACAACGACTCCGCGGGCAACACCAGCCCAAAGGCTTACTTCAACAACGTGGTCGCCAATCAGGTGGCGACAGCGAAAGCCCTGCAGGGAGTCACGGCGCCAGATCAGCGCCAATATCACACCTCGATCCTCACCAACTATCAGTTTAACACGGGTAAGCTGAAGGGCTTTTCGGTGGGCGGCAGCGAGCGCTGGGAATCGAAGGCGGCGATCGGCTTCCTCGGCAAGGTGAACGACCCCGTCGTCTATCCTGGAGTCGTCAACTTTTCGGATCCCAACCGGCCGGTCTATGACAGTGGCAACTACTATACCGACCTGTGGATCTCTTACGGGCGGAAGATCTACAACAACAAGATCGGTTGGAAGATTCAGTTCAACATCGACAACGTGTTTGAAAACGGGGGCCTCCGGCCCATCGCCGTCAACTTCGACGGCTCGCCGTGCGCCTATCGCATCATCGATTCGCGGCAGTTCGTCCTCACGACGACCTTCACCTTCTGATGCGTTCGCAGAATTACGGCTGATCCAACCAGGTTCAGCTCTCAAAGCTCCCTCTGCCCAGAGGGAGCTTTTTTTGCGAGTAGCGCAGGCTTCCAGCCTGCATTGGGCGGATGAAGCAGTAGCGCAGGCTTCCAGCCTGCATCGGGCGATGAAGCAGTAGCGCAGGCTTCCAGCCTGCATCGGGCGATGAAGCAGTAGCGCAGGCTTCCAGCCTGCATCGGCCCATGAAGCAGGCAAGGATGCCTGCGCTACTTTCGGCTTGGTTGAGCTGTGGCCGCGAGCGTGAGCGAGTGGAAGCGCTTCCACTCGCTCACGCTCGCGGCTACGCCAGAGAGGGAGAGGACGGGGATGTTCGTGGGCGCATCTGCCGATTGACGGTAGCATTGGGATGCCCACCGTGGCACGGGCATCTTGCCCGTGGGTTTGGGTCAAGCCCTCGGACATGGGCAAGATGCCCATGCCACTTGCGCCACCGTCAATCGGCAGATGCGCCTGAGGTTCTTTGCCGCCCCGCGTTTTGGCGATTGCCTGCCCTCGGCGTGGCCGCCCTAATGCCAACGCCCGCGATGATTGGACTCTTGTAGGGCTGCCGCTCGTCGGCAGGCCGCAATTTCCACGACGGCCCGGCGACAAGCGCCGGCCCTACAACCTGAAAATCAAGGACCGTTGGTATAAACTCGTCTGCCGATGTCTTCAGTCGTCCCAGCAAAACGCGAACCAGGCACCCTCTCGTGGCTGTGGTCAAAACCATGGCGGTCGGCCGCACTGTTGGTCGCCGCCGTGGTGCTCTGTTACTGGAACAGCCTCGGCGCGCCTTTCCTTTTCGACGACGACGGCGCGGTCGTGAAAAACCCGACCATCCGGCATCTCGGGTCGCTCGACGTGTTGAATCCTCCCGCCAACGGGAGCACGACTACAAACCGTCCGGTCGTAAACCTTTCCTTTGCGATCAACTATGCCCTCAGTGGCGAGCGCGTTTGGAGTTACCACGCGCTGAACGTGGCCATCCATGCGCTGGCGGCACTGGCGTTGTTGGGCATCGTGCGGCGGACATTGGCGGGACCGGTCCTGTCTGTAGGGGCGCAGACTTGCTGCGCCCTTGGAGATGGGCGCAGCAAGTCTGCGCCCCTACAGGGCCGTAGCGGCGCGGCTTCCCGCGCCGTCGGAGCCGGAAGCGGCTCCGCTCCACCATCGCCGGCCAGCAGGCTCTTAGAGGATGCACCATCCCTCCTCGCCTTCGTGATCGCGCTGCTGTGGGCGCTGCATCCGCTCCAGACCGAAACTGTCGTCTGCATTGCGCAACGCACCGAGTCGCTTTGCGCGCTTTTCTACCTGCTGACGCTTTACTGCTTCATCCGCGCCGTGGAATCGGGAAGGCCGAGGGGTAGGAGCCTGCCTGCAGGCAATGAGCGGAGTGCATTATCGGAGATCGCCTGCAAGCAGGCTCCTACATCCGAGAATGGGAAACCCACTCAGGCATGGCGTTGGCTCAGCCTCTCCGTCCTCGCCTGCTTCCTTGGGATGGGCGCCAAGGAGGTGATGGTGACGGCGCCGCTCGTCGTGTTGCTCTACGATCGGACGTTTGTGGCCGGAGGATTTGCCGCGGCGTGGCGCCAACGCCGAACCTACTATTCGTCCCTCGCCGGCACCTGGTTGTTGCTCGCGTGGATCATGGTGCGCGCAGGAGGAGCCCGGGGGGTCGGCGCGGGTCTCGGCCTCGGCGTTTCCTCGTGGAGTTATCTGTTGAAGCAAAGCGAGGCGATTGTCCTCTACCTCAAGCTATCGTTCTGGCCGCATCCGCTGGTGCTCGATTACGGCATCGGCGTCGTGCACTCCCTCGCCGCCGTCTGGTGGCAGGCAATTGTTGTACTGGCCCTGCTCGGCCTCACGATTTGGGCCTTAATTAGAAAACCGGTCGCCGGTTTCCTCGGGGCTTGGTTTTTTATCATCCTGGCGCCGAGCTCGAGCGTGATGCCGATCCTGACCCAGACCATGGCCGAGCACCGCATGTATCTGCCGCTGGCCGGAGTCGTGTGTCTGGTCGCCGTGACCATGTATCGCTGGGTCGGGTCGCGCGCCACCTGGCCGATGGCTGTCGCCGCCGTCGTGCTCGGATGCGTGACGGTCGTCCGCAATCACGACTACCGCGACGTCGTGGGTTTCTGGGCCGATACCGTGGTCCAGTATCCGCAAAACGCGCGGGCGCACAACAATCTCGCTTGGGCCTTGGTGCCGCAGGGCAGGACGGCGGAGGCCAATGCGCAGTACGCCCGGGCCGTCGAACTCCAACCCGATTACGTTACGGGGCACTACAACTGGGGCGTGGCCCTGCTCGATCAGGGTCGGGTCGTCGAAGCCATCACCCAGCTCGAGACCGCGGTGCGGCTGGCGCCGGATCACGCCGATGCCCACGTGAACCTTGGCAACGCCTTGCTGCGGGCGCAGCGCACCGCCGAAGCCATTCCGCATTATGAGGCGGCGCTCCGGCTCCAGCCGGGCGCCGACGTCCACTATGATCTCGGCCTCGCGTTCCTCGAACTCGGTCGCACCGACGAGGCCATCGCGCAGCTTCGGACCGCCGTGCAACTGAATCCCGCCCTGCCCGATGCGCACTATCAGCTCGCCCATCTGGCCGAACGCGCCGGCCGCCTCGGCGACGCCGAGCGCGGCTACAACCAGGTTCTGCAACTCGCCCCCGGACACGCCGGCGCCCACGCCCGGCTTGGCCTGCTCCTCGCGCGCTCTGCGCGACTTCCCGCGGCCGTCGAACATTTACGCACGGCCGTGCGGCTCGCCCCGGCTGACGCCGACGCGCACGCCTTTCTCGGCATTGCGCTTCTACTGCAAGACCAGCCTCGCGAAGCCATCGCCTCCTTCGAGGAATCCCTCCGCCTCCGTCCCGATGACGCGAGGACCCGCGAAAATCTCCGACTGGCCCGCGAGGCTCTTCGCTGAGCGAGCGGAAAGCCGCGAACGCGGCTTTCCGGTGTGGTTAAAATTAATCCGTGGCGTGATTTGTCGGGCGTTCGCTCGGCTGAGTTTTCTGTCATTCTGAGCGAAGCGAAGAACCCATCCGGTTCCCCACCTGCGATGATCGCTCTGGATTGTTCGCTTAGTTGCTGATGAACAGCCCCAGTTTGTCATCCTGAACAAAGTGAAGGATCCATCTGAATGTTGCCGGCCAATCACGCGCTGATGGATCCTTCGCTGCGCTCAGGATGACAGATTTTCCTGACAGAGTTCATTCGCTATGGGTCCGACACGCAGAAGCTTCCTTCTGCTTGGTCGAAGTGTGGCCGCGAGCGTGAGCGAGTGGATCCGCCTCCACTCGCTCACGCTCGCAGCCACTCCGGAGATGAAGAAAATGCGGGAAAATTGGCATCGATGGGGCATGATCAAATGCTTCGGGGTTTGCCCGGAGGATCTTCATTAGCGTCAATTAGCGTGCACTAGCAGCGTGTCGGACTTCGTCCTCCACGCTGCTAAACAAAATGGCTGCGCCATTTTGCAGGGGATCATCCGCGGAATCTGGGTTCCCGGGTCAGTTGCCGCCGAGCCTCCGCTGGGCCAGCGCGGCATTTTGCCGGGCGGACGCATGCGCGGGATTCAACCGCAGCGCCGCCTGAAATTGCTCCAGCGCCGCGCGGAGGTCTCCGGCGCGCCCGAGGGCAATGCCGAGCCGGTTGTGCAGATCGGCGTTGTCGGGCTGCAAACGGACCGCCGTTTGCAATTGCGCGATCGCTTCCGCGCCCCGCCCCAGCGCCAGCAGCACATTGCTGTAGTTGTTGTGCGCCGCGACGTCTTCGGGGTGGGCCTGCAGCAGCGTTTCAAAGCAAGCCGCGGCCTCGGCCATGCGACCGCTGCGGGCCAGGGCATTCGCCAGGTTGGCGCGCGTGGCCGCGGCGGCAGGATTGAGCCGCAAGGCGGCCTCCAGTTGGGCGATGCCTTCGGGCACGCGGCCAGAGAGAATCAACGCGTTGCCCAGATTGTTCAGCGTGGCGGCGTCGCCGGGCTTGAGCGCGAGTACCTGCTGAAAACAGACCACGGCTTTTTCGGGTTGCCCCAGCTCCTGCCAGACATCGCCCAGGTTGTTCAACACCGGGCGTACTCCGGGCTCCAACTCAAGCGACCGTTCGAGCCACTGGCGCGCATCCTCCAACCGCCCGGCGCGGCGGTAATAGTCGGCCAACAGGGCCATCGCCCGGGCGTTGCCGGGGCATTTGGCTACTGTGTCCTCATAGATACTGATCGGGCTGGCGTAGTCCTCGTTGCGGGCCACCGTCACCGCGACCAGCAAACCTGCGGCCACTACCAGGACCACCATCGCCTTGCGGCCGAGCAGGAGGTAGCTCGACATCACCGTCAGCACCATGACCGCCGCCAGCGGCAGATACATCCGGTGCTCCGCCACCGTCTGACCCACCAGCGGTATCACGCTCGAACTGGGCGCGAGGATCATGAAAAACCAAGCGCCCAGACAACCGAGCGCCGGCTTCCGCACCAGCGCCCAAAGCGTGCCCGCGAAGAGCGCGACCACGAGGGCCGCCTGCCACCAGACATCCGCGACCGACCGGACGAGCGCGGTGCCGTAATCGAGCACCAGCGGATGCGGCCAGAAAGACAGCTGGAGATAGACGACGATCGCGTCGCATTGCTTCAGCAGGTACGTCCACCAGGAGACGCCGAGTCCGAAGCCGGCGGACACTCCCCGCGCGCCACCTTCCTGCACCACGAACCACGCGAGCAACAGCCACGCGCTTGCGAGCGCCAGATGAATTTTCCGGTGCCGCGCCCAGACCTCGCGCCACGAGCCCGCCACGAAGGCCCGGTCGTAAAGCATTACAAAGATCGGCGCCGACACCATGACTTCCTTCGTCGCCATCCCCAGGATACAGGTCACGAACGCCCCGCGCGCCCATTTTGGCGGCGCCCCCGGTTCCACCGCGCGGATGAAGCACCAGAGCGTGAGCAGGTAAAACAACCCGAGCAATGCCTCCGCTCGTTGGGAGATGTAGGTCACCGACTCGGTCTGGAGCGGATGCAGTGTCCAGAGGAGAGCCACCACCAGGGCGATCGGCAGCGCATCCGACTGTAGGGGCGCAGTCTTGCTGCGCCCATCTCCGCGGGCGCAGCAAGTCTGCGCCCCTACGAACCACGGTGCCAGGCCCGGCTGGAGCAGGGTGCGCCGCACCACCCCGAAGAGGACCAATCCGGATGCAATATGCACCAGCAGATTGAACACGTGGTAGCTCCACACCGCGTTTCCGCTGATGGCGTAGCTCAGGCCAAATGAGAAATTCACCACCGGCCGGCCGGAAATGGGCAGGCCCGTCAAAGCCGGTGGCGGGAAGCACGCCGTCCACAGATGGTGGAGCGAGGGGTTGGCGACGATGGCCATTTCATCGTCGAAAACAAAGGGGACATTGAAGCTGTTATGATACGCCAGCAGCGCCGCCGCCGCGATCACCAACGCGCCCACCAGCGGCGTCCGGTAGAAAGGCAGCTTCAGATTAGCCGAGGCAGGCGCAGCGCGCGCAGAAGCCATGGGCGCATGGCAACGAACCACCCTGCGCTTGTCCAGTCTGCAGCGGCCGCATCTGCCGATTGTCGGTATGGACGCCGCCTTTCGTCGCACGGTCAACCTGACCGTGCTTTCCGTCCGCGCCAGCCGGGAACTCGCGGTCAGGTTGACCGCGCTACGGCCGAACCGTCAATCGGCCGATGTGGCGCCGCGCAGCCATCCTGACGGCACGGATGGCAGGCGGAACGCAGCTGCGGGGGAGCGGAGCGACCACGTGGCCGACTGCAGCCACGCTTTCGCGGGGCTCCCCCGCGGCTACATCCGCCGAGTGGTCATCGTGCAGGAAAGTGAGATGCGCCCAAAGTGAACTTCAGCAGTAAATCGCTATTGCATCGGGAGTGTTTCTCCGCCTCATATACAAGCATCCAGCTGGACGATCTCTTCGTCCGTGGTGCTGCTTTGTAACACCAGGTTGCCCCTAGCCCGCGGAGTTCAACAGCCAATCCCTGAACCAGCCCCCAACTAAACTCAGTGCGCGTATGAATAGAAATCACCCGCTACGCCCCCGGCTTGCGCTCGCATTAACCTGCATCGCTTTGGCCGTTCCCGCCTCTTGGGCCCAGCAAGCCAAACCTGTCACGGCCAGCCCAGCGCCAGCTACGAACGTGCCCGTCGAATCCACGGCGGTCGCCGCCGATCAGGATGTCATCCAGCTATCGCCCTTCGCGGTCGATGCCACGAAGGAAAAAGGCTACTTTGCCGAGAACACGCTCGCGGGCAGCCGTATGAAGACCCCCATCAACGATCTCGCAGCTTCGATCACGGTCGTCACCAAGCAGCAGATGGAAGACACCGGCTCGCTCGATATCAACGACGTCTTCAAGTATGAGGCGAGCACGGAAGGTTCCAGCACCTACGCTCCGGTGATCATCGACCGCAACACCGCCAAGGAAACCCTCGGTGGCTACACGGATTCGGGCGGCAATGTGTCCAACAATTCCAACGCGAACCGCATCCGCGGCATGGGCGCGCCGGATGCCGCGATCAATAACTTCACGGTCAATAATCGCGTCCCGTTCGACACCTACAACACCCAATCGGTCGAAATTACCCGCGGCCCGAATTCCCTGCTCTTTGGCCTCGGCACTCCGTCCGGCATCGTGAATCAGAGCGCCGCCCCGGCGGCGTTGAATCGCGACACCAACGTGGTGACGCTGCGTACGGACCAATACGGAACATTCCGCAGCTCCCTTGCGTTAAACCGTTCGCTGATCAAAGACAAACTGGCGATTTATTTGGCCGCACTCTATAATAACCAGCAGTTCCAGCGTAAGCCTTCCAGCGATCTCACGCGCCGCCAATACGCCGCGATCACCTACAAACCCTTCAAGAACACGACCATCCGGGCGTTCGCGGAAAATTATCAGGACAACGCCAACCGACCGAACGGCTTCACCCCCCGCGATCTCGTGACCCCGTGGTTCCAGGCAGGGCGCCCGGCCTACGATCCGACCACGCGTATGGTCACCATCCTCGATACCGGCAAGACTTACGGCCCCTATGTGAATACTACGCAATCGCCGGGCTATGTCCCGACCTATAACACCGGCGGCGGAGCGCTCACTGGCTATTTCCTGACGGCGGCGACGCCCGCGAACACGGTGCTCAATCCGCAGTGGTTGAATGGTATCTATTTTGACGACACTTCGCGGCCCATCCGGCTGATCAATGGCACCGGTCCCAACAACACCGTCTACTATTTCCAGCGCCAGCAGCCGCTCTACGCGCCGGCGCAGACCAACCCCGCCACGGCCACACCGACACCCACTACCTTGGGCTGGACGGCGGGGACCGACCCACGGTACAACGTCTACGATCAGCAATGGAGCTCGTCCTCGCTCAATTATCCTGCGATGTATGTCAACGGCACGAGTTATACGGCCATCAATGGCGTTCCCTACGTCAGCTGGCAGAATCCCGGAGTCAACAACAAGAAGATCTACGATTGGACGAAGTACAACGACATCCAGACCAATTGGACCAAACAGCGCGCCGGCACCTACAGTTTCGAAATCGAGCAGCAGATCACTCCCCAATTCTTCTTCAATGCAGGCTGGCTGCGCCAGGATATCGACTATGTGGATTCCAGCACCATGGGGGCGCTCACGGGCAACACGCTCCAGGTTGACACCAACCAGAAGCTGCCCGACGGCACGGTGAATCCCTATTTCGGGCAGGTCTTTATCGAGGAAGGGCAGGGCGCCAGCGGAATGGATGTTTGGTATCGCCCGGAAACGGACGACAATTTCCGCGCCATGCTCGCCTATGACCTCGATTTCACCAAGCAGAAGGGCTGGGCGCAATGGCTGGGCCACCACCGATTCCTCACCCTTTGGTCCCGCCAGGAATCGAAGCAGCGGTCTGAACGCTGGCGCCTCGGAGTCGTCGGCGGCGACGTCGATGGCCAGCTACGGTATGGGCAGAACATGTCGATCTCGGGCACGAACCTCGCGGCGAACGCCCTCAGCTTGGAGCGTAAATACTACATGTCCAACCCGGGTGATCCGCAGGGCGCCGTCACCCACTCTTCCGGCTTTTACGGCAACCAGGGCTGGAATGGGCCGGTCAGTTCCAAAGTTGAAGTTTTCAACTATTCCACCGGCGCCTCGCCCGCGACCCCCGGCTCGTGGGGCTACGATCAAGTGGTGGAACAAGCCCTCTTTTTCGGTGGCACCGGCACCAAGCGTCTCGTCAACAGCTGGACGTTTGCCGATCAGAGTTACCTGTGGGAAGACCGTCTGGTCGCCACCTTGGGCTTCCGTCACGACGCTTACCGCGCCCGTGTGACCTCGAGCGGGAATTTGACCACCACGTCCGGCGTGATCTATTCGCCGTCTTTGACCGCCGCCCAACAATACATCAACGGCTATAATGGTTACCTCAACCATGATATAGTTATGAACCGCTGGGGACGTTGGGACGAGTTGAAGGGCAATACCCGGACGGTCGGCGGAGCTTTCCACGCGCTCAAGGGTTTGGATTTTGTGCAAAATCTCGGTGGTCGCGGTTCGCTGATCTCGGAGCTCCTGGAAGGCATGACCCTCTACTACAATCACTCCAGTAACTTCAATCCCCCGGCTACCTATAATACGGACTACTTTGGCAAGCCGCTGGCCAAGCCGACGGGCACGGGCAAGGATATCGGCATTGGTTTCAGCATTTTACAGAACAAGCTCGTAGGCCGGATCAGTTGGTATGAAGCCTCGAACTTGAACGAGCGCAGCTCCGCCGGCGCGACCCCGCTGGGCCGGTTGGCCTATTCTGACACCTCGACCGGCATGGCTTGGTCCAGCACCATCCAACGCATCCTAAACGCGGAGGCAACGGGCAAGACTCTCGCCCAGATCATTGCGGTCAACAACTGGAATTCGGACGCCGTCAATCCGGTGAACGACCAGGCCAATCAGCAGCTGATCTACAACCGGATTCAACTGCCGTACAATTACTACAGTGGCGTGGCCACCACGGGTACCCAGGATAGCAAAGCGAAGGGCACCGAGTTGCAACTCACCTATAACCCGACGAACAATTGGACGATGAAGGTTACCGCCGACAAGCAACAGACCGTTTACAACAACATGCTGCCCCAATACGACGCGTGGCTGGCGGTGCGCCTGCCGGTCTGGCAATCCCTCGTGTCGCCCTTCGCGGCCGGAGCCCCGGAGAACAGCTTTACCGATGGCGGCGGGCAGCAATATGTGCTCACGAAATTCTGGGACAATAGCTATGGCTACAGCGCCGAGACCAGGCCCAATGCCACCCCGAAGAGTTATTTCGACGCCGTGGTCACTCCCCCGGTCAGTCTGATCAAAGGCCAGCAGGGAACCCGGACGCCGGATCAGCGTGAATATCACGCTAGCTTCCTCACCAACTATCAATTCACCACCGGCAAACTTAGGGGCTTTGCCGTGGGTGGCAGTGAGCGCTGGGAATCGAGGGCGGCGATCGGCTACATTGGTAAAGTGGCCACACCTCTCACCGCTCCCGGAGTCGTCAATCTCGCCGATTTCAACCAGCCGGTCTACGACAATGGCAACTACTATACCGACCTCTTTGTTTCCTACCAGCGGAAGATCTACAACAACAAGATCAATTGGAA
>Ga0182027_10009025_pt1 | contig 14408 bp, 17 predicted proteins | sample 712E1DmetaG_FD_121300 | JGI IMG/M metagenome (GOLD analysis project Ga0182027, IMG submission 121300) | Permafrost microbial communities from Stordalen Mire, Sweden - 712E1D metaG (Illumina Assembly) | ecosystem: Environmental > Terrestrial > Soil > Wetlands > Permafrost | place: Sweden...
CCATTTGTTCATCAGTCATAGGTCGTCCCAACTGAGGTAAAGCTGTTTGTGGCCTGACTCTTCTTTCAATTCCTGCAGTTTGTCTGTTCATTTGTTGAGCATATAGTCTTTGATTTGCTTCCTGATTTAGTCTTAGTGCCTCTGCCGCTGCAATACGAGCTGCATCAGCATCTTCTGGATAGTGTCCCGTGCCCATGAATTCCTCTAAATCAACTTCAGCAAAGTTTCTCGCATGCTCAGCTTGAGCTCTTATATCATGAGCTATTTGTCGTCTTTCGATAAACCCCTCTCCGGACAATGGATATAATAACGAAGCAGCTGCTTGATTAGATATATGGGCCAAGCTCCTTAAGCTTTCCAAAAATGGATGTTCAGGGGCTTGAGGCTGTTGTTCCCGTAAATTACGATCAAACATTTTTAATTATTAGTTTTATTAATTTTTAAAATATCGGAAACTTTAACTTTACCAGTTTCTATTAACCTATCAATATCTAGGAAAAAGTCCAAGATTACTGTGTCATTCAACTCTGGATGACTTCTCCATTGTTCAACAATAGCCTTTAACTCTTTGTTTTTAATTTTTTTTGCCTTAATAATAATGTTCGGGTTTTTAAATTTTACATTTCCTTTAACAATATTTGTCAAATTTGGCGTCTTGTTTGAATCATTCATACTAAACATTTAAAAAATTATTTCCCGACATATCCCATTCTCTTCTCAATTTTCTTTCTTAAATACTCGATCAGATCTATCATACCAGTTTTGCTTGACTCGTCAAGATCAAGCTTTTCAATTCCTTCTTTGAATTTTGACAGCGCATCAAGAGCCATAAAGAAATCGGTCCCGCTGTCCATATTTGCTTCACTATAGGTATCATTTAATGCATTTCCGACAATTGCGAGGTTTTTAATTCTTTCTTTTGTTTGTTCGTCAGGTTGAATCATGTTTTTACATAAGTATTTTAACATAAATGATTGAGAAGAATAAAGTTTTAATTTATGATAAAATCTAGTCAAGATTAATATTTTGAATTATGTCAGCAGAGGCCGAAGCAGCAGTTCAAGCAGCAGTAAAACCGCCAAAAGCAGAAGCACCAAAAGCTAGCGTTGGCAGTGAGGTCAGAGTCAATGCTTCCTTAAAAGAGGTTCTTAATAATGATGTTAATAGTTTACTTTTTGGAATTGATAAACGAAGACTCCCGCTTTTCCGAGGATTGACTTCGTCTGGAGGCGCGTTAGCATTGATGATGTTGCTTAGTAAAGGTCTGTTTACTTTGCCAATGCTTGCAACTCCAGCAGGATTACCATTTTTGGGGATTGCACTAGGTGCCGGAGCGGTCGGAGCAGGAATGTCATATTTACTAGAAAAGCGACATAAGGCATTTGCAGGAACTGTGCCATCACCGGAAGGCGATAAAAAAGTCAAAATGGGTTTATTTGAATGGATTAATAATGGTGTAGGAAAGTTTGTGTTTGGCAAAAATCATGAACGCGAACCAATTATTAAGGCTGCGGCTGTAGGAGCAGGTTTATTAACAGGAGCAGGATTAGTACCTGGGGTTGGACCTCTCATTGCGGGTGTAGGCGCTGCAGTTACTGGTATAGGTAGTTCGTTATTTGACGTCCGAAGATCATCAACACAGATGCCAGCAGCTTAAATTATTTTTATAACACAACTTTTTATGAATGACAATAAGGAACTAATCGAACAATTGATGAAATTTGCGCAAATTCTTGGATTTACAGAAGAAAATGCCAGAATTATTTCTGAAGAATTGATCTTGAGCATACTCGAAGAGGCATATTCCAAATTACTTGACGATAGTCAATTGAAACTTCTCGCCGAGGCTATGAAAAGTAATGACACATCAGCGATAACGAGTATCATAAAATATGTTGACAAATTAAAGTTAGCGACAGAATACAAAAACGCCACCGAGAAAGTTGTTTCCGATTTTTTAAAGGATGTGATCGATAAGTGCCCACCAGAACTGCTTGATTCGCTCGAGACGAAAATTAAACTTATACAATTGCAATTTCCTGCGTCGCGAGCCAATGTTCAGCCAACTGTTCAATGAAACCTGAAATTCACGATCTTCCGAATCAATATCGAATTGCCCCCTGCGGAATTAATTGTTCTCTTTGTATGGCATTCCAGCGCAGCTGAAACAGATGTACTGGCTGTATGAGTCCCTCATCGCAGAAACTAAATCATTGCTCCAATTGCAAAATCAGGAATTGTGAGGAGTTAAAAAAGATAAACGGCAGGTATTGCTTTGAATGCGACAAGTTCCCATGCAAACGTCTTGAGCAGCTTGATAAACGCTATCAAACCAAATACGGCTTGAGTGTAATAAAAAACCTACAGTCGATAAAAGAAGATGGTGTTGAAAAATTCATTGAGGAAGAAAACATAAAGTGGAAATGCGCTAACTGTGGATCATTATTGTGTATGCATAGAGACGTTTGCCATGTGTGCCAAAATTCCAAGGGCAATCGCTGATTATTAGATAAAATAGGTACAAAAAAAACACCTGTTACGGTGTTTTTTTACTATAAAACTCTGGCAATGACCTTGGCGCTTTTCACATTGTGAAAGATTTTTATGACCATAAATCCTTTCGCCCAGGGCATTGATGTGGTGCTAAATTAAAAATCTCCCCTCAGGGAGATTTTTATTCTTTAAACTCTGGTAATGACCTATATGAAATTCGCTTTAGCGAATGATTAAACTTGACCATTAATCCTATACATAAAGGGCATTGCAAAAAATGGCTATTAAAAAACACCCAGAAGGGTGTTTTTTACTTTAAAACTCTGGCAATGACCTATTTTCCCAGCACCTTGCGGTGTAAGTATCATCGGCGCTGCAGCGTTTCACTACTCTGTTCGGGATGGGAAGAGGTGGTGCCACTGCGCTCTAATCACCAGAGCACCAAATTAGACTTGTCCAATTTGGTGCTCTGGATTTTAAAAACCCAGCCAGTTAATTTTAGTGAATATGTATTCTCATAATTATAGCGCTATATTTTACATAGCGCTATAAGGTAATCATGAATTCAACTCGCAATATTTTATTGCTTCGTTTCGTTTTGATTACCTAACATGAACTTAATAAATTCATGGAGGTTCAATCGCCAAGCCACATTAGATTTCTCCAATACAGCTCGGCAATAAAAATCAATAAGTTTACGACCGATTAGTATTTCCGTCGGCTAAACATGTTGCCATGCTTACACCTGGAACCTATCAACCCAGTAGTCTACTGGGGGTCTTAAAAGAATCCTAATCTTGGGATCAGCTTCACGCTTAGATGCATTCAGCGTTTATCTAAATAGTAACATAGCTACCCAGCAGTGCCCTTGGTAGGACAACTGGTGCACCAGAGGTTACCTCACCTTGATCCTCTCGTACTGAAGGTCAATTCCCTCAAGATTCTAACGCCCATACCGGATAGAGACCAACCTGACTCACGTCGGTTTGAACCCAGCTCGCGTGCCGCTTTAACGGGCGAACAGCCCGACCCTTGGAAGCTTCTCCACCTCCAGGATGCGACGAGCCGACATCGTACTTTTATCAACTATTACTAGTTGCGTGGACTATATCTTCATCCTGCTAGCATGCAGGAGTTGGCGTTTTATACCGATATTAAATCGATATTCGTTCGGTTATTATGTTCCGAACAAGTCTCTACAGGGTCATAACCCAATTTATACCTAAAAGATGGAATAATATAACTGGAAATCAAAGAAAAAAATTTATCAATACTTTTCTTCTGAATTCTTATACGAAAGTACTTTTTATCACTATTTAACCTAGATATGATTCCAAATTCAAGTAATATACTTTGTAATTTCGTTTGATCGCTAATTGTAAATTGCTGAGTATTAAGATAAACATTATCTTCTCCGCACTTACTACCATCATCTATATACCAAACCGCTAAGCTAAGCGGATCAATTATTAAGTTGTCTGGAACCACCTTTTTACCATCAATATAAAATTGATGATAATAATTAGTGAATTCCTTGTTACTTCTTGTAAAAAATCTATATGCTTTTCTTGTATTGTAAGCTCTTAATTTGGGCTTACTTCTACAATAATTTTTTAGAATATCAAATTTCCAATCAACATAAGCACTTTGCTTAGATGAATGGTTGAACTCTAAAAATGCATTTTTCCTACCTGGAATAATTCGAAGGTAAGCATCACCAAGAAGTGATCCAATAATAACCGATTTTTGAAATTGAGTTAGACTTCCCGCGGTATTGTCCATAACTATATTTTAAGCTAAAAATATTATGGAGTCCACCGTTATAAGCCAAATACTAAATCCCGATTACTCGAGATTGCACCCCAATGTTGTAATTAAAATTAAGGTGCCGAACCTTGCCGTCGCTGTGAACGCTTGGGCAAGACTAGCCTGTTATCCCCGGGGTAACTTTTATCCTTTAAACAAAGGCGCTTCCACACGCCACCTAAGGGTCACTATGCCCCACTTTCGTGACTGCTCGACCTGTCAGTCTCGCAGTAAAGCCGGCTTATACCATTGTGCTCTCCAGCTGATTTCCATCCAGCTTGAGCCGACCTTTGGAATCTTACGGTACTCTTTAGTAAGATACCGCCCCAGTCAAACTGCCCCCCTAACACTGTTCTTAATACCTGATTATGAGGTCTAAGTTAGAAATAAAATCACTAATGGGAGGTGTTACATTGTCGACTCCATATGACCTGACGGCCATACTTCAAAGTCTCCCTCCTACACTCTACATCAGAAAGCTCACTTCAATGCCAAGCTGCAGTAAAGATCCCGGGGTCTTTTTGTCCTGGTATGGGTAGGCAGCATCTTCACTGCCATTTCAATGTTCGCCGAGCACCCTGTCGAGACAGTGCCCAACTCGTTACGCCATTCATGCGCGACGCCTATTAAGCGCCGAGGAACTTCGCTACCTTAGGACCGTTATAGTTACAGCCGCCATTGATCAGGACTTAGGTTGGAAGCTTCTCCGAATCTTGCGACTCAGATAACCCCCTTCTGTAATCTTCTGACATTGGGCAGGCGTCAGCTCCTATACATCAGCTTGCGCTTTAGCAGGAACCTGTGTTTTTGTTAAACAGTCGATTGGGCCATTTCTCTGCGACCCATCTTGCGATGGGTTCTCCTTTTCCCGAAGTTACGGAGATAATTTGCCGAATTCCTTGACAGGGACTCACTCGTACACCTTGGTATATTCTACCAAAACACCAGTGTCGGTTTGCGGTACGGTCGCTAATAAATCTCGCTTAGAAGTTTTTCCTGCGAACCAAGTATTCAAAATTGCCTCTGCCCGTGAGCTTTGGCTACCCGTAGCAGCTCGCATACACCGCACTACATTGAACCCTTAAAATTAATTTAAGAACTCAATGTAGCGCGGAACATCCAGCCGGATTTTCCTAGCTGAACTAGCTTACTGTTTGGAAGATGACCTATCATCTTTTCGAAATCCCTGTTTCGTTCCCTCCATAGTTGATAACGATTTACCAGCGGTTCTGGAATATTAACCAGATGTCCATCACCTACGCCTTTCGGCCTCGGCTTAGGACCGACTAACCCTTGGTTGAATAACATAGCCAAGGAAACCTCGTTTATGCGGTGGGCGGATTTTTCATCCACCTTACGCTACTCATGTCTGCATTCGCACTTGTATTCACTCCAGTCAACCTCACGGTTGGCCTTCACTGCAGGATACAACGCTCCCCTACCACTCCTGTCTTTCTTTCAATTGACCGGAATCTATAGCTTCGGTAACATGCTTGAGCCCCGTTAAATTGATCGGTGCAAGATCTCTAGACCAGTGAGCTGTTACGCACTCTTTAAAGGATGGCTGCCTCTAAGCAAACCTCCTGGCTGTGTTAGAATTCTTACGTCCTTTACCACTTAGCATGTATTTGGGGACCTTAGCTGATAGTTAGGGCTGTTTCCCTCTTTGACGTACGGAACTTAGCTCCCATCGTCTTACTACTGGTTTTTCATAAACGGCATTCGGAGTTTGAGAGGATGCACTAAGACAAATAGTCCCGTACTATCCAATCAGTGCTCTACCTCCGTCTAATATTGACCAGCGCTATCCCAAAAGATATTTCGGGGAGAGCCAGCTATTTCTGGGTTCGATTGGCGTATAACCACTAGCCACAAGTCATCCGAAAGCTTTGCAGCGCTTACCGGTTCGGTCCTCCCCCCATATTTCTATGGGGTTCAACCTGCTCATGGCTGGATCACCCATTTTCGGGTCTATTTCGTCGGACACCTGCACCAATTTGATGCCCCTTTTTTAAAAAGAGAATCAAATTGGTGCAGATATTGCCCTTTCAGACTCGGTTTCCCTATAGCTTCCTACGATACGTAGTTAACTTAGCCCGATCGAAATAACTCGCAGACTCATTCTTCAATAGGCACGCAGTCACCGCACCAATTCAAAACCCAAATTCAATCTTGTCTTTTTCCTCGCTGTAAGAAAAATTTAATTTCCCATCACTGGGATTTTGTATAATTGGAAGACACAAAATCATGCTATTTTTTATTCGATTAAAAAGACAATATTTTGTTGCTCCTCGCAACTTCAATCTCCTTTCTCTAATAGTTGTATCCAATTTACTACAATATGCTTCGTAATAAACTAGACTCCATTTTCCGGTTGATCTTCTTGTGGAAATATTTAAACCGGAATTATGCTGATGAAGTCTTCTTGATAACGAAGACGTATATCCAACATATGTGCTTCCATCTGTATGTCTCAGAACGTAAAGGTAAAACATGATATTTATAATAAATAAGAAGTTTTAAATTTCCTTTACATTTATTAAAATGGAATAAGATTGGCTTGGATTCTCAATTGGTGCGGCTCCTACTGTTTGTAAGTATACGGTTTCAGTTTCTATTTCACTCCCCTAACAGGGGTTCTTTTCACCTTTCCCTCGCGGTACTTGTTCACTATCGGTCACAAAAAGTATTTAGCCTTACCGGGTGGTTCCGGCAAATTCCTACGGAATTTCTCCTAGACCGTAGTACTCAGGAATAAAAACTAGCAAGAGCTATACTTTTCACATACGGGACTATTACCCCCTATGGTTTAACTTTCCAGAAATATTCTGTTAAATATAGCTTTTTTTACTTGCTTCTGCAATTTGTAGAATGCAAACGTTTCACCCTATAACCCCTTACTGTAACCATCACTACAATGACGGATCGGCAACTTCTCCCGCAAAGCAGGATTAGAAGCTCCTCCCTACCTGTAAGGTTTGGGCCGTTCCCATTTCGCTCGCCACTACTTTGGGAATCTCTAACTTGATTTCTTTTACTCTGGTTACTTAGATGTTTCAGTTCGCCAGCTTACCTCTACCAGGACTATGTGTTCATCCTGGAGTAATTCAGTATGACCTGAATCGGGTTTCCCCATTCGGAAATCCCCGGATTAAAGCGCTTGTTGTCAGCTATCCGAGGCTTATCGCAGACTGCTACGTCCTTCATCGGCTTTTTGTGCCAAGGCATTCACCATATACTCTTATTTACTTATTTGATTTTTTATATTGACACTAGTGGAGTTTGTCAAATCGTTTGTATTTGAACATTGATGTTGATAAACACCAGAATCAATCAGAACCTCCATGAACTTAAAAAGTTCATGTAAATTATGAGAATAACATATTCACTTTTCAAAGAGCGAATAACACTTATAAAGCCAAGCCTTATAAGTTCTTTCTTGTTTGCGTGAAAGTGGTAGAGGTTTTATAGCGCCGAGCTAATTTGAAAAATTAGCTTTCGGCTAAACTTGCCTTAAGGTGATTAGATTTTATACCAAAGGGAGGCAAAAATGCAAGAGAAAAAGCAAAGAAATTTAATATATGCGCTAGGCAAAAATAATCGCGTATTCGAATTCTGGCAAAGCGATTACGGGAATATTATCTTTGTACTGACCAAGTTCTTCTACATTATTATTGAGATTATCCGTATAGTGACAGTAGACTTTTGCTTTTATAAAACCTAAGCCATCACCGTGAATGTAAAATTTGGTCATACCTTATTATTAACCACCTTAATTATATCAAGCAAGACACTGATTTAAAATCTTGTCTTATTTTTATCTCTTTCAAGCGGTGACCTGTAATCTAAATCGACTTGATTTGGATTAAGGACTTTCTGCTTAACAAGAAATTGTGCAATATTTCGCCAAACTTGGAAGAAATGATCGCCATGTGAAGAATGTGTTCCGTCTGTAAATTCATGATAAACCACGTTATCTGAAGATAAAATTCTCTGTTTAAAACGATCAATCATGGCTGGCTTTACTACTGTGTCCCTACCTCCACCGAACACAATTAACGAAAGCTCATTATTATCAACAGCCTTATTTATTATCTCAATTTCTTCGTCTGTAATCACCATCTCTGGCGAAGATAGTAATGTAGGTACAGCCGCAGAAATCCCCTCAAGATGTAATAGAGCCTCTCCCCATGGAGCTTCACTTGGCTTATGTATGTGAGGGCTCATTCTAGGAAAATTGAGCACATTCTGAGGGGCTCCGTCTGACGTATCCGTTGGTTGAGTTGCCATACCGATCACTAAATCCCACGCGGTTATAGGTTCAGTGGCTGGTACCGTCAGCATTATCGCATTTGGCTTAGGAATTTTACCATTGCTTAACGCTGCTTTAGCATAAAATTTTAACGCAGCTAATGCCCCATATGATTCAGCATGGATGCCAAACTTGCCATCTATTAATTTTTGATTGACTGCTAGATTAGCAACTGTCTCGGTATATGCTTCAACCTGGAGGGCCGCAACCCGTTTCGCTAATTCATCCCACTTTTCTCCTTTAATCAGTTCATCCAAGTCATTCCATAAAATATCTATTGGGTAAGTTGTTCCTCCTATCCCAGGCATATTTACGCTATAAAAACTTGCTGCAGGTATATAACTTTCTTGGACGGCTTGATATTCTGGTTCCGGTCTTATCGCTGGCATTAAAGCTCCGGGCAAACCGATTATCGGATAGTCATTATCAATATATTCATCCTTTGGCTTAATTCGTGCGACTTCGATGTCTTGGAATCTCTTGTATGATATTGTTCAAATTCCATTGAGCTTACACCAGGTATAGAATCAAAGACCACCTTAGGAAATTCATATGCAGCAATTCCTAAAAGACTATACAGTAGTAGTCTGTTAAATTCAGCTCGCGTTAGCATTGGGCCCAAATTTATGTGTTTATCAGGTTTTGGAGAGTCACTTGTCATATGCCAAAAATATTTATTTTGATTATGTAATAGACCTTAAGATCGTTTGAATTATACCACAAACCAATCCCATCAAGCTATCTGACCAAGTAATCCGTATTTCTTATATTAACAGAATCACCTGGTTTTGCCTTTAAAATTTTTTGCCCGATTGGAGACTCAGCGGAAAAAATATTTTTTGATGGATCAGGGTTGGAATTCACTATTTGGACTAATAATTTTTTTCCATCAAGAGAATCCAAATTATAGCTTTTTACCAAATTAGATTGACCGTTTGAAGATTCGTGTTTTTCCTTTAAATCATTAAGCCTGTGTTGTGCCACGTCAATCATTTCTTCAGTCTGAACCGCTTCTTTAAAGCTGGCGCCCATGTCAGCATTTTGTATTTGGCGCAAATCTTCGATGCGCTTTTCCAGATTTTTGATTTCGGTTTTTAAGTCGTTCATAATGGGACAATTATACACTAAAGCGCATATTCATTGAGTTAAACTGCAATTAATAATGGTCTTTTTGCAATTAAAAGTTCTCCCTGCTACGATTTACTAGTTTATTCTTATCAAAATATGATTCTTGCATATCCTTTTATAGCATTTTTCATTTCGATAGCACTTAAAACAAATTTTATTACTACAATTTTTCTTTTTTTAGCAATTCCATCAATTTACGTAACCATAAAAGGCAAAAACGACGTTAAAAAAAGTCTTGTCTTCGCTTTATTAGTTGGAATATCTGCTGTTTTATTGATTGATCCAATCGCCGAAACTGCGATGATATGGGGAATTTCCACTATATTTCCAAAATTGTTCGGAATTATACCGCTTGAACAATTCGTATGGGGAATTTTGTTTTGCTATTTTATAGTTCAGGCCTACGAAGTTAAATTTGATAAAAATGATCATAAAGTATTACACGAAAGATTTAAATATTTCTTTCTAGTAGCCTTTTTGGCATTCCTTGCCGAAGTTTACTATTTAATTATGAGACCGAATTGGGAATACATTTATATCCTTGGTGGTTCAATACTTTTTCTACTCCCCATAACATCTCTTTTGATAGTCCATCTAAATTTTAGAAAGAAATTTTTTAAGAGTAGTTTTTACACGGCTTATCTGTTTCTTTTCTTTGAATTAGCAGCGTTAATAAATGGCAATTGGTTCTTTCCAGGAAAATATATAGCATCTATTTTGATAATGAATCATGCCTTTCCGCTTGAAGAATTTATATTTTTTGTTTTACTTGGAAATGCCGGTGTATTAACATTTTATGAATTCTTTGACGATGACAGAAAATAACTCGATCTAAAAGTTGATGTTATCTGTTAATTTATGGGATATTATATTGCTTTAAATAACTTATTAAAAAAGATTTATGCCTACAAATATTAGAGTCCCGAATAGACCAATTGGTGCTGATGAAGGCCGCAAGCCAATATCAAACAGGATTATAAATAATATAACGTTCTTTGGCGATGCGGCCATACCGGAAGGTGATCCAGTATATCAATCAGTTTTTGATGCGGCAAAATTTTTGGCGCTCAATGGATATACAGTTGTTGATGGTGGCGGTCCTGGGATCATGCAGGCGGCAACAAGCGGAGCTGAATCGGTCAACGGAACAACGGTGGCTGTTTACTGGGAGCCAAAACTGGCTTCAGTATTTGAAGGAAAAAATATTGCAAATATCACCGACGAACACGAAACCGCTTCAAATTATCTTATCCGAACTTTGGGCTTGATCGAAAATGGCGATGCATTCGTTGTGTGTAAAGGTGGTACTGGGACAATCTCCGAATTTGCAATGGTTTGGTGTTTGGCTAAACTTTATTATGGTTCACACAAACCGGTTATCCTCTTCGGAGATTTCTGGGATCAATTGATAGAGGCATTCCAAAAGACGATGAATATTGATGAGATCGAACTTGGCGTTTTGTATCAAGCGCAGACCCCTCAACAAATATTGGATTTGATAGTCATGCATGAGAACAAAGTCCGCCACGCAGTCATGGCCAAAAAAGTTACTGGTGATGAGGCTGGTTTTGTTCTTTCGGCCGAAAAATTGTCTACTATGCGAGCGTATGATAATTCGGCCGCCGACTATCACGCCAGCCATGCCGGTAATCTCGTTGCCGAAGAACGTCTAAAGGATTTTTGTTCAATGATCAATTCTCCAGCACGGGTTCTTGATATCGGCTGCGGTCCAGGATACGACGCCGGTTATCTGGCTCAAAAATATTCTGTCACCGGCGTAGAAATTTCTAAAAAATTCGCCGATATTGCAAAATACGAAAATCCAAACGTCGAGATTGTGAATTCAGATATCATGACCTACGACATAGGCAAGAATCAATACAAAGGAATCTGGGCCAGAGATTCTATCCATCATCTGAAAGCCGCAGAATTGGACGCGATCTTCCCACGCCTTTTTGATGCATTGGTTGACGGCGGAGTTTTGTATTTGATTGTACGCGAAGGCGAAGGTGAGATAATGGAAAAAGAAAAAGATGGTTACTATTCTTTGGAAAAATTCTTTCACCAATTCAGCGTAGACGAATTACAGGACAGAGCCATACGAGCTGGTTTTAAAACTGTCAAAATCGACAAAATGAAGAGGAGCCATAACTGGCTAGTGGGCGTGTTTCAGAAGTAGTCCCACAAAAAAACACCTACCACTATTGATTTATCTAACTTTCAAGCTGGACTGCTACTTCCTCTCCAAGGTGGGAATAGGCCTTCCTTGGTGAACCTATAACGACGATGAGTTATTCTATCTTCATTTTCTGCCAAGGTTTGGTGTGCAATCATATAGCCTAGCCCCGTTATAAGACCAGCAATTCCTAGAAGTGCTCCCTTTTCTAATAAGCCGACTTGAGCCGCGTGGTTAACTACAGATAAAGCTCTTTCAGCACAATTTAAAGCCAAGCTTGATCCCACAACAATTGGAACCATTGCATAAGTTGAAGCTGTGACTTTATCTGGACGCCAATCAAGCGGATTTTGGTGAGGCGTAATAGGATCATGTTCAGCTGCCAATTGGAGTGCACCCATTATCCCTCCACGCAAATTACCTACACTATTGATATTTGAATTATTCATCTTTAGTTTTAAATTCTAGATATAGTACACACTATGGGACGTGGTCTTGCAATAATCACAATAATTTAAAGAAATCATAAATCGACAAAATGAAGAGGAGCCATAACTGGCTGTTGGGCGCGTTCCAGAAGTAAATCAGTTCTTACTATTATAATTTATGCCCGGGCAATATCGTACTTTCTCCTTGGTCATTGTTTGTCGGTCCACTACCTTTTCCAGCTTGGCTTTTTAAATATTTTACCCCTGACCAAAATGTCCCTGCTAAAATTGCCCCTGATAGGCAACAAAGTACAGGCATAAGTACATTGGAGTTAGAGAAAAGTTCTTTTAATGACCCTTCAATTCCCGTCATCACATAATTAATACAAAAATTATTTGTATATCATATATGTATAGGACGACCGAAGTCAAGATTAGTTAATAAACCAGAAATAAATCAATATTACCTACGAAGCTCCGTTCTAGGCAATATAAGTGCTACTAGGGTTTATTTACTTTCGAGCTAGCATTATCTTGGTGCACGTGGTAATTTCCCCGTCCCAGCCAATGCCGCAGCTACTGGGTTCTGTTTAGATTCGTTTGGAGATGAAGATGGGGTCTTTCCTTCTTGATCTTGAATGCAATAATACGCTCCGAGACCAACAGAAAGTATTGCAGTTCCTGCCAGCACTAATAAAGCAGTATATGCCTGCCAGTTCTGCATGAATGAATTTTCGATAGATTGTAATACACTACCTTCCATAAGATCAAAAATAACCTATAACATTATATCACTCCGAAGCAATATTTGGGAGCGGCTATTTTATTTAAATGGGTTGGGCGTATTATCTGCTACCTCTTTTACCTTTACTGAGCCGATCTGATGATCCATCGCAATTGTCTCATTTATTGTGCCTTTGTTCGCTTTAACTCTGAGCATTTTAGCTCCAGTAGCGGTTGTTGTTATATTCTTGGCCTTTTGAGACGGGAAAACATACTTCTCTTTTGAAACTGAGACGTTGTACCAGCCGTTCTTTGCTCTGAGTCTGTATCGTCCGGCGTGATCTGCCATGGTCACATCAATTTGGCGGCCTTCTTTTTCATCAAAAAGTCTTATGAATGCGCCTGGAACAACCTGCCCCGAAGATGTTACAACTCTGCCCCAATGAATCTTAACACTCAACAAAATTATTGTGAGTATCTCGACAATGTAAATTCCAAGAATTATGAAGTTGACCAAGCCGGGGCTTACAATTGCGGCAAAAATTGAAAATATAATGCCTACGACTAAAATCACTGTATTGATTCTACCAAGGTTAACTCTTATCGAATCAAGCAATCTAGTAAAGACAGACATTTTCTTGCCTGTTTTATCAAGCTTGATATCGAAGGCGACCACTCCTTCTTTTTCGTTGAGCTCGAATTCAAATTTATATTTTGCGAATTCTGGATGACTGACTTCTAGCATATATTCTCCCTTATCCAGGATGAATCCATATCTACCATCAAAGCCTGTGACATCTTGAGCTACTTGTTTGCCTGATTTATCAAGCACTCGGACAACTACGAATGGAACCGGCTTATTTGTAATGTTCGAATAGACAACTCCCCATGCTTTTTTCTTCTTTGGCTTTTTGAACCATAGGAATCCGTATACGAAAACCTGAGGATATGAAATTGTGCTTATCGCGGCGACTGCACCCAGTAAAGGAGCCGCAGTTGTTATTGCGCTTGTTAATGGGCCGAACTGCGAAGTAGAAATAGTGATTGGGCAACCAGTTACCTTGCAATATGATACCGAATCCGCAGTTCGGCAAGTCTTATCACCGCCTGGGAATTTAACATCACAAGTTACTTCGTAATAAATATCTGACGAATATGGTTTTGTATCAAGGGTTGAAGAATGCAACGTAATGCTTGAACCTTCGAGCGGAAGGCCAAATGCGGAAAGATTTGTTTTGTTGGCGCTGTATTTAACCACGCACAAAGCTGGATATGCAGTTTTGTAATCAAGCAACACTTGCTGATCCTTATTTACCGCATTTGGCCTCGACACAATACAGTC
>Ga0182027_10009026_pt1 | contig 14407 bp, 10 predicted proteins | sample 712E1DmetaG_FD_121300 | JGI IMG/M metagenome (GOLD analysis project Ga0182027, IMG submission 121300) | Permafrost microbial communities from Stordalen Mire, Sweden - 712E1D metaG (Illumina Assembly) | ecosystem: Environmental > Terrestrial > Soil > Wetlands > Permafrost | place: Sweden...
AAAAAATTAGGGGTGATTAAATAGAATGGGAACCATCATTGTTCGTCCCGTTCAGTCGAAAGCCGACACGAAGAAGTTTATCAAGTTCCAATGGGTGCCGTATAAGAGAAACCCGTATTGGGTTCCGCCGCTGCTGGTCGACCGGAGGAAACTGATCGATCGGAAACACAACCCGTTTTACAAGCACGCGGTGGCGGAGTTTTTCCTCGCCGAGCGGGAGGGGAAGGTTGTGGGGCGCATCGGCGCCATCATCAACGACAACCATAATAAAGAGCATAACGAAAACGTCGGCTTCTTCGGGTTCTTCGAGTGCATCCAGGAGCAGGAGGTCGCCAATGCGCTTTTCGATGAGGCGAAGGCCTGGCTGAAAGCCCGCGGCGTCACCGCCATGAGAGGCCCGGCGAGCCCGTCGGTGAACGACGACTACGGTCTGCTGATCGAGGGCTTTAACCATCCCCCGTCGGTCATGATGACGTACAACCCGCCGTACTACCAGATCTTCATCGAGAAGTACGGGTTCACGAAGGCGATGGACCTGTATGCGTACTACATCCATAAGGACAAGGTCTTCAACGATAAATTCAGGCGCGTGGCGGATGTGATCAACCGGCGCGAGAGCTTGAAGATCCGCTCGCTCGACATGAGCAGATTCGACGAAGAGGTCAAGCTCATCCGGGATCTCTACGACCGGGGCTGGTCCAGAAACTGGGGCGAAGTCCCCATGACGCTGGAGGAGTTCGAGCATGTCGCCAAGGACCTGAAGGCGGTCGTGAATCCCGAGCTTGTCATTGTCGTCGAATCCAAGGGGAAGCCGGTGGGCTTCGGCATGACCGTGCCGGATCTGAACCAGGTCCTGATCAAGAACAGGCACGGCTGGCTTATCCCCGCCGCTCTGCGGTTGATCCTCTGCAAGAAGCAGATTACGCGCGTCCGCATCATCATCCTCGGCGTCCTGCCGGAATACGCCAGCAGCGGCGTCGGCGTCGTTCTCTTCTATGAAACGGGGCGGCGTTCCGTGGAACAGGGCTATGATGACGGAGAGGCAAGCTGGGTCAATGAAAACAATCTGATGATGAACCGTGGCGCCGAGCTGATGCAAGGCGTCATCGACAAACGCTACAGGATCTATGAGCTGCCCCTGTAGAACGGGGCGGCAGGAGAAGACGGCCATCGTCCATTTTCCACGCACGCGAGGTTCTCTATGCCGGTGAAGAAGGTCGAAAAGATCTGGATGAACGGAAAACTTGTGAACTGGGATGACGCGAAGATCCATGTCCTCTCCCATGTCATTCACTACGGATCAAGCTGGTTTGAAGGAATCCGGTGCTACGAAACAAAGAAGGGCCCCGCGATCTTCCGGCTGGACCGGCATGTCCACCGCCTCTTCGATTCGGTAAAAATCTACCGGACCGAGGTCGGCTACACTGAGAAGAAGATCACCGAAGCAATCGGCGAAACCATCCGCGCGAACAAGATGCGGGCATGCTACATCCGTCCCGTCGTGTACCGCGGCTATGGCGACGTGGGGGTGAATCCGCTTTCGTGTCCGGTCGATGTGGCGATCGCCGTGTGGGAGTGGGGAAGCTACCTTGGCCCGGAAGCGCTGAAAAAGGGGATCGATGTCTGCGTGTCGACGTGGAATCGTCCGGCACCGAATACGCTCCCGGCCATGGCAAAAGCAGCCGGCAACTACGCCCTCTCTCAGCTCATGAAGATCGAAGCCCTGAAGGCGGGGTTCCATGAAGCCATCGCGCTCGACGTGAACGGTTATGTCAGCGAAGGAACGGGGGAAAATATCTTCCTTGTGAAAGACGGCATCCTGTATACGCCTCCGCTCTCATCATCGATCCTGCCGGGTGTGACCCGTGCCTCGGTGATCCAATTGGCCGAGGAAGCCGGCATGCGCGTGAAGGAAATGAACGTCCCGCGCGAAATGATCTATGTGGCCGAAGAGCTGTTCTTTACCGGGACCGCCGCGGAGATAACGCCCATCCGCACAGTGGATCATGCGGTAATCGGCAGCGGGAAACCCGGCCCCATCACGCTCCAGCTCCAAAAGACGTTCTTTGACATCGTCAAGAACGCCAACGATCCCCATCAGTGGCTCGAGTTCGTCTATAAGGACTGAGCCCGGAGGTGCGTTATGAAAAAGAAGGCTTCCTCCCGCAACGTGCATCACGTTCGGCCGCCTGGTGCGCGCAGGGGACGGACATCCCGCCCGGCAGTCCATCCACATCCGAAACCGGAAGGGACGGCATTCGGCATCCACGCCATTCTTGTGCCGATCGATTTCTCCGTTCACTCCAAGAACGCACTGAAGTATGCTCTTCCCCTCGCAGAGAAATTCAAGGCATCCATCCGTCTCGTGTATGTTGTGGAGCCCACGGTGTATCCTGCGGACCTCGGTTTCGGCCAGGTTGTCTTGCCGGGGGTCGAGGATGAATTGCGCGAGAAAGGCGGGGAGGAGCTGCACGGGTTGATCGAGCGGGAGATCGGGGGGCGCCTGGCGGCATCGTACACCGTCAGGACGGGGAATCCCTATCAGGAGATTCTCCGTGAAGCGGAGGATCGCGGCGTGGATCTGATCGTCGTCGCTGCGCACGGACACAGCGGCATGGAACATATGCTCTTCGGGAGTACGGCCGACCGGATTGTCCGCCACGCGCATTGCGCCGTTCTGACGGTGCGGCCGGAATAGGGGAGAGGACGCGCGATCGGGATGCGCTACTTCTCCCGGTCCCGCACGAAGTCCGCGAACGCGAGGAGAGAATCCTTCGCCGCGGAGGAAGGGAATGCTGCAAGCCGCTGCTTTGCGAGGGCGGAGAATTCTTCCGCCTTCTGCGCCGCATACGTCAAACCGCCGTGCTCCTTCACAAATTCTATCACCCGCTCCGGTTTCATCTTTTTCCCGCCGTGCTTGATCATCTGCAGGATGGTGTGGGCGTCCCCCTTCGATGATTGCCGCAACGCCTCAATCAGAGGAAGCGTCAGTTTCCTTTCGCTCAGGTCGAGTCCGGTCGGCTTTCCCGTGATGCTCCTCCTGCCGATGTAATCCAGCATGTCGTCCCGGATCTGGAACGCAATGCCGACATTCTCCCCGTACTCCCGGAGGAGCCGGTGTTTTTCCCCGTCGTCCGTCGCACTGGCAGCGCCGATCTCGCAGCACGTGGAGAGGAGCGAGGCCGTCTTGTCGCCGATGATGGTGAAGTAGGTCGCTTCGTCCATATCCAGCTTGCGGCTCTTCTGGATCTGGTAGATTTCGCCTTCGCTCATCCGGCGGACGGAAGTGGATGTGATCTTCAGGAACGGAAAGTCGTCGTGTCCCAGCGAGAGAAGAAGACCCCGCGAGAGGAGGTAGTCTCCCATGAGGACGGCGATCTTGTTCTTCCAGACCGCGTTGATCGAGGGGAATCCCCGACGCGTGTCGGCATCGTCCACCACGTCGTCATGAACGAGCGTCGCCGTGTGGAGGATCTCCACCAGCGTCGCCCCCCGGTAGGTCTTCTGTTGCACGCCCCCGCAAATCTCCGCGCTGAGAAACACCAGAATGGGGCGGACCCGCTTCCCCTTCTGGCGGACGAGATAGCGCGTCACCAGCTCGACGAGTCCGACGTTCGAACGGAGCGACTCACGGAATATCTTCGGGAACGCATCAAGGTGGCGTTGAATGGGATGTGCGATGTCTTGGAGATCCACAGGGTGCCTTCAGGGTGAATCTGTTGTGACGGTGTCCTTCTTCTTCCTTCCCCGCCACGCCCACGCAGAGACCCCGATACTGAGCTCGTAGAGGGCGATGAGGGGGAGCGCCAGGAGGACCTGGCTCACCGGATCGGTCCCGGGCGTCAGGAAAGCAGCGAGGATGAAGATGACGACGATCGAATGCCGCCGGTAGTGGCGCATGAATGCCGGCGTGAGAATGCCTAACTTGGAAAGAAACCACGACACCATCGGCAGCTCGAAGACCACGCCGGCCGCAAGCATGACGCTGATGATGAAATTCATATACTCGTCGATGGCAATGTTGTTGGCGATCATCGACGAACCGAACCCCGCGAAGAACTGCAGCGCTGCGGGGAGCATGACAAAGTACGAGAAAGCCACGCCGGCAAGGAAGCAGAAGGTGGAGAAGAAGACGATCCATTTGATGAACTTCCGCTCCTTCTCCAGAAGCCCGGGCGCGATGAATGCCCAGAGTTGGTAGAGGATATAGGGGAGACTGAGGAGAATCCCGGCGATGATCGCCACCTGCATGTAGAGAAAGAGCTGGCCGAACGGCTTCAGGTTCTGCAGGTGGATCGGCTGTTGCGATCCGCTCAGGTGGCTGTTGAGGGCGATCACGGGGTGCAGAAGCACATCGTCCATCAGCCAATCGATGAAGAACCAGCAGACGATCGTGCCGACGACGACGGCGAGGAGGGCGCGGATGATCCGCCAGCGGAGCTCCTCAAGATGATCGAAGAACGACATCTCGCCGGGTTCGCTCTCCTCGTGCTTGCCAAGATCGTCAAAAACGTCCGCCATGGCGGGTCACTCGCTCCAGGACATGTCAACCCCGCAGTTCGGGGTAGAGAGGGAATTTGCGGCAGAGGGACGCCACGCCCGCAAGAACGCGGGACGTCGCCTCCGCGGAGCCGATGTGCGACAGCATGTCGTCGATCAGATCCCCCACCTTCTCCATCTCGACTTCCATCATTCCCCGCGTGGTCAACGCAGGCGTGCCGATCCGGATGCCGCTGGTGATCAGAGGGCTCTTGTCGTCGAACGGTACGCCGTTCTTGTTCACCGTGATCCCCGCCGCGTCGAGGGCTTCCTGCGCTTCCTTCCCCGTAAGCCCCTTGTTGCGGAGATCCACCAGCATCAGGTGGTTGTCTGTCCCGTTGGAGACAACATAGTAGCCGTGCGCCATGAGGCGCGCGGCGAGGGCCTGCGCATTGGCGATCACCTGTCTGCCGTACACGGTGAATTCCGGCCGGAGGGCTTCAAGGAAAGCGACTGCCTTTCCTGCGATTACATGCATCAGCGGGCCCCCCTGGATGCCCGGGATGACCATCGAATCGATGAGTTCGGACATCCTCTTCGTCCTGCCCGATTTCGGCGCGACGACGCCGAACGGGTTTTCGAAATCCTTCCCCATCAGGATCAACCCCCCGCGCGGGCCGCGCAGAGTCTTGTGCGTTGTCGAGGTGACCACATGACAGGAGGGGAGGGGATCATTGAGGAGCTTCTTTGCGATCAACCCCGCCGGGTGGGCGATGTCGGCGAACAGGAAAGCTCCGACCCGGTCGGCGATCTCCCGGAACGCCTTGAAGTCGATGTTGCGGGAATATGCGCTGGCGCCTACGGTGATCATCTTCGGCTTGTGCCGTTTGGCGAGGTCATCGACTTCATTGAAGTCAATGAGTCCGGTCTTCCGATCGACGCCGTACGGGATGAAGGTGTAGAACTGGCCCGAGAAATTCGTCGGCGAACCGTGCGTGAGATGACCCCCATGGGAGAGGTTCATCCCCATCAGCGTGTCTCCCGGCTTCACAAACGTGAAGTAGACGGCCATGTTCGCCTGCGATCCGGAGTGGGGCTGGACGTTTGCATACTCGGCTCCGAAGAGTTCCTTTGCCCGGTCGCGGGCGAGGTTTTCGACGATGTCCACGTACTCGCACCCGCCATAGTATCGCTTGCCGGGGTATCCCTCTGCATATTTGTTCGTCAGGGGGGATCCCACCGCATCGAGGACCGCCAGGCTGACGAAGTTTTCCGAGGCGATCAACTCGAGCTTTTCGTCCTGGCGCCGGGTTTCCTTGTCGATGGCGTCAAACAACGCCGGATCGGATTTTCTGACATGGTCCATGTATGTTTTCATTCTTCCTCCGCACGGACGAACCAGAGATCGCTGATGTTCAGCGAGAACGTCATCCTGAAGATCTTGTCCTTGACCAGGCCGTTGGCGGTCGTCCCCCGCGTCCCGAACTCGGCGGCAATGTTCAGCCGCGATTCTCCGCTGAAAGGGAGCCCGAGACCGGCCGTGACGGTCCACTCGTTGATGTTCTCTCCGCCCAGCGAATAATATGTCTGGTAGTATGTTGTTCCGACGCGATAGGAGACTTTCTCCGACCATGTGGCTCTCATTGCGGTCACGCCCGCCCGTTCCGCGCCGATGCTGAAACGGGAACTGTTGCGGATTCCGTATGCCGCTCCGCCTTCGAAGTCCATGTGGCGCCATGGCTGCGCCGAGTAGTCGGCGGCAAGCGCCCATCGCTCGGAGGGACGGTAGGCAATGCCGATGCCGTACGAGAAGGGAATGCCGATCCGGGTGAGCGTCTGGTCGGACGTGTCCGCTTCCGCGCTGTATTGGTAGTTGATCTGATCGGTCGTGTGAAGGTTCGCACGCGTGCTGGCGACGACGCCGACGGAGAAAGGACGCAGGACCTCGGCGATGGACCCGAAGCCGTCATAGACGATCCCGAACGTAAAATTCACTCCGCTCGTCGTCTGGTCCGAGATGATGGTCCCGCCCGCTCCGTCGGATGATGTGGCGGTCTGCGTCATGGACTGCGTCAGGGTGCCGAAGAGATAATTGAATGATGCTCCCACCGACGTCCCGGCCAGCGGGTGCCACGAAAGTCCGGCCATCGCGCGCGTAATCCCCCCTGTCCCGGTGTGGTGCAGCGAATACTCCAGCGTATCGGCGCTGCTTTGGTACGATCCTTTCGTGTACGAATCGTAATCGACATTGCTGAAGGGCAGGAAGCCGCCGACCAGGACGATGCCGTTGCTGGGGGCGATGGGGATCGCAAGAACCGCGCCATAGTAATCAAGCCGCGCAAGGTAGCGCGAGGCGTTGACGTCCGACGAATTGTACCCCTCATACAGGGCGGATGCCTCCAGGTGCGTTCTGTCGATGGCCGACCAGGTGGCGGGCGACAGAGGGTTGATGTCCTGCGAAGAGAGGAGACTGATGCCGGCGTAACCCATCCCCTGGGCCCTCGGTCCCGGCGTCGTGCGAATGTCGCCGATGCCGAGAATGGAATAGACCGATCCTCCGCTCCCTGCGTAGGCGATATCCCCCGCCGCGGGTGAGCCCGCGATCCCAACAAGGAGAGCTGTCGCGATCACAGCAAGACTCTGTGCAGTTCTCACGTCGTTCCTCCTACCGTTGGGTGGAATAGATGATTCGCAGACGCGGTCTCTTTCCCGGATCGGTTGCCTGCTCATTATAGAAGGTCATCAGATTGAACGAGATCTTGTCGTACGTGATGGAAGGGGCAAGCATCAGACCGTAATTGCCCCCCTTGGTCCAGAGCTGCACGGGACGCCGAATGTCCACCGCGAAGGTATCAACCGACGTACTCTTCCTGCTCCCCGCATACAGGTAGCCGTCGAGATCCGTCCTGGTGGTGGAGGTATACGCCTGGGCCACGAACGCCGTGTCGGCGTTGAACCGCGAGATCACGGTGGTTGCCGGATCGCGCACCATGCTCAACACCGCCGAGTTGATGATCGCACCGCGGGGGATGAACGGCACGTTGAACGTCAGCGACGCGCGCTCGTCGACCCCCGACTGGATATAGAGAAGCTGGGGGTTCGTGGTCAGGTTATCCGCGTTGCCGACGAACGTGTTCGACCCCAACGTGTAGACTGCCGTATCGCGCGCTGATCCGGTCGGGCTTCCCGCAATGATCGTGAGCTGGGGCTGATACGAGGCGGAGTCGTAGCTGAATGCCGTGAAACCCCGGATGATGGAGCAGTCGGCATTGGGAATGAAGACGATGCCGTACTTGGTGGTGGCGGTGCTGGAGAGCCAGGTCCTGACCATCGCCGTGTCGAGCGGTATGCTCACAATCTGGCTGTCGGGCCCCGCCCCGATCGAAACCGTCCACGGCATCCCCGATTGGCTGTAATACCCGGTCTGGACGCTGTCCCACGTCTCCGTTGATGCGTCCCAGCTCTTCGCGATCGGGTACATGCTCAGCGAAAGCCGCCCGAGGGAATCGCCGGCCCAGGTTGCGAAATGGAGATTCAGCGTGGCCGAATAGACTGCGGCCGTATCGCGGGTGGGGAAGTAGGTGGAATAAAAAAGAAGGGAAGCCCATGCGGTGTACTTGCCTGTTTTCCCCGTAAGGATGAGTGAGCTGTTCGTCGGGATGTACTGCCGGTACGTTGCCGATCCGACCGGAATGATCGTGGTGTCGCGGACCAGGACCGCGCCGAGAGGCAGCGAGCGGGTGCCCACCGCGTTTGCCTCGGTGGGTTCCTGGCTGCAGCCGGACGTGGCGAGGATGATGGCCGCGGCGCCACCTGCTGCTGCGAAAATCCGGAGCCGGTCGATGAGTCTTTCCTCAGTCATCTGTTGTCTTCTCTCCTTTGTCTCCATGCAAGATGTAGTCAACCGCTTCCACGGCGGAGGCGGCGATGAAATCCGGCGTAACGCCCGATGCGGCGATTTCGGCCCGTGCGTGCATTCCCCAGCCGGTCAGAACCAAAATTCCCTTGCTGCCTGCCGCCTGGCCCGCCTGGATGTCGATGAGCCGGTCACCGACGACGAACGAGCGATGCAGATCGACCGCCAATTCCGTTTCCGCTTTGTGGAGCATGCCGGGGAACGGCTTTCTGCACTCGCACACAATATTGTAGGGCGACAGGCCTGCGGTGGGATGGTGCGGGCAGTAGTAGATCCGGTCGATTCGCGCCCCTTCGCGGGCAAGTTCCCGTTCCAGCTTTGCATGGACCGGGACCAGATCGGCCTCCGCGAAGATTCCGCGCGCGATCCCTGATTGGTTGGAAATGATGCAGCAAATCATCCCGCTGTCATTGACGGCGCGAACCGCCCTTGCCGCTCCCGGAATCAGCACCAATTGCCCGGGTCGGCTCAAAAACTCCACTTCTTCATTCAGCGTGCCGTCGCGGTCAAAGAACACGGCAGGGCGGCCGGAGCTCACTTGCGGGCGAGGCTCCTATAGAGCTGTATGTACTTCTTCGCGGAGGCCTCCCACGAGAAATCCTTCGCCATCCCGGTTCGCATCAGCTTTCGCCAGAGCGCCTGGTCCTTGTAGGCGGCCACCGCGCGCTGGATTGCCTTCATCATCTCGGCGGAAGAATAGCTCTTGAACTTGAATCCGGTCCCGTTCCCTCCCGGCCCCTCGTCGATCGTGTCGTCAAGTCCTCCTGTGGCGCGCACGATCGGTATGGTGCCGTACCGGAGACTGTAGATCTGGTTCAAACCGCACGGCTCGTACCGGGACGGCATCAGGAACATGTCGCTTCCTGCCTCAATGAGGTGCGCCAGGTCGTTGTTGAACGTGAGCGCGGCCGCGACCCTCTGCGGGAATCGTTTCTGCGCCTTCTCAAAGAGATCGTGGTATTTCTTTTCGCCCGTACCCAGAATGACAAGCTGGAGGTCGAGCTTCATCAACTGGTCGAGCACCTCGCCGATCAGATCGAATCCCTTCTGGTCCGCCAGGCGCGAGATGATGCCGATCACCGGAACCTTCTCGTCGAAGGGGAGCTTCATCTTCTCCAGAAGCGCCTTCTTGTTCTCCACCTTGAGCTCGATGGACTTTGCGTCATACCTGACCGGGATGAGACTGTCAGCCGCAGGATCCCATACGGTGTAATCGATGCCGTTGAGAATACCGGTGAGATCGGCCTTTCTCTTGCGCGCCACCGTCTCGAGCCCGGCTCCGTATTCTTCGCTCCCCTGGATCTCCTGCGCGTAACGCTCGCTTACCGTCGTGATGGCGTCGGCGAACTGGAGTCCTGCCTTCAGGAAATTCAGGTTGCCGTTCAACTCGACCCCTTCGGGGCCCATCAGCGAGGGGGGGAGGAGCGTCTTTGCGAACGATGACTTCGGGAAGACCCCCTGGTACGCCATGTTGTGGATGGTGAAGACGGTGCGGACATCCCGGTAGAACGGATCGTCCTTGTAGACCGTCCTGATATATGCGGGAACGAGGCCCGTGGGCCAGTCGTTGCAATGGATGATGTCGGGCTGCCACCCGAGTCTCTTGAGGACTTCGAGAACGCCGCGGCAAAAGAAGATAAACCTCTCGTCGTTGTCCGGGTAATCCTTCTTTGTGTCCGGGTGAACGTACAGTCCCGACCGTCCGAACAGGTGCGCGTTGTCGAGGAAATACGTCTGCACCTTGATCTGGTTGTTGACGATGAAAGACGACTTGACGCTGGCCAGGTAGGGTTTCGGACCCATCGGGATCTCGATGTCCTTCAGGCGGATCATCTCATGGAGCTTCGATCTCCTTTCGTTGATGCATCCGTAACGGGGCATCATCACGCGGATCTCGTGCTCGTTTTGCTTGATGGCCTGAGGGAGGGCACCTGAAACATCTGCCAGTCCACCGGTCTTGGCGAATGGCTCTACTTCGGATGACAAGAAGAGGATATTCAGTGGTTTCGCCATGCGGTCCTGCTCGTCATGCTTGAGAACTGTGTCGGTGGAATTGCTCAATTTAGCGATAAATGCAGAGAGAATCAACCTGACGGTCAGCAAGTCGGAAACCTTGACTTTCTGTATCCGTATGGGTATATTTTTCCTACATATGTGACTTGTCCGACCCGAGGTTTCGCCTATAGAGCTGTTCGCTTAAAGGTTCATGCGATGAATCGCGCGTTGCATCGTCCGCGACGTGCTCCAGCAGTGAGTTGTCTCCTTTAGCGAACAACCTGTAACTGGCGGCGAAGGTCTGGGAGTGTGCCGAACGTTATGGGTTTGATGACGTTCGGCAATTCTATGTTTAGCCCGGTGGTGTCCATGTCACGATGCCGCATCATCTTTGTCGAGCTTCTGCTCCTGTCCGGCGCGCTGGTGCCGCGCGCGGCGGAAAGTGCATCGTTCGCCCGCGCCGATAGCGACGTGACTGTCCTTCGGTCCGACGCGCAATCCATCCTCATCGAATACCGCCCGCGGTTTCGCCCCGATGTGACGGTGCAGGGCCGCAGCGGGGATTTTGTGGTGATGGACTTCGCCGGTGCAACGACCCAGGGAAGAGGCCGTGCTCCCGGCGAACCCGATCTCCGCCTCCGTGTCATTCCTCTTGCCTTTCCCTCGGTACGCGGCAACACGATCCGCGTTGTGACGGCGGAGTATGCCGACGTGCGGGGCGCCGTTCTTGCACCCGTGCCGCTGCGAAAGATGAAGGACGGCCTCCCTGAGTCGACGACGTATGAACCCGATCCTGAACGCTACGCCACGGGGAAATTCCTTCCCGCCGATCCCGCGGATATCGGTCCCATCGGCCCGGCGCGCAGCGTGTTCGTCGGGACGTTGCGATTTTCTCCTGTGCAATTCAATCCATCGACGCGGACAATCAGGCGCTACACGCGCATCGTCGTCCAGATCACCTACGGATCTCCCGACGGGACGCTCCGCACCCGCCCGGGGCAGGCGATGGTGACCTCTTCTCTTGCGAACGCGCGGGCAGCTTCCGCCTGGAGGGGAGGAGCCGTTTTGGCCGCCGCCGGGACGCCGAGTGTCCTCAGCAGCGGCGATTGGTATCGCCTCTCCGTCACGACCGACGGCATGTACTACCTCGACGCGGCCTATCTCTCATCCCTTGGCATCAATGTTGCCTCGCTCGATCCCCGCACGATCAGAATCTTCGGCAACGGCGGCGCAGAGGTCCCGGAGGATTTGTCCGCATCACGTGCCGCCGACCTGACCGAGAATGCCATCTATGTGTCGGGCGAGGACGACGGGAAGTTCGACGCCGGCGACTTCGTCGTCTTCTATGGAAGAGGAACGAGGAATTGGAAGTACGACGCCCTCTCGAAAACATGGCGGCATTCGATCAATCACTACACCGAAACGAATTACTACTGGCTGACGGTGAACGGAACGAACGGCAAGCGGATGTCTGCGAAAATCTCGCTTCCTTCCTCATCGACCGTCACGACGGTCCAGACCTGCCTGGCGCCCATTGCGGTGGAGGAGGAGAAGATCAACATCCTCGCTTCCGGGAAGGATTGGTACGGCCAGTCCATCACGCCGGGTTCCTCGTTCACGCACGTGATCCCTCTCGCCGGACTCCTCCCGGGCGCAACGATCAAGTACCGCTACGGTTTGGTCTCAGAGTCGACCGTTCCCTCGTCGTTCACGGTGAGGGAAGGCGGCACAGCGATTGGTTCTCATTACGTGTCCGGTGCTTCGGATTACAATGTCGCCACCGAAGGCGTGTTCCAGACCAGCGGGACCTCGTCGCTCCCCTCACCCTCGAGCCAACTGAGTATCCAGTACTCCTCCTCAAGCATCGCAGCAATTGGATTTGTGGATTGGATCGAGGTCGTCTATCCTCGGACGCTCTGGGGGGTGAATGACACGCTCTGCTTCCGGGCACCCGATACCACGGCCGTCGTGGAGTACTCTTTGGGGCAGTTCTCGACCACCCCCATGATCTTCGATGTGACATCGTTCGCCGACGTGAAACGCGTCGATGGCGTCGCAGGCGCCTATCTGTTCCGCGCGGCGGAATCGGCCGGGAGCCCTTCTGTCTATTGGGCGGTGGCGGGGAATGCGTGGCGGCACCCCGTTGCGGCAACGAAGATCGCCAACCAGAATCTGCATGGGGAGACGGACGGCGCAGACTTCATTATCGTTACGAGTTCCGAGTTCCGCTCCGCAGCCGATCGGTTGAAGACATACCGGGAAGATCCCGCGCACGGCGGCCTGAGAACCTCCGTGGCGGATGTGGCTGCGATCTATAATGAGTTCGGCGGCGGGCTCCCCGATGTCACCGCAATCCGGGATTTCCTGCAGTACGCCTACAACACCTGGACGATCCCCCCCCAGTTCGTGCTGATGCTGGGGGAAGGATCGTACGACTACAAGGGGCTTCTCGGCTCCACAACCAGTAAGGTCCCGACATGGCAGTCTCTCGAATCGGAGAATGTCGTGGACAGCTATGCGACGGACGATTTCTTCGCGGAGTTTGGCGCAGGAGCCGCCCTCTCGCTTGTGATGGGAAGGGTCTCGGCCCGGACTTCGGCTGAAGCGGAAGCATTTGTCGACAAGCTGGCAAGGTACGAACAGGGCTCCGCGCAGGACAATTGGAAGATGAGGGTTCTGTACGTCGCCGACGATGCCTGGACCTCGGAGCTTGGCGACACGCCGGGGGATGGCACCATCCACGGCGACGATGCGGAGGCCGTGGCGCAGCCGTCCTGCACGCCCGACGAGTTCGAAAAGAAGAAAATCTACATTGCGGAATACCCGACGGTGAATGCCGCCCAGGGGAGGCGGAAGCCGGGGGCCTACCAGGCGATCATCGACCAGATCAATCAGGGTTCCCTTATCGTCAACTATTCGGGACACGGAAACCCGACGCTCTGGGCACATGAGGATATTTTCGACGTTACCACGTCGATTCCGCAATTGAAGAATGCGGACCGTCTCAGTTTCTTTTTCCTTGCGACCTGTAACTTCTCCCAGTTCGATGATCCCAAACGGGAGACCGGAAGCGAGATATTAATGAATAAACCGGACGGGGGCGCAATTGCCGTCGTTGCCGCGACGAGAGAGGTCTATGAGAATTACAACGCTTCCCTGAACCTGGGGACCTACCAGGGCTTCCTCAACAGAGACTCTCTCGGCAGAGTGGTCGTTGACAGGCCCGCCGTCGGGTTGTTCCGCTATAAATTGCAGGGGAACGGGGAAAACGACCAGAAATTCTTTTTCATGGGCGATCCAACCATGACGCTGCAATTCCCGGCCGGGTACGCGTCCATCGACAGCATCAATGGAGAGAATGTCGATAGTGTTGCCGGGGCACCCAGGACCTCTGCAATCCAGCTCCGTTCCCTCTCGCATGTGACGCTCAGCGGTACGGTGCGCAATGGGGCGAACATGCCTGACGCGGCATTCAACGGGGTGACAACGCTGACGATCAACGACGCGACAAGAACGCAGACCATCGTCAACTACTATCCCGGGCACAATTGGAGTTATACGGCGACGGGGGGGACGATCTACAGGGGCGAAAACTCGGTTGTCAACGGCAGGTTCCGCGCGACTTTCATCGTGCCGAAGGATATCCAGTACGCGGACTCGACCGCACTGGGACGTCTGACTGCCTACATCTACCGGACCGACGATAAGACTGCGGACCACCAGGCATATACGGGAAGGATCAGGGTGGGGGGGACCGACACGACCGCCGTGAACGACGGGAAAGGGCCTTCCATCGCTATCTATCTCGGGAATCGAAATTTCCGCTCGGGTGATGTCGTGAGTACGCAGCCCCCTCTCTATGTGGACCTGCATGACTCGAGCGGCATCAATACCTCCGTCTCCGGCATCGGCCACCGGATCGAGGCGTGGGTGGATAACGCGACGGAAAGCCAGGACCTGACCGCGTACTTCGTGAGCAAACTGGATGATTACCGGCAGGGGACGGTACAATTTCAG
>Ga0182027_10009028_pt1 | contig 14402 bp, 15 predicted proteins | sample 712E1DmetaG_FD_121300 | JGI IMG/M metagenome (GOLD analysis project Ga0182027, IMG submission 121300) | Permafrost microbial communities from Stordalen Mire, Sweden - 712E1D metaG (Illumina Assembly) | ecosystem: Environmental > Terrestrial > Soil > Wetlands > Permafrost | place: Sweden...
ACCCATTGTTCCAACTCCTGGCGGTCGGTTTCGCTCAAAATCACGGGCGTAGCTTGTCGCGACATGGAGGAAGAATACCACAGAGCCTCCATAATACCAGTTATTTGTGAGACATTACACTAGCTTCGGGCGGCGAGTTAATCCTGATCTTAAGGCATCGAAGAGCCGCGATTGAACTTGGAATGGGAAATCTTCCCGGTAGATTCTGAAGGCGAACTTGAACATGGAACCTGTTGCTTTCGTAGCCGCGTCGGCCGAGGAGGCCGTGGCGCAGATTCGCGCCCGGCTGGGGCCGGAGGCGTTGGTGCTCAACGTCCGCCCGCTTCCCGCTCACGGCCTGGCCCGTCTCTGGCAGAAACCAATGATCGAGGTGCTGGCTTGCCGTCCCGAATCGGCGCCGCCGCCAGACGCTCCCCTTTCCGAAGCCCTGGCCGAATTCCGGCAGCGCCTGGACCAAATCGAACTTCACGTCAAGTCGCCCCCCGGAAAAACCGGGGCCGGCCCGGACGCCCTGCCCGAATTCGGCGCAACCGTTTCCGAATTGGACACCGGCGGCTGGCGCATCGGCGGCGTGCTGCAAAAGACCGGCCTCCTCCCGCTTCATGCCCAGCGCATTCTTGACCAAGTGCGCTCGCAGCACGGAGAAAATCCGCCCGGCTCGCTCGCGGAGGAAATCGGGTTGGCGCGCGAATGTCTGGCGGCGGCCTGGCGGCCCTGTCAGCCCAGCCCCGATCATTCCCTGCATGTCGTCATCGGGCCGGCAGGCTCGGGCAAAACGACCTGCCTTTGCAAATGGCTCACCCAAGCCGCGTTGGTGGAAGGGCGTCTGGCGCGGGTGTGGCGTCTGGACGGCGCCACGGCCAACATGGCCGAATCGCTCACCGTCTATTGTGAAATCCTGCATCTGCCCTGCGAACGCGCCTGGGGAGCCGGGCAAATTGCCCAGGACATCGGTTTCATGGATCTGCCGGGAGTGGATTGGCGCGCGCCCGAGGCCCTCCGGGAATTGACCGGCCAACTGCGGCAATTCGGCGCGCCCCGCCTCCATCTGGCCCTCAACGGGGCCTACGACATGTCCGTGATCCTGGCGCAAGTGCGCGCGTTTGCCGGGTTGCCGGTTGAGGATTTGATCATCACCCATCTGGACGAGGAAAGCCGCTGGGGGAAACTTTGGAACCTGGTCTTGGGCGCCAGCCTTCCCATCCGCTATCTGAGCACCGGCCAGAACATCCCGGGAGATTTTTGCGCCGCCTCCGCCCAAGCCATCCTTGCCCGCCAATTTCCCCAAGCGCGATGAGGGTTGAGAACTGGAAGGAGCGCGGACTACACTGGCGAAACGAAGATGAAATACAACCAACTGATCAAAGCGATAGACTCCGCCAGCAGGCAGTTGCTCGGTCGCGCTGCTGTCGTTGTCAACCAGGCCCTCGTGATCCGCAATTGGTTTATTGGCGCTTACATCATCGAGTTCGAGCAGCGTGGGGAAGATCGTGCGAAGTATGGCGAACATTTATATTCCCGGTTGGCTGCTGATTTGCGGGAAAAGCATATCAATGGCTGCGGTGAGCGAATGCTGCAACAGATGGCTGTCTTCTACCGCACTTACCCGCAAATCAACGAGGCAATTCCGCAACCACTGGTTGCGGAATTGGCGGATGCCATGCCGGCGCAATTATTGCCAGCCACTGCGATTCCGCAGGTTCTGAAGCGCATTGGGAATTCCGCAACCGGTGGTTGCGGAATGCGTCAATCTTCTGGGCTGACGCCGCTCTCTGCCCAAGCTCTGCTTCTTTTCTCATGGACGCACATTCTCGAATTGATCCGCCTTGAAGATCCTCCCAAGCGCGCCTTCTACGAGAACGAGTGTCTAAAAGGCAATTGGTCAAAGCGCCAACTCCAACGCCAGATTGGTTCTCTGCTTTACGAGCGCACCAGACTTTCCACCCGCAAAGCTGCCGTGCTCAAGCGTGCCCGGCGCCAGGAACCCCGGGACACCATCGCCAACCTCATCCGCGACCCCTACATCCTGGAGTTCACCGGCCTGGCCGAGCGCCCGGAATACCATGAAAACGATCTCGAAAAAGCCCTGCTGGACCACCTTCAGGGCTTTCTCCTCGAACTTGGCAGCGGCTTCTGTTTCGAGGCTCGGCAGAAACGGATCACTGTCGCCAACAAGCACAATTACATTGACCTCGTGTTCTTCCAGCGCCGGTTGCGCTGCCATGTCTTGCTGGATCTCAAAGTGCGTCCGTTCGCCCACAGCGATGCCGGGCAGATGAATTTTTACCTGAACTGGTGGAAAAAACACGGCATGGAGCCGGGCGACAATCCACCCATCGGCATCCTGCTGTGCAGCGACCGTGAGAAGACGGAGGTTGAGTTTGCCACTGCTGGCCTGGACAATCGCCTCTTCGTTTCTCGTTACCTGGTGGCGCTACCCACCGCGGGACAACTCCGCCAGTTTCTGGAAAACGACCGGGCCGACTTCGAAGCCGCGATCCGAAGCGGACTACATTGTCCATTGGAAAAACGCTCGACGTGATGCGCCTCCCCGCTGGCGGGAGGACGTCGAGCACGACAACGATGGCAAAGATCAACAGAGACCTTTGCAAAGCTTTACCGTTCCCGAATACCTTTGGACGCTGACACCGCCAAGGAAATCTCCGCCAACCTCGTGGCCATTGACAGGGCGAAATGAGAATTCTGATTGACTGGCAGTAACCGGTTCACAATTTGCGCAGCAGCCATAGAAGGAGGGTGAGGATGACGCTGATAAGGATGCAGGTCATGACCGGGAAATAGAAACTCGTGTTGCCTTTGGTGAAGTGGATGTCCCCGGGCAGCCGGCCCAGCCAGGCGCGGCCAACCCCGGACCACAACAGAACTCCCGCCCCGGCCAGCAACAGCCCGGCGACCACCAGAAATTTTCCAAGGTCGTTCATGTCCGCAAATTACTTCCTATCTCTCTTTGCCGGGTTCATTGCGAATATCGGGCGCACGACAAAATTCTTCGCCTTGTTGGTAGGGCAGAGCTGCCGCTCTGCCCTGAATTCTGGGGCGGCGCAGCAGCGCCGCCCTACCGGAGAGCCGAAGAAATCTGTCCTGCACCCGTGAATATCCGCCGGCCAAACATCCGCTCGCATCCCGTTTCGAGATAATGTAGGATATGGGCTGGACATATTGAAGGCATTTGACAAGAAACCGATGACCGAAAGCGAGGAAAATCCTTTGTTTTGCGCGGGTTGTCTGATTGATTAGTCCGTCTGCCAAATGATCTCGAAACTGAAAATTGCGGCTTACGTGGCGCTGGTGGCGCTGGCTATGTGGTTTGGCCGGGCGTTTTATTCCAGCTACTCGCACATTGTCCCGCTGGCCCCCGATTCCGACACCAACGCCGCGCCGGGTCTGGACGCCAGCATCAAGCCCGGCCCAACCAATCCGGCCGTCCCTCCGCCAGCGCCGACGAACGCCACCCGCCAACCCACGAATAATCCGGCCGCGCCGCCGGCCGGCACGGCCGCCAGCAATTCCACGCCGGCGGCTGAACCGCCGGCGTCCGCTCCCGCTCCCGTCGCGAATGTCGCCCAGGCCGGGAGGACGGTCCATGATTTGGCCTTGTTCGTGGGCGCGCTGGTGGCTTTGGGCCTGTTGATTACTTACGACCTGACGCATCTCATCGGCTCGCGCGCGGGTGACTATTTATTCACCGACGCCGGCGAAGGGACGCGCGATCCCGAATACGAGCTTGCCGAACAAGCCTGGGTCAACGGGAAGCCGTTGGAAGCCATTGAAATGATGCGCGAGTATCTGAAGAAGAACCCGCGCGAGCAATACGTCGCCCTGCGCATCGCCGAGATTTACGAGAAGGACTTGCGCAACTATGTGGCGGCCTCGATGGAATACGAGGAGATCCTCAGGAAGAAGCTCCCCGCCGAACGCTGGGGGTGGGCCGCCATTCACCTTTGCAACATTTACTCCCGCATGGGCGAGCACGACAAGATGAAGGCGCTGTTGGAGCGCATCGCCAGGGACTACCCAGCAACGGGCGCGGCCAAGAAAGCCCGCCACAATCTCGGCCTGCCCGAGCCGGAGGGGGAGGCGGCGGCCGCTCCCGCCGCCCCGCCGCCGGAACCGGCCGGGGAACAGAACCCGGAGGCGGCGCAGGTTTTTGATTTGGATGAGGCCATCGCCGCCGCCGATAACGAGACCCCGCCGCCGCCGGAGGCAGCGCCGAAATCGCCTCCGCCGCCACCGCCGCCCAACTCAAATCTGCCGCCCGGATTTCGGAAGAAGTAATTATGACTGAATCTTACATTCAAGATTTGTTCGCCGAGCGGATCGGCGGAAGGAATTACGGCAAGTCCACCGCGATATATAAGTTTGAGAAGATCAAACGCGCCAAGCGCGCCGCGCTCGCCGCCCATCCCGGCGCCGAGATCCTGGATCTGGGCGTGGGCGAACCGGACGAGATGGCCGCCCCGGAAGCCGTCGCCACCCTCGCCCAGGAAGCGCGCCGCCCCGAAAATCGCGGCTACGCGGACAACGGGGACGGCGTGTTGAAGGAAGCCGCCGCCCGGTATCTGGAAAAGGTGTGCGGCGTCAGCGGCATCAATCCCGAAATCGAAGTCATGCACTCCATCGGGAGCAAGGCGGCGCTTTCCATTTTGCCCGCCGCGCTGATCAATCCCGGGGATGTGGTCTTGATGACCACGCCGGGCTATCCGGTTTTTGGCGTCCACGCCCGCTATTATGGCGGCCATGTCCATAATTTGCCGCTGGTCGCGGCCCGTCATTTTTTGCCGGATCTTGACTCCATCCCGGCTGAAGTTTTGGGGAAGGCCAAGGCGCTGGTGCTCAATTATCCGAACAACCCGACGGGCGGGACCGCCACGCCGGAGTTCTTCGCGCAAGCGGCTGCCTTCGCCCGGAAGCACCGGCTGGTGGTCATTCACGACGCCGCTTATGCCGCCCTGGTGTTCGAGGGCAAGCCGCTGAGTTTTCTGGCCGCGCCGGGAGCCAAGGACGTGGGGGTGGAACTTCATTCCGCCAGCAAGAGTTTCAACATGACGGGCTGGCGTTGCGGATTTGTCGCCGGCAATGAACTGCTGGTGCGGGCTTACGGGGATGTGAAGGACAACACCGACTCCGGCCAGTTTCTGGCCATCCAACATGCCGCCGCCTATTGTTTCGATCATCCCGAAATCACCGCGCGGATTGCCGCCAAGTATTCCCGCCGCATGAACGGCTTGGCGGCGGTCCTGAAAAAGTCGGGCTTTGACGCGGTGAAACCCAACGGCTCTTTTTTCCTCTATGTCCCGGCGCCCAAAGCGGCGGTCCTGTCAAACGGTTCCCGTCTGGAATTCCGGGATGCCGAAGAAGTGTCGCAATGGCTCATTACCGAGAAGCTGATCTCCACCGTGCCGTGGGACAACGCGGGGGCGTGTCTGCGCTGGAGCGTGACCTTCGCGGCCAAGGACCCGGCCGATGAAGAGCGGGTCTTGCGCGAAGTGGCTGCGCGCCTGGCGGACGTGAGATTGGAATTTTGATGGACTGTTCAGGTAGGGACGCCTCGCCGAGGCGTCCGGGGGGATCCGTTGCGCCGCTGAACGCGGCGCGGACGCCTCGGCGAGGCGTCCCTACCTCAATAGTTACGAATTTTGATTGGGTTCAACCCATCCGCTCCAGTTCGCTTTGCAGCGCGGCTTGAAAGTCCTGCAAGTCGGCGGCGGACGGCTTGTAGCCTTTTTCCGCCGGCGCCAGTCCCAGCCGGCCCATCTGGTCGAGATACCAGTCGGCGCTCTTGCCGTCGCTGAATTTGACCTTGCCGCTGATCATCGCGCCGGCGCGGGTGATTTGGTCCACCGCGAGGCGGACGTTGCCGGCGGGCAGATCGGGCGGCGAGAGAGGCCCCTTTGCGGCCGCTTGATGCGGCGGCGGTGGCGCGGGCGGGTCTTTGGGAGTCAATTTGAGATCGTCCACCAGCAGGCGCACCTCCAGATAGGTCTGGCGCAACCCCCATTGCGCTTCCATTCGTTTTTGAAGGTCGCCGATTTTCATTCCCTCCGCTATCCAGGCGGCCACCTGTTTTCGTTGAGTCTCATCCAAATTCATGCGGGAACCCTAACACGCCCGCCCGCGTTTGACACGAAAGGAATTGCGGAAAGTTAAAAATGGCTGAAAGGCGGAGAGAAAGAGGCTGGACCGCTGCCATCCGTCGCACGACGGGCGCAGGACAGAAATCTTCGTATCTTCGGTAGGGCGGCGCTGCCGCGCCGCCCAAGAATTCAGGGCAGAGCAGCAGCTCTGCCCTACCGGGAAGGCGAAGAAATCTGTCCTGCGCCCTGCCATCCGTCGCACGACGGTTTCGGCTTGTTCATTGGAACAGAATAAGATACCTTGAAAAGGTGAAGACATTGACCGTTGGAGAAGCCCAGGGACAACTGGCCGAACTCATTGCCGAGGCCCATCAGGGGGCGGTTATCGTTCTGACCGACGGCGGGAAGCAGGTCTGGCTCGATACGCACAAGCCGCTGGACTTGGAGACGGACAGCCAGGAACTTGAGGCCGAATTGCTCAAGGGCATCGCCGGGCCCTTCACACCCTATTCGCCGGAAGAAATGCGCTCCATCGGGGAACGCATCATCCAGGAAACACGGGGTAAATGAGCCGGGCCATTCAGAAGGCTTCGGCTTTCACGGCGGATTTTGAAAGCCTGTTTTCCTGGTATGTTGACAAAGCGGGCGTGGAAGTGGCCTGGCGATTCCAAGCCACATTGGACATCTCACTGGCGAAGCTTTCGATCCGGCCCGACCTGGGCCGCCCCCGTCATTTCCGTCATCCCAAGTTGCTGGGATTACGCTCGTTTTTGGTGGAGCGTCCTTTCGAAAATCTCCTGATTTTCTATCGCGCAAACGATCAGGTATTGGACGCGGTTCGACTGATGCACGGCGCCCGGAATCTTCCGCGCCGGTTGCGCGAGCAGCCTTCTTAACGAGGAAAGTCAAAGGGCGCCTAGAAACTGGTTGACAGAGGATAGAATCTCCGCGTGGGCGGTGAAGACGGCGTCGTTGTGGCCGCCGTGGATTTCGCGGAAGGTCTTTGGCTCGCGGGCGGCGGCGAAGTTCTTTTCGGCGTGGGCATAGGGGACGATGTTGTCCTGGCGGCTGTGCATGATGAGCACGGGTGTTTTCAGACGGGGCAGTTTGTGGAGGGTGTCGTATTGAATCTCGCAGACCAGGCGGACCGGGAGCCAGGGATACAATTCCGCGCCCAGGTCCGCCACGCTGGTGAAGGTGCTTTGCAGGATGACGCCGCCCAACGGTTCGCGCAGGGCGAGTTCGGCCGCCACGCCGCCGCCGAGGGATTCGCCATAGGCGACGATGTTGGTGTCGGCGAAGCCTTTTTGCCGGAGCCATTGGCAAGCGGCCTGGGCGTCGCGGCAGGTGTTTTCCTCGCTGGGATGTCCGGGGCTTCTCCCATAGCCGCGATAATCAAAAACCATCACGCTGGCGCCGGTTTCCAGCAAAAGCCGGCACAGGGGGAGGCGGTGGCTGAGGTTGCCGGCGTTGCCGTGGCAGATGAGGATCACCCGCCGGGATGAAGGGGCGTTTCCGGGATCGGCGGGAAAGAACCAGGAGGCGCGGTCGTCCGGCGGCGGATGGATGGATGAAGGGGCGTTTCCGGGATCGGCGGGAAAGAACCAGGCCTCAATCTTGCCGTTGTTGTCAACAGGAATAAAGACATCCTCAGCCCGCCGCCCCAACGCGCCCGCTTCGGCCGCCAGGGCGGACGACGGCTGGAAGACGCAACGATGTTCAAACCATCGCAGCATGAGAAACCCCCAGAGCAAAACGACCAGCAGCTTTGCGGCGCGGCGGGTCCAACGGTTTTTGAAGACGTTCACGATGAAGAGTTTGCATTGATTGTGGCGGCGGTTCAATTGCCAGATTGCAGGTTCACGCTCTGGATATCAAACCATGACTGATGCGTCATTTGCCTTCGGCGGGCTTGGGGGGCGGGGGGACGAGGTGGATGACCAGGGGATAGCGGATTTTCATCACGTCATCCACCAGCACTTCCACATAATATGGGCCGGCGATTTCAAATTTCACGCCGCCGAGCAGGACTACGTTGATGGCGTGCTGGGTGACTTCTTGCAGGGCGAATTTCGACTCGCTCTTGCGCAGCACGGTCATTTGGTCCGGCGCAATCAGCCGCACGGTTTCGATGAACTGGCCGTAGCCGGCCGTCCAGCGGTTGAAGAGGCAGAGGCGCGGCGCGGTGACGGGCAATTCTGGGACGCGGACGGAGTGAAAAACGCCGATGAGCATGAAGTTGCCGTTGATTTCCTGGCGGACATCCTCGCAGAGGAGGGAACATTGCAAATCGGGCAGGATTCTGGATGGGGTCATAAGTTGGAGTGGTGTAGCGGCGGTCTATGACCGCCGCTAATTGAAGTGGTCGAGTGTTGGAGTGTTGGAGTGGTCGAAAATCAGCGGCGGTCATAGACCGCCGCTACAATGGGCGAGTTCAGCGGCGCGGACGGTGTTTTGCAGGAGGATGGCGATGGTCATGGGGCCAACGCCGCCGGGGTTGGGTGTGATCTTGCCCGCGATGGGTTGCACGCCTTTGAAATCAACGTCCCCCACCAAGCGGCTCCCGCCTTTGGCCGCGGGGTCCGGCACGCGGCTGACTCCCACATCAATCACCACCGCGCCGGGTTTGACCATGCCGGGCTTGACGAATTCCGGCGAACCCATGGCCGCTATTAATATATCCGCGCGCCGGCAATGGGCGGCGATGTCGCGCGTTTGGGAATGGCAGAGGGTGACAGTGGCGCCGCCGTGCCTGGCTTTCTGCGACAGAATCGCCGCCATCGGTTTGCCCGCCAGGTTGCCGCGGCCCAGCACCACCGCTTCCGCCCCGGCGATCTCCACCCCGGAGCGGATCAACAGCTCGTGAATGCCCGCCGGCGTGCAGGGGCGAAAGCCGTCCTCCAAGCCCAGCAGCAGTTTGCCCATATTGAGGGGATGAAATCCATCCACGTCCTTCTCCGGCGCGACGGCGGCATAAATTCTGGATCGGGAAATAGGACCTGGCAGCGGCGCCTGCACCAGGATGCCATGAACAGCGGCATCGGCATTGAGCCGGGCCAGCAAGGCGAGCAGTTCCGCCTCGGGCGCGTTTTCGGCCAGGACAAAAGTCCGCGAGGAAATGCCCAGCCGCGCGGCGGCCTTCTCCTTCATTCCAACGTAAACGCGCGACGCCGGGTCTTCGCCCACCCGGACAAACACCAGACCGGGCCGGACGCCGCGCGCCTGGAGCGCGGCCACGCGCCGGGCCGTCTCCTGGTGAATCTGTTCCGAGAAGGCGCGGCCATCAATGAGGTTGCCCGGTGGCATCAAGGAGGCGAGATGTCAACGGTTTGAATCCGCAGGATCGGCGTTTTTGGCCAGCGCGGGTCCAGCCACTCGCTGCCGGTCACCAAAACCCGTGCGCCGTTGTATTTATTGAAGGCTTTGTCCTGGGGATCGGGCTGGAGATATTCGATGACTGTCTTGGAAGTCACATCGCGCAATTCATAATCGGTCGGCGCCTGCACGTTCAGAGCCTTGCGAACAAAGCCCTCCCGCGTCACGACGCGCGGCTTTGTGTCAATACTAACCGATGCGGCCGTTGCGGCGGCGGGCGGCGCGGGCGCGGGCGCGGCGGCGGCAGGCGCGGCCCCCGGCGGGTGGGGCGACGCTCCAGTGGAGCCGCTGGCGGCGGGGGTGGGCGGCGTGGGCGCGACAGGTTCGGGCGGTGTGGCCGCAACAGGCTCCGGCGGCGTGGGCGCGACAGGTTCCGGCGGCGTGGCCGCGACGGGTTCAGGCGGCGTGGCCGCAATGGGTTCGGGCGCGACAGATGGCGCTGCCGCCACCGTGGCCGGGGTGGTATTCGTGGTCTCAGGAATCGTATTCGTCGCACTGGCCGCAGCCGTGGTTGCCGGCGCAACCGGCTCAGGCGCGACCGCCGCCGGGGCGGGAGGCGCTCCCGCGGAGCCGCTGGCGGCGGGAGTTGGCGCGGTGGCGGCAGGGGCGGTCGCTGCGGGCGCAGCGGCGGCTACCAGCGCGGGCGGAGGAGCGGTGGGCGGCTGGATCGTCAAATAATCGGAGGCGACAAATCCGTAGGCATTGGTGGGCGGTTCGATTTGAATCCAGTCTGTCGTCCGGCGAACCAGCTTGACGGGGGCGCCCTTGTCCAGGAGGGCTACGATGCCGTAGTAATCGCCCGGGCCGCCCCGGACGTTGACGCGCCGGGCCGTAATCGTCATCGAATTGGTGTTGACATAATCGGCAAAGACCCAGACGGGGGTGCTGGCGGGGAGGATGATGCGCGCCCAATTGGTCGGCTCATTGAGCTTGGGCTTGGCCAGCGCGATTTGCTCCAGGACGGTCAATGTCTGCCCCTTGACGACATGGGTGAGGATGTCGCCGGCAAAGGCAGGCTGGGTGCGCACGAGGAGCGATTCGATTTTCACGGTGGCGAAGGCGGGCGGATCCAGGACGACGTCCTTGGCCAGCGGGCCGGTGAGCATGCGCGAGACGACGGGAGCATTGGAGTCCCGGGCCGGGGTTTGCGCGAAAGCAGAGGCGGCGGCCAGACAGGCCAGCCCGCCGAAAAGCCAGAAGTTCGATTTCATAAATTCTGAAGTAGAGATTTAATCTCAGGTTCTGTCAACGCCCGCCATTTGCCCGCGGGCAACTCGCCCAGTTTGATCGGCCCGATGCGCACCCGTTGCAGCCGTTGCACAGTCAGGTTTTCCGACTCGAAAAGCCGCCGCGCCTCGCGGTACTTTCCTTCCGTCAATTCCAGTTCCACCGTGCTGCTTGTATTATTGGCCGAGACCAGCCGCGCGCGCGCGGCCTGCAATGGCTCGCCCCCGCTCACCACGCCTTGCGTGAACTTCTTCAAAGTATCCGCTTTGACCCGGCCTTGAATTTGGGCCACGTAGGTCTTTGTAATCCGATAGCGGGGATGAGTTAATTTCAAGCAAAAATCGCCGTCATTCGTCAAAAAAATCAGCCCTTCGCTCAGATAATCCAGCCGCCCGACGGAAAACAAATCGCTCCATTCCTTGGGGAGCAAGTCGCCGATGCGCTTCCGATCCTCATCCGCCGCCCGCGAGCATATATACCCGCGCGGCTTGTTCAGCGCGATATAGCGCCTGGCTCTCCGGCCCACCACCTGTCCATCCACCGCCACCTCATCCCGGCCCGGCTCGACCTTCACGCCCATTTCCCGGACCACCGTTCCGTTGACCGCCACCCGCCCCGCGGCAATGATCCTTTCGCTGGCCCGCCGCGAGGCGATGCCCGCCTGCGCCAAAATCTTTTGCAAACGAACCACGGCAGTGAATTGCGGATTTCAAATTGCGGATTGCGGATTTCAAATTGCGGATTGCGGATTGCGGATTAAGCACGCGCTTTGTTGCCATGGGGCAATCCGGTTCTTAAATCCGCAATCTGCAATCCGCAATCCGCAATTCAATTAGGCCTCCGCCTTGGTCTTGCGCAGGCCGGTGACGCGGTCGCCCTCCTTCCACTGGCCGCGTTTCTTGAGGACCTCGACGCGTTCAAACCGTTTCATGACATTGCGCTTGGCTCCCAAGTTGGAGGCAGCGCGCAGGCTTCGATGCTGTGACATAAATTTTATTCTGATTGCTCTTTCCGTCCGGTGCGGGATCGGCCTGCATTCATACCATGCCGGCCGCCAAAAGCAAATCGTTTTTTTTATGTTTGTTTGACCGGGGTGCAGGATAGATTTCTTCGCCTTCCCGGTAGGGCAGAGCTGCTGCTCTGCCCTGAATTCTTGGGCGGCGCAGCAGCGCCGCCCTACCGAAGACACGAAGAAATCCGTTGCCAACGGCGACTGGTTTGCTGTCCTGCACCCTTTGGCGGCACAATTCACTGTGGCTGCCGGGGTGGAGAATACATCCTGTAGGGTTCCCCATTTTGAGCCGGCCCGGACGGGAAAGGCGCGGGAATGCCGGAAAAACGGTGGTTTGGGAAGGTAAATGTCGTGTTTTTTTTGAGTTGTAAGTTGTTTGGCGGCAACAACTTGCGTAAAAACATAAAAAAAAATCGAAAAATACTAAAAAAACTTGTTGTCAAATGAGGGCGTTTTGCCTATTGTCCGCCCTAATGCACCGTTTTGGTGCGAGGGGTGAATTGTCTTTCACCCCGTGAAAGCGCATAAAAACGAATCAACAAAAACAATGCAGGAGGAACTGATTGATGAAAATAAATAAATGGACATTAGGTTTGGCCGCCGTAGGGCTGGTCAGCCTTACCCCAGCTCTGCGCGCCGCTGACGCAACGCCAGGTCCGCAACCGATCTTGACCGCCATGTCGGCAACCACCATCAGTGGTTATGTTGACACCTCGGCTGTCTGGAACCCGGGAACCGGCAACAACTACGCCGCGCCCTACGCGTTCAACGGCGGCAAACAGGATGGATTCAACCTGGACGCGGTGGCGGTTCGGATCGCCAAGCCCTTGGATGAAGGGAAATGGTCCGCCGGTTACGTGGCCGAAGTGATGCTTGGACCGGATGCCACGGCAGCCCTTGGTGGTGCTTATCCTATTCGCGAGGCCTACGTGAGTTTGCGCGCCAATGTCGGCAACGGCTTGGACTTCAAGCTCGGCCAGTGGGACAACCTTCTTGGCTACGAAGGCACCGACGCCATGAACGACCCGAACTTCACGCGGTCCTACGGCTATACCATCGAGCCGACCGAACACATCGGTCTGCTGGGCTCCTATATCTGGGGCGACCCGGACAAGGGCATGGTGCAGTTCCAGGGTGGCGTGGCCGATGAGCTTCAGGCAGGCCTTACTCGCAACGTGAGCGGCACGCCCCCTCCGGGAAGCTTTGGCCCCAACACGACTACCACGATTGAGAGCAAGAAGGCCATTGTGAGTTTGCTGACGCTGCAGGCGCCGAAGAGCTGGGGTGGAATCGGAGGTTCCGCCCTGTATGCCGGATTGGATTACGGCCCTGGAAATGCCACCTTCAGCCATCCCGCTGTGGGGACCTACTTCACACCCGCCGCGAGTTCTCATGTGGTGGACAAGTTGGAGCTTTATGTCGGAGCGACGATCATGACGCCTGTCAAAGGCCTGAGCCTGGGCGCGTCCTGGGACACTATCAACAACTCGGACCAGGGCGCGGTAGAGGGTTATGCCTCGGCGGTGGCTGGCTACTTGTCCTTCCATGTTCCGGATACAAAACTCACGCTCAATACCCGCGCGGAATTTGCGCACGGTTCGGCGTTTGACAACATGTTCCTCGGCAACTATTGGATAAATTCCAAGGGTAAAGTCATTATTCCCGAGGAAGTGAAAGTGTTCGCGGTGACGGAAACCATCGAGTACAAGCTGTGGGGGGACAATGTGATCACCCGGCTGGAAGCCCGTTGGGACACGTCCATGGATGGCAGCCCCATGTTCGGCGGCACTGCGACGGGAGGCGGCGCGAGCAAGAACAACGAACTCATGATCGCGGCCAACGTCATCTACAAATTCTAATCTTATTTAGAATCATTGAACCCCTCCCGCGAAAAACGGGAGGGGTTTTTTATTAACTATTTAGGTGGGGACGCCTCGCCGAGGCGTCCGAGGGGCGATCCGTTGCGCCGCTGGACGCGGCGCGGACAGCGCGGCGCGCTGTCCCTACCTGAATAGTTACGTTTCTTATTCACGCGGGGTGCGGGACAATGAGGTTGGAGCGCCGGCTTGCAGCCGGCTTTCAGCGGGATTTTTTGGGGAAAGCCGAGTGCAACTCGGCGCTCCGAATCCTGCGCGTTCCCTTCCGACTTTTTTGTCCCGCACCCGGTCCATGCGATTTGACTTTCCTTCCGGGTCAAATCTGCCAACACTTGGCAAAACATGGAAAGCCAGAGCGTCCAGTACAATATTTGGGCCGCCGACAATGTGGTGTACGGCCCGGTGGAACTGCCCACCCTGGTGGCCTGGGTCAAGGACGAGCGGGTGCTCGCGGACACCTGGATTTTTGACGCGCAAAATGACCGCTGGCGAAAAGCCGCCCAATTGCCGGAGCTGCAAATCTTCTTCCAAAAGGAGGATCCGCGCACAGCGCCGACGCTACAACCCTCCGGGCCGCCGGCGCACAGCGCCGACGCTGCAGCCGCCGGGTCCCCCGCCCGGCCGGGCCAGATCAAAGTCACGCCCGGCATGCTGCGGCGGGTCAAGGCCCTGGCCGATCTGAGCGACAGCCAACTGGAACGGTTCCTCCAGTTTATGGAACCGCAACAAGCGCGGCAGTGGACGCAAATTGTCAAACAAGGTGATCCGGGCGACGGCATGTTTCTGGTTCTGGAAGGCGAACTGCGGGTCCGGCTG